>Ga0193717_1000486_pt1 | contig 26527 bp, 20 predicted proteins | sample U2c2metaG_FD_145900 | JGI IMG/M metagenome (GOLD analysis project Ga0193717, IMG submission 145900) | Soil microbial communities from a riparian zone of the East river system, Colorado, United States - U2c2 | ecosystem: Environmental > Terrestrial > Soil > Riparian zone | place: USA: East River...
CGCGCTTGCGCCGGATCTGGACGGGGTTGACCACTGAGATTGTGGGTTGTCACCTGAGAATCTCGAGGGGCAACCCACAATCTCAGTGGTCAACCCCCCAAAATACGGCCCGGTCAGCGGCCCTTCCCGGCCGCCGAGACCTCGCACACCATCTAGCGGAACGCGCGCACCACCAGGCGGACCACCCGAAGAACCCCGCCGGCCGATAGCCACCTGTCCGGCCGATACCGCCCTACAGACCGGCATCGGCCCAACGACCCGGCATCCACCCGGACGCGCCCACCGCCGATAGCGGGTTGTTCGACCGATAGCGCCCAGTAGACCGGTATCGGTCCCACAACCCGTTAGCCGGCGAGACCGCGCCACGATCTGCGGCACGGCCCACCACCGGGACCTACAGAACTCGCCGACCCGACCCGGGAAACCGGTTACTGGACCGGGTTTCGCGACTTCTGTAGGTCCGGAGGGGCCACCCCCGGAAACCGGCACCACCCGGGCCGACGGAATCAGCGGAAGCGCCGAACACCCCGCACGAACCACCCGGGCGGACGGGATCCCCTGAACGCAGCTCACACCTTCGCCCCGGGACCACCCGGGCGGACGGGATCCCCTGGAGGCAGCTCATACCTCTGCGCGGGATCCGCGTAGCTGCGTCCTTCCCTGGCCGAGGTGGTGGGTGTCAAGGGTCGAACTTGTTCGAGCCCGCAGGGCCGCCCTCTGTAGGCACCGCAACCAACAACTGCTGCAATTCGGTTGCTGTAGGCACCTACATTTCGCGGCATGCGAGATCGTGGAACCGCAGCATCCCGCCCACTAACGCAGAAGGACAGCCTGGGCGCTGTCGCTACCGCAGTCCGAGCAGGTCGAGCGACTTCTCCCGCATCTCGATCTTCCGAATCTTGCCGGTGACGGTCATCGGGAACTCGTCGACGAGGAGGACGTAGCGCGGGATCTTGTAGTGGGCCAGCTTCCCGGTCGCGAACTCCCTGACCTTGGCCGCGTCGAGCTCCGCGGCGCCGTCCTTGAGCTTGATCCAGGCGCAGAGCTCCTCGCCGTACTTCTCATCGGGTACGCCGATCACCTGCACGTCGGCGATATCCGGATGCGTGTAGAGGAACTCCTCGATCTCCCGCGGGTACACGTTCTCGCCGCCGCGGATCACCATGTCCTTGATCCGGCCAACGATGTTCACGTAGCCGTCGTCGCGCATCACCGCGAGGTCCCCGGTGTGCATCCAGCGCGCCTGGTCGATCGCCTCGGCGGTCTTCTCCGGCTCATCCCAGTAGCCCAGCATCACGGAGTACCCGCGAGTGCACAGCTCGCCCGGTTCGCCGCGCGGTACGACGAGTCCCGTGGCCGGGTCGACCAGCTTCACCTCGACGTGCGGCATTACCTTGCCGACAGTCGACGTACGGCGGTCCAGGTCGTCGTCGCGGCGGGTCTGCGTCGACACCGGCGAGGTCTCGGTCATGCCGTAGCAGATCGCCACCTCGGCCATGTGCATGTCGGCCACACACCGCTTCATCACCTCGACCGGACAAGGCGAGCCGGCCATGACTCCGGTTCGCAGACTGGTCAGGTCGTACTCCGAGAAGTTCGGCAACCCGAGTTCGGCGATGAACATGGTCGGTACGCCGTACAACCCGGTGCAGTGTTCATCCTGGACCGCCTGCAAGGTCGCAGCCGGATCGAAGGCGGGCCCGGGGATCACCATGCACGAGCCGTGCGTAGTACAGCCGAGGTTCGCCATCACCATGCCGAAGCAGTGGTAGAAGGGCACCGGGATGCACAGCCGGTCGTCGGGGCCGAAGGCGATCGTGTCGGTGACGAAGTAGCCGTTGTTCAGGATGTTGTGATGGGAGAGCGTCGCACCCTTGGGGAATCCGGTGGTCCCGGACGTGTACTGGATGTTGATCGGATCGTCGAAGCTGAGCTCCTGCGTCCTCTCCTCCAACTGCTCCTGGCTGACGGTCGCGGCCGCCTCGACCAGCCCATCCCAGTCCGGCGTACCGATGTAGACCGTGTCCTCGAGCGCCGCGCAGTCCGGCCGGACCTCCTCCACCATCTTGCGGTAGTCGCTGGTCTTGAACTCGGTCGCCGAGATCAGCAGCTTCACGCCGGACTGGTTCAGCGCATAGGCCAACTCGTGGGTGCGATAGGCCGGATTGATGTTCACCAGGATCGCGCCGATCATCGCCGTCGCGTACTGCGTGATCGTCCACTCGGCGCAGTTCGGCGCCCAGATCCCGACCCGCTCCCCCTTGGAGATCCCCCTGCCCATCAACCCCCGCGCCACGGTCTCCACAGCGGCCACGAACTCGGCGTACGTCCACCGCCGCCCACTGGCGACCTCGACCATCGCCTCCCGCTCCCCGTACTCCGCCACCGTGCGTCTGAGGTTCTCCCCGATCGTCTCCCCCAACAACGCAACCTCGGAAACCCCAGACCCATAAGAAGGCAAACTCATCTCGCCATCGTGACGCCCCGCCCTTAACCCGACAAGCCCTGATGTTTTTCCTGGATGGGGCGACACGGCTCAAGTTGTTGTTGGCAACTGTGTGTGCATTGGCCGGTGGGCGAACGGGTGTTCGAGTGCAGGGAAACAGAGGATGGACGGGAGTCAATGTCATGACTAACTCTGCGTCGAACTTGGTCGCGGAGCGTGGTGGCTTGGTTACCCTGGTGGGGAGAGGTGTGAGGCCATGGGCTGGTCCGTTGAACGGCATGCCCGCAGCGAGCGTCCGCCCGGGCGTACCGCCGAGGCGGCGCAGCGTACAGCTGCGGTGCAGGAGCGTGTCCAAGAGCTGCAGGACGTGCTGGACGCGGCGCTGGCTGTCGAGGTTCACGGTACCGATCTCCAGACCCTGAAGCGAGCGCCACGCCGGGCACCGCCGACAGTCGCGGACGCCGATCACGTCCCCCACCCCGGACCGGTCTGGGCCGCGTTCGTGCCGAACCGACCGGGGCCGTTCGCGAGCCTGGTCGGCGGCAACCGACGGTATGCCCGGCGGCTGGCGGAGGCGGAGGACCGGTTCGCGGCCGCGATCGAGCGGCACCGGACGTCCGAGGAGAACCGGCGCGAGCGGGTGGCCCGTGCCACCAGGGACCAAGCAGAGCAGCAGCGCCGGCTCGACGACGACACCGCCGACCAGCACGCGCGGATCGACGAGTACCAGCGAGCGGTGGAATCACGCGACCGGCGGGCGGTCAGCCGGTACTTCCAGAAAGCACTCGACCGCGTTGCCGAACCGCACGACTTCCCCAAGCGCCGCAAGGCCGGGTACGTGCCGGAATCGACCCTGCTGGCGTTGGAATGGGAGTTGCCCGACGTCAGCGTCGTACCGGCCGAAGCGTCGTACCGGTATGACAAGGAGCAGGACAAGGTGGTCGCGGTGCCGCGGCCGGAGAGCGACGTACGGCTGCTCTATCAGCAGTTGGTTGCCCAGTGCGCGCTGCGGGCGCTGCACCTGGCCTTCGGCAACGACCGGTACGGCGTAGTCGACACGGTCGTGTTCAACGGCATGGTCGAGTCGGTCGATCTGGCTACCGGGCGGACAGTGCGGCCGTGCTTGATCACCTTGCGGGCAACCCGCGAGCAGTTCAAGGCTCTGGTGCTCGACCAGCTCGACCCGGTCGCCTGCGTCCGGCACTACTTCGCTGCAGAGGTGTCACGGCATCCGGAGGAGCTCCAGCCGGTCGAGCCCGTGCTGGACTTCGATCTCGCGGACCCACGGACGATCGAGCCACAGGATGTCCTCAGTGAGATCGATTCCAGGCCCAACCTGCTGGAGCTGACACCGGACGAGTTCGAGCACCTCGTGCACAACCTGCTGACCCGGATGGGCCTGGAGACGCGGCTGTTCCGCAGTGGTGCCGACGGCGGCATCGACTGCGTTGCGTACGACCCCAGGCCGATCACGGGCGGCAAGTTCGTCGTGCAGGCGAAGCTGTATACGCGCACAGTGCCGCCGAGCGCAGTACGGGATCTCTTCGGCACTGTGCTCGATGCAGGCGCGACCAAGGGCATCCTGATCACCACCAGCGGCTTCGGCCCCTCCAGCTACCAGTTCGCCAACGGCAAACCACTACAGCTGATCGACGGCACCGGCCTCCTCGCCCTCTGCCACCAGCACGACATCCCGGCCCGCATCGTGCCGCGCGCTAGCTGACAGTTGCCCTCAGCTGATCGGCGACTCGTAGATCAGGATCTCGGTGCCGGCCTTCTCCTCACCGTCGTCGGGCGCGGTGAACAGCCGCAGCTTGTTGCCAGAGACCTCAAGCGCCACAGGGTTTCGGGTCGCTGAATGCCCAGCGGCAGAGAACGCCGGGAACGGGATCTCGTGCAGGATCCGGTTGTCCTTCAGGTCAAGGAGAGCGAGCCCACCGAGCTCGTAGCTGCCACCGGTAGCAGTGGGAAGGCCGGTGACTCCGCCGCAGATCTGCTTGCTACGGCTGGCGTAGTCACAGTCCTGGTAGTCCAGGATGTGGCTCTCGTTGGCCTCGGCCGCCAGTTGCCTGCCGGACGCGGTCCACTCATATAGGGTTCGCGATCCCCAGCTCACCCCATGCACCAGGCCCGTACGCCGGTCGCGAACCACCCCGCCGACGTGGTCCTTCACCCGGAACTGCTCCGTGACCTTGTAGGTCTTCGGGTTCACCTTGTAGACGATCGCCTTGCTGTTCGGCCTGTACTCCGCCGCCGGGACCCACACGTTCTCGCCGTCGAAGTCGATGCCGCCGGGGTGGTAGATGGTCCCCTCGCCAAGCCGGATGTCCTTCTTCAGGTTGCCCTGGCGGTCCAGTACGAACAGGTGACCGATCCCCTTGCCCGGCGTGCGGTCGTACCCGTCAACCGGCACCGGGTACTTCACCGGCGCCTCCAGGACCTCCACGCTGGACAGGTAGATCAGGTCTCCCACCAGGGCGAACCCCTGCGGGTGGTACGTCGGGAACTTCAACGGGATCCGTGCCACCTGCGACCACGCAGTACTGCGGGTGGTGGCGTCGAAGGCCCGGGCGACCTGGTCGTCGCGGCCGGTGGCATCGGCGCCGGCCATCGTCCCGCCCATCAGCAGCACTCCCGACACCACGGCCGCGAGCAGACTCTTCCTGCGCATGACAACCCCTCCCAGTCCATCCAAGCGTTCTGTCCGGGCCACCCTGACCCGCTCAGGTGAACGCTGGATAGACCGAGCGATGACAAACTGACCGGCATGGAATCCGGGATCACCGTCACCGGGACCGGTCAGGCCACCGCGCCGGCCGATCTCCTCCGCCTCACCCTCAGCGTCGGGCAGGACGCGGCCGACGTCGCGACGGCGGTCGCCGAGGTCGCCGAACGCACCGACGCGGTCACCGCCGCGCTCAGGGAACAAGGAGTCACGCTCGCCGACATCCAGACCAGCTCGGTCAACGTGCACCCGCAGTACGCGGACTCGATGTCGGTCGCGGGGTATCGCGCCTCGCACTCGATGACGGTGACAACGCGCGATCTGACCGGGTTCGGCCGGCTGCTGAACGCGGCGGTCCAGGCTGTCGGCAACAGCCTCGGGCTGGACTATCTGCAGTTCGACGTGGAGGACAAGAGCGCGCTGCTGGAGTGCGCCCGGGAGTTGGCCTTTGCCCAGGCCCGGCAGAAGGCGGACCAGTTGGCCGTACTCGCCGGTCAGACGATCGGCTCGATCGCCGCAGTGGCGGAGTCCTACGGGCACGCACCGATCCGCGAGATGGCTGCAAAGGCGGTATCGGGCGGTTTCGCCCCGGATCTGGCCGTCACCCCGGGAGAACAGACGATCGAGGTCTCGGTCGAGGTCCGGTGGACCTGGTCCTGATTTTTGTCTCGCTAGCCTAATTCTGTCTCAAAGGGAGACTGAACTCGGAAACTGTCACCTTCGTCGTACACACTTCTCCCATGTATGCACCGGCACCGTTGCGTCGACAGCTGAACCGATCGGGTCTGCTGCTGCTCGGGCCCGCCTTCGTGGCGGCGGTCGCGTACGTCGATCCGGGCAACTTCGCCACCAATATCGCGGCCGGCTCGACCTACGGCTACCTGCTCTGCTGGGTCGTCGTCGGCGCGAACCTGATGGCCGTCCTGGTGCAGTACCTGGCGGCCAAGGCGAGCATCGCGACCGGACGGACCTTGCCGCAGCTGTGCCGGGACCAGTTCCGGCGATCCACCTCGACCGGGCTGTGGGCCCAGGCCGAGCTGGTGGCGATCGCGACCGACCTGGCCGAGGTGGTCGGCGGGGCGATCGCGCTGAACCTGCTGTTCGGCATCCCGCTGCTGCTGGGCGGCGTGATCACCGGTGCCGTCTCCTTCGGCCTGCTGATCTATCAGTCGAAGCGGGGTCAGCGGCCGTTCGAGGCCGCGATCATCGGGCTGCTCGCCGTGGTTCTGGTCGGATTCGTGGTGTCGACGATCCAGTCGCATCCCTCCGGCTCGGGCATCGTCGGCGGGATGGTGCCCCGGCTTGACGGCACCGACTCCCTGGTCCTGGCGGCCGGCATGCTCGGCGCGACCGTGATGCCGCACGCGATCTGGCTGCACGGCGCACTCGTCACTGACCGGCACTGGAAAGCCATCCGCTCGGAGTCAGGCAAGCAGCGCGTCCTGCGAGCCACCCGGGTGGATGTGGCTGTCGCGATGGCCCTGGCCGGCGCGGTGAACCTGGCGATGGTCGTGGTCGCGGCCGCCGCGCTGACGGGTACGGGATCCGAGTCGCTGGACACGGCGCACGCCGCGATCGGCGACCGGCTCGGCAGCCTGCCCGCGCTGCTGTTCGCACTAGCCCTGCTGGCGAGTGGTTTCGCGTCCTCCTCGGTCGGCACCTACGCCGGGTCTGTGATCCTGGACGGTTTCTGGCGGCGCCACGTGCCGCTGGCGACGCGCCGGCTGATCACGTTGCTGCCGGCGCTGATCATCCTTGCGATCGGCATCGACCCCAGCCGTGCACTGGTCGTGTCCCAGGTCGTGCTGAGCTTCGGCATTCCCTGCGCGCTGTGGCCGCTGGTGCGCCTGACCGCCTCCCGGCGCGTCATGGGCGACCTTGTCAACCGCTGGGCGACTACTCTCACCGCATGCCTGGTAGCAACCGCCATCACGACCCTCAACGTCGTACTGATCGTGCTGACGCTGCGGGGGTGACCCGCGGATGACCGCGACGTTCGCGGTCAGCGACATCCACGGTCACCCCGAGAAGCTGGCGGCCGCCCTGCGCGAGGCGGAGCTGGTCGACACCGAAGGCAACTGGTCCGGCCGGGACGCGCGCCTGTGGTTGCTGGGCGACTTCTTCGACCGCGGCCCGGACGGCGTCGGCGTGCTTCAGCTCGTACGCCGGTTGGCCGCGCAGGCGTCAGGTGGTCCCGGCGAGGTACGGATGCTGCTCGGCAACCACGAGATCCTGGCGCTCGGGATGCGCAAGTTCGGCGACACCTTCGTGCCGCACGAGGGGATCACCACCCGCAGCTTCGAGCGCAGCTGGGCCCTGAACGGCGGCCAGGACCGCGACCAGGAACTGCTCACCGACGACGACGTCGCCTGGCTGATCGAGCAGCCGATGCTCGGGCTGGACGCGAACCACCTGCTGATGCACTCCGACTCCGAGGAGTACTTGGAGTGGGGCGACTCGATCGAGGAGATCAACTCCGCGGCGCGGGTCGACCTGCACAGCGACGACATCACCGTCTGGTGGGAGATGTGGCGGCGAATGACGTCCCGCTACGCGTTCCGTGGTCCCGACGGACCGGCGATCGCTTCGGACCTGATGAGCCACCTCGGCGGCAGCCGGATCGTGCACGGTCACAGCATTGTGGCGGACCAGCTAGGCATCGACCCGGCGTACCTGACCGGACCGCTGCTGTACGCCGACGGCCTGGTGCTCGGGATCGACGGCGGCACCTTCGACGGCGGACCCTGCTTGCTGGTGGAACTCTCACCCATCTGATCGGGGAATGGCAGCGATCAGGCCGCAGTTGTTGAAAAGTGAATATTGCCTTTTCGGAGCGGAGCGTGTCATGTCTGACAAGCAGGTCAAGATTCCTGGTCCGGATCACCCGATCACGGTCGAGAAGAACCCCGACCGCGTGGTCGTCAAGGTCGCCGGGCGAGTGATCGCGGACAGCCGGGACGCGTTGTCATTGCAGGAGGCCAGTTATCCGGCCGCGCAGTACATCCCGCGCAAGGATGTCGACTTCACCCAACTCGAGCGCACCGACCACGAGACCTACTGCCCGTACAAGGGCGAGGCCTCCTACTACAGCATCGTGCCGGCCGGCGAGCAGGGCGTGAACGCCGTCTGGACCTACGAGACCCCGTACGACGCGGTCGCCGACATCAGGGAGCACGTGGCGTTCTACCCGGACCGGGTGGACTCCATCGAGATCCTCGCCGACTGATTCCCGCGGAGAGCGGCACGCAGCGGGTGCGTGCCGCTCGATCGCTTTTCAGGACTTCAGGAAGTCGATCAGGACGGGCGCGAGTACTTCCGGCGGGACCACGTGGTGGTGGCCGTCCAGTTCGACGTACTGGCCGCCGGGGAGTGACTTCGCGACGACCCGGGCCGAGTCGATCAGGAACTCGTGGCTGACGGAACCGCAGATCGCCAGCGCAGGCTGCGTCACCTTGCCGATCAGCTCTCGCGGGACCGTGCCACCTTGCGACGCGTTGCCCATCACGGCGAAGTCGTAGGCGATGGTCGGTGCGAGGTCGTCCATGCCAGGTTCCGCGGCCCAGTCCGACGCGGCGTCCTCCGGCATCCCGGCGATCGCGAGGAACGCCTCGACCGCGGCTGTCCGACGACCTTCAGCGAGCAAACGCAGTACGGTCTCGCCTGCCTCGTCGGACTGGCGTTGCGACTCGGCGTCGTCGGCGCCGTAGGGCGGCTCGTGCAGGACCACCTTGCTGATCGGCAGACCGCTTGCCGCAGCCTCGACCGCGAGTGCCGCGCCGGACGAGTGCCCGTAGACCGCAGCGACTCCTCCTAGCGCCGTAATCAACGCACCGAGATCCTCGACCTCCCGCGCGACGGCGTACGGGCTGGTGTCGCCGCTGTCGCCCCGGCCGCGGCGGTCGTACGAGACGACCGTGAAGTCCCCTTCCAGTGCCTTCGCCAGCGGACCCATCGTCGCCCGCGTGCACAACGCTCCCCCGACCAGAATCACCGGCGTTCCGGCGCCCGACCGCTCGTAGGCGATCGTCGTCCCGTCCGCGGAACTGACCTTCTCCATCTCGCTACCTCCTCCTGGGCGGCGCAGATCGGCGCCCTGTAGCCGGGACGTCGGGGCCGGGCGGCCGATCTCGACATATTCCCTTGCCGCCAGCGGCACGAGGCTGCTTCACTCCCGGTGAACATTCCGGGAGTGAAGGGGGTGGACACGTGCTGTCCAAGGTCGACGACTATCTGCACGCAGTACCGCTGTCCGGTGCGACCGGCCAGCAGATCGGTCCGTTCACGCTCTTCAGATCGACCACAGTCTGGCCGTACTACGCCCGCCCGGTGCCGGGGTCCGGCCGGACGATCGAGCCGGGCGATATCGAGAAGGTTCGTGCCCGCTGCGAGGAACTCGAACTGCCACTGAGTTTCGAGTGGGTCGTCGAGACCTGCCCGTCGCTCGGTCCTGCTGCCGAGGCCGCGGGATTGGAGGTCGTCGAACATCCGTTGCTCGTGCTCGATCCCGCCGACTTCAAACCGGCGACGGCGGCTGCCCGGTGCGAGATCCTGCCTGACTCCGCCGACCTGCACCGCGAGGCCCGAGCCGTCGCCAACGTGGCCTTCGGCGACCCTGGTACTGCGGTCGGCGCCGCCGGGCTGGAGGCCCGGGACGCGAAGATCGCCGAAACCACGGATGAATTCCTGGATGCCCTGCTGGAACGGGCTCGGGCTGGAGTCACGGTCACTGCGGCCGCCTTCAGCGAGCACGGTCTGATCGCCAGCGGGTCACACCAGCCGGTCGGCGCGGTCAGCGAGATCGTCGGAGTCGCCACCTTGCCCGCCATGCGCAGACAAGGTCTGGGAGCCGCTGTGACGACCTGCCTGGCCGAGCACGCCTTCGCCAACGGAGTCGACCTCCTGCTGCTCTCAGCCGAGGACGACGCCGTGGCCGCTGTCTACGAACGCGTCGGCTTCCACCGGATCGGGACAGCAGGCGCCGCCGAGTAGAGAACTGTCTGGTGCTCGGGCGTTAGGAATGTGCTCGGTAATCGGCAGCCGGTCGTGGGGGCTGGACTGGGGGCCGTACCGTTGGAGGGATGAGCAACACCGAGCGAACCCGCCCACGCACCCTCGCCGAGGCACTGCGTAGCTGGGACGACGCTGCGCTCGGGCAGTTGCTTCGGCACCGGCCCGACCTCGCAACGCCGATCCCGGCCGACACCAGCCAACTAGCAGCCCGCGCCACCACCAATGCCTCCGCCGCACGAGCTATCAACCGGCTCGACGAGTTCGGTGTCGACCTGCTCGAGGCCCTGTCCGCACTGCCCGAGCCAGTAGATGTCGCAGCCCTCGCGGCCGGGGTCGACCAACCTGTAGAGGTCGTCCAGCCGCGGGTTGCCGAACTGCTTGATCTAGCGCTGGTCTGGGGAACCGAAGACGACCTCCGTCCGATCCGCGCTGTCCACGAACTGCTCGGCCCCACACCGGCCGGGCTCGGGCCGATCACCACGCGCCACTTCGGTGATCTGGATCAGCTGATCGAGGACGCCGGCCCGGAAGCACGCGAAGTACTGGCCAAGCTTTCCTGGGGACCGCCTACTGGCACTGTCGAGAAGGCAGAGCGCCCGGTGACGATTGCGTCGGCCCGGACCCCCGTGGAGCAACTGCTCGCCCGCGGACTCGTAGTGCCGAAGGACGCCACCACTGTGGTGCTGCCGCGGCAGATCGGGTTGCACCTGCGGGGCGGGCGTGTGCTCGCGTCAACGCGACCGACACCGCCTCCGCTGGACGGCAAGGAGGTCTCGGCCTCGATCGCCGACCGGGCCGCTGCCGGCGCGGCACTCGACCTGGTTCGCCAGATCGACCGCGCCCTCGAACAGCTCGGCACCGACCCACCGCCCGTACTACGGACAGGTGGCATCGGCGTCCGGGAGCTCCGCAGCCTCGGCAACCGGATCGGCGCCGACGAGCAGACGACCGGAGCGGTCTTAGAGCTCGCATTCGCCGCTGGGCTGATCGCCGCCGTCGAGGTGGGGACCGGCGAGCTCTGGCTGCCCACTGGCGCGTATGACGACTGGCTGGAGCTGGACACCGCCCACCGATGGGCCCAGCTCGTCATTGCTTGGTACACGGGCCTCAGGGCGATCGGCTTGATCGGCAGGCGCGACAGCGGCGGGGCAACGGCTGCTGCGCGTGAGCGACTGGTGAACGCTTTGGCGCCCGACCTGGAGCGACTGCTTGCTCCGGAGGTCCGAGAGCTCACGCTGCAGGCTCTCTCAGAGGCTGCGTCGGGTAGGTCGCCCGCCTTGGAGTCAGTGGTGACTTGGGTCGCTTGGCACCGCCCGCGCCGGGGCGGCCAGTTCCGGGACGACCTGGTCGAGTGGACCGTCACCGAGGCCGCCCTGCTCGGTTTGACCGGGCTTGGCGCTCTTGCGTTGCATGCACGCGTTCTGCTGGACCCCGAGCCGTCTGTTGACGACTTGGCTGCAGCTATTGAGCCGCTGGTTCCAGCGCCTGTCTCTGAGGTGCTCCTGCAGGCTGACCTCACGGCGGTTGCACCCGGGCCGCTCGTGCGCGCAGTACAGGATGAACTGACGGCTATGGCCGACATGGAGTCGCATGGCGGCGGTGGCGTTTACCGGTTCAGTGAGAGCTCGGTACGCCGGGCGTACGACCTTGGGCGGACCAGCGAGCAGCTGCACGAGTGGTTGGCCGAGCACTCACGGACGCCTGTTCCACAGCCACTCACGTATCTGATCGACGACGTTGCGCGACGGCACGGCGTACTGCGGATCGGCTCGGCGTCGACGTACCTGCGCTGTGACGACGAGAACGTGCTCACCGGACTGCTGAGCGCGAATCTGCCGGGCATCCGCTTCCGGCGGCTCGCCGCGACGGTCGTGGTGTCGCCATCACCGCCGGACATGGTGCTGAGTCGTCTGCGCGAGGCCGGGCTGGCTCCGCTGGGCGAGACGTTCGACGGCGTGGTCCACGTGACCACCGCAGGCAACCGCCGGGGCGAACCGCCGCGGCGGAGGACCAGCCGGGACTTCGCGGACACCTCGATCGAGCTGACCGAGGACCAGGTGAAGGCCGTGATCGAGCGGGTCCGCAGCGGCGACCGGGTGGCCGCCGAACGCCCCGCTGAACACACGTCCGGCGAGGCATCCGCCCCGGCCGAGACCATCGGCATCCTCGGCAACGCCGCCGAGACCCACGCCCGGACCTGGATCTCGTACGTCGACCACAACGGCATCGCAGCGGAACGGATCGTCGAACCGGTCAGGGTCGCCGACGGCTGGCTGACCGCGTACGACGACGGCGCGGACCAGCCCCGCACCTACGCCTTGCACCGGATCTCGGCGGCCCGCCCGGTCGAGTAAAACCGTCACCCCCACCCTGTACGGGCAAAACAACCCCCAGGGGCAAGGCGAGAACCCGCATGATCATTCGCCCCCTTTTCACCCCAACCCACAGCCTGCATCTGACCCGCCGACCCAAGGGTGAAAAGGGGGCGAATGATCATGCGGGTTCTCGGGGCTGCCCCCTGGGGGGCACTTGCCCGTACAGGGCCGGGGTGACGGGTTGGCTGTGTGAGAGAGGACGGGTTGTGGGGGCAAGGCACAATGGAGGGTCGGGTGGAGTGTTCTGCCCGGGTTGCTGGTGACGGGAGATTGAGTAGTGACTGACGGGCCGTTGATTGTTCAGTCCGACAAGACGTTGTTGCTGGAGACGGCTCATCCCGACTCGACCGACTGCCGGAAAGCTATTGCGCCGTTCGCGGAGTTGGAGCGGGCGCCGGAGCACGTGCACACCTATCGGTTGACGCCGCTGGGGCTGTGGAACGCCCGGGCTGCCGGGCACGACGCCGAGCAGGTCATCGACGTACTGCTGCGCTACAGCCGCTATCCCGTGCCGCATTCGCTCCTGGTCGACATTGCCGAGACCCTGGACCGCTACGGGCGGCTCCGACTGGAGAAGCACCCGCAGCACGGTCTGGTACTGATCAGCACGGACCGCCCGGTCCTGGAAGAGGTACTGCGCAGCGCCAAGATCAAGCCGCTCCTCGGAGCGCGGATCGACGACGACACGGTCGTGGTTCATCCGTCCGAGCGCGGTCACCTGAAGCAGACGCTGCTCAAGATCGGCTGGCCGGCGGAGGACCTCGCCGGGTACGTCGACGGCGAGGCGCACAAGATCGAGCTGGTCACCGATGGCTGGGAGCTCCGCCCCTACCAACAGCAGGCCACTGACGCCTTCTGGCACGGCGGCTCCGGTGTAGTCGTGCTGCCGTGTGGTGCGGGTAAGACGATCGTCGGAGCGGCCGCGATGGCGCAGGCCTCGGCGACCACCCTGATCCTGGTCACGAACACCGTCTCCGCGCGGCAGTGGAAGGACGAGCTGCTGAAGCGGACCACGCTGACCGAGGAGGAGATCGGCGAGTACTCCGGTGCGCGCAAGGAGATCCGGCCGGTCACGATCGCGACGTACCAGGTGATGACGACACGGCGGAAGGGTGTCTACACGCACCTCGAGCTGCTGGATGCCCGCGACTGGGGCCTGATCGTGTACGACGAGGTGCACCTGCTGCCGGCGCCGATCTTCCGGATGACCGCGGATCTGCAGACCCGGCGCCGGATCGGCCTGACCGCGACCCTGGTCCGCGAGGACGGGCGCGAGGGCGACGTGTTCTCGCTGATCGGGCCGAAGCGGTACGACGCGCCGTGGAAGGACATCGAGGCGCAGGGCTGGATCGCGCCGGCCGACTGCGTCGAAGTACGGGTCGATCTGGAGCAGTCCGAGCGGTTCGTCTACGCGACGGCCGAGCCGGAGGACCGGTACCGGCTGGCGGCGTCGACCCCAGCCAAGTCCCGCCTGGTCCGGCAGATCGCCGACCACCACAAGGGCGAGCCGATGCTGGTGATCGGGCAGTACATCGACCAGCTGGACGAGCTCGGTGAGCGGCTGGAGTGCCCGGTGATCAAGGGCGAGACGACGGTCAAGGAACGGCAGCGGCTGTTCCAGGCGTTCCGCACCGGCGAGATCAACATGCTGGTGGTCAGCAAGGTCGCGAACTTCTCCATCGACCTGCCCGAAGCGTCGGTCGCCGTCCAGGTCTCCGGCACCTTCGGCTCGCGCCAGGAAGAGGCACAGCGCCTCGGCCGGGTCCTCCGCCCCAAGGGTGACGGCCGCACCGCCCGCTTCTACTCGATCGTCGCCCGCGACACCGTCGACGCCGAGTTCGCCGCCCACCGCCAGCGCTTCCTCGCCGAACAGGGCTACGCCTACACCATCGTCGACGCCGAAAACCTCTTCGCCTGACCCTCGTTCATCAGGGATTGTTGCCTCGGGCAAGGTCGTCGGAGGGGATCAGGGGGCAGCCTGCTCGTTTCAGGTAGGAGCCGGCGCCCCGGTCTCCGGTGGCGGCCGCCTTTGCCTGATCCCAGTGGGCCCGGCCGATCAGGATGGGGTGACCGGCGCGGTCGTGGTAACCCGCCCGCGCCAACGCCCGGTCCCCGGGACCGGCCGCCGCCACGACTCGCCGTACGACGTCTGCTCCGACATCCGGCATACCGACCAGATGGACGAGCGCCGCCTCGGCATCGGTCGTCGCCGCCCAGCTCAGTCCCGCACGGAGCGACGCGGACATCCCGACGGACCAGTCGACGGCCGGGACGATCGTGACGTCGGAATCCACCAGCAACGCCGTCACCTCGTCCGCTGCCGCCCCGACCACCACGCCGATCGGATCACAGCCGCCGTCGCGCAGTACCTGGACCGACCGCACCACCCAGGGGACGCCGTCAGGGGCGACCACCAGCCCCTTCGGTCGACCGATTCGGGTCCCGGCACCGGCAGCGAGCAGTACTCCGACTGGCCTCATGACAGCCCAGTGTCCCCTTCGGGCAGCGGAAATGTGATCTAACAGTCATTTCGGAATGCCATCGCCGGTGTCCTCGTTGCCGCTCTTGAGGGGTATTGCGACGAGCTCAGGACGGGGGTGACGGGTCGGTCACGAAGAGTGTCTCGGGGGTTGCCCAGGGCAACATCAGGGTTAAACCTGGGCCAATTTCGAGCGTCTGACCGGTACCGTCGAGGGGTATGGGGACACAGGCACTGGAGCGGGTGGACGTAGGGGATCAGGAGCGCACCACCTCGGGGCCGGGACCGGTGGTCTGGCGGGTGGTGCGAGAAGCGGTCCTGCTCGCCACCCTGTTCCTGGTCTACAGCGCCGGGCGACAGGTCGCCGCGAAGCACACCGGGTCGGCGTTCGACCACGCCCGCGAGATCCTCTCCCTGCAGCGCTGGCTGCATCTGCCCAATGAGGCAGCGATCCAGCACTCCGCCCTCCAGGTCCCGCACCTGATCGAGGGCGCCAACCTGTACTACGCCTCGGTGCACGCGCCGCTCACCGGAGCGGTCCTGCTCTGGTTGAGCATCTGGCGTCCGAAGGCCTATCCCAGGGTCCGCTGGACGATGGTCGCGGTCACCGGTCTCGCGCTGGTCGGGCACATCCTCTTCCCGCTGGCGCCGCCGCGGATGATGCCGGGCTTCGTGGACACCGGCCTGAAGTTCGGTCAGTCGGTCTACGGCCCGGAGAACTCGGGCGGCGTGGCGAACCAGTTCGCCGCGATGCCCAGCCTGCATGTCGGCTGGGCCGCCCTGATCGCCCTCTCGATGATCCTGATCACCCGGACCAAGTGGCGCTGGCTGTGGCTGCTGCACCCGATCATCACGTTCGGCGTGGTCGTGGTGACAGCGAACCACTACTGGCTGGACGGCCTGGTCGTACTGGCCCTGCTCGGCCTCAGTCTGCCGCTCCTGCTGCGGCGAGGGTTGCGCGCCGATCGGCCGCGGACGCGTAATTCGGTTTCGCCACGCAACGTCCTCAAGTAACGTGACGGGGCTTCCCCGACCGTCGACCGCATTGCGGAGGTCCTGTCATGCCCCCTGACATATCCGACGACACCCTCACCTCCGAGCAGGACTACCTCCGTACGTCGCGCGCGGCGCTGGCCGTGATGCGGGAGAAGACCGGCGCGCTGGAGATCCACAGCGCGGACCGGGTGAACACCGAGTTCCTCAAGGCCGCGATCTGGCGCCGGATGAAGGAACTCGAGGACGACCCCGACGTCCCGCTGTTCTTCGGCCGGCTGGACTACCTCGAGCCCACCACCGAGACGTTCCACATCGGCCGCCGGCATGTGAACGACCAGGCCGGCGAACCGCTGGTGGTGGACTGGCGGGCCGACATCTCGGTGCCGTTCTACCGGGCCAGCCGGACCGAGCCGATGGGGGTCGGGATCCGCCGACGGTTCGGGTTCACCCACGGCCTGATGACGGCCTTCGAGGACGAGGACCTGACCTCCGCCGCGCCGGTCGACGAGCACAGCGACATCCTCGACGCGGAGATCGAGCGACCGCGCTCCGGCCCGATGCGCGACATCGTCGCCACCATCCAGCCCGAGCAGGACGTCATCGTCCGCGCCGGCGTCGAGGACACCATCTGCGTTCAGGGTGCGCCCGGGACCGGGAAGACCGCGGTCGGGCTGCACCGCGCGGCGTACCTGCTCTACGCGTATCGCGACCAGCTCAGCCGGTCGGGCGTCCTGGTGGTCGGACCGAACGCGAGCTTCCTGCGCTACATCGGCGACGTGCTTCCCGCGCTGGGTGAGATCGAGGCAAAGCAGACGACCGTGGAGGAGATGGTCGCCCGGGTCCGGGTGGCGGGACCGGGTCCCGCGGCGGTCGACGTGCTGAAGGGCGACGCCCGGATGGCGGAGGTGCTCCACCGCGCCGTGTGGTCCAAGGTGCAGTTGCCGAAGGAAGCGTTGGTGGTGCCGCGGGGATCACATCGCTGGCGCGTACCGGCGTACCAGGCTGAGGAGCTGGTCAACGAGCTGCGGACGCGGGGCATCCGCTACGGAGCCGGGCGGACGATGCTGCCGCAGCGGCTCTCGCACGCAGTACTGCTGCGGATGGAAGCCGCTGGGGACTCCCCCGATGACCGCGTGCAGGATTCCGTGGCGCGGAGCCGGCCGGTGAAGCAGTACGCCGATGCGCTGTGGCCGACCGTGGATCCGGCCAAGCTGGTGTTCGGGCTGTTCACCGATGCCGAACTGCTGGCTGAGCACGCCGCAGGACTGCTGTCCGAGGACGAGCAGGCGCTGCTGCTCTGGGACAAGGCGCCGCGGTCCGCGGGTGCGGCGAAATGGTCCGTTGCCGACGCGACCCTGATCGACGAGGTCGCCGACCTGGTCGACCGGACGCCCAGCCTCGGACATGTAGTACTGGATGAGGCGCAGGATCTCTCGGCGATGCAGCTGCGGGCTGTCGGGCGGCGATGCTCGACCGGTTCGATGACAGTGCTCGGCGACATCGCGCAGGGAACAACGCCGTGGGCGACGCCTTCGTGGGAGGTGGCGCTGTCGCATCTGGGGAAGACCGGGGCGCACACCGAGGAGCTGACCGCTGGGTTCCGTGTGCCCGGGCAGGTGATCGAGTACGCCGCGCGCCTGCTGCCGCTGATCGCACCCCACCTGACGCCGCCGACCGCAGTACGGCGGGCGCGAGGTGAGCTGGCCATCACCCGGGTCCCCAACAGTCTGGTGGCCGCCGTGGAAACCGTTGGGGCCGTGTCGTCCAGGCCGGGGTCGATCGGCTTGATCGTGCCGGATTCCCTGGTCCCCGCAACCCGGAAAGCCCTGCAGGACAAGGGAATCCCCTTCGCCGTCCTCGGCGACGAGGATGACGTCGACGCCCACGTGGACGTAGTACCGGCCGGTCTGGCGAAGGGCCTCGAGTTCGACCACGTAGTACTGGTAGAGCCGGCCGGGATCGTCGCCGGGGAGGCCGACGAACGGACCGGCTTGCGGCGTCTCTATGTCTGCCTGACTCGTGCGGTGACCTCGCTGGCGATCCTCCACTCCGAGGATCTACCAGCCGTCCTTAGTTAGAAGCCGCGGGAACCACCGGAGCGGCGGGAGGAGCGACGGCTGGAACCACCGCCGCTGGAGCGGGTACGGCGGCTCGAGAAGGACGAGCGGCGGCGGGACGACCCGGTACTCCAACCGCTGCCGTCGCTGTCGCCACTGCTGGACGCGGACCAGCTGCCAACGGACGTGCCGAGGTCGGAACCGAACCGGCTGAACCGGGCTCCGGGACGGCCGGAGCGCCAGCGGGCACGCATCCGTTCGCCGGCGCGACGGGCGTCGTCGTCGGGGAACCACCAGCGGCGGCCGTCGCCCTGGGACCAGTAGCCGTCGATGTAGGACGCCAGCTCCTCGCCGAGGGTCCAGTACGGGCGGGGGCGGTCCCGCACGGTCACCATCCGGATGTCTGGCTCCTCGTTCGCCGCGACTCGCGCGGCACAGGCGGCGCACGCCTGGACCGACCGCTCGGCTCCTCCTTCGGGTGTCCAGTTGGCCTGCGTCGTGCTGGGCCCGTGCCGAGGGTCGAAAAAGCAGGGCGGCGTCGGCTCGGGGATCGGCTTGCCGGCCCGGAGCGCATCCAGGCAGAGCATGCCGTAGCGAGCCGAGCCCAGCAGTGTCGCGACTGCTTCGGTGTCGTCGTCCCCCTTGGCCTCGTCAAGGCGGTGCCTGGCCTTCTCCACTGTGTCGAGCACATCCTTCGACAGCTTCGACTGCTGCGGATCCGAGGTGGTCGGGATGGCCGAGACCTGCTGGGAGAGCGCGATGATCTCCTCGTTGAGCAGCGGGCGCGAGATCTCCAGATGCTTCTTCTCGTCTGCTCTGCGGGTTCTCCTGGCTCCGAGAGCCGTGACACCCCACCAGAGACCGATCAGCCCGGCCGCGCCCCCGGCGTACGGGGCAGCGTCGATGTAGAACGGCTTGTTGACGTCCTGCGCTCGCTCGATGAACCGCGTCAGCATGTCTTCGTAGTCCGGCGCACAGCAGTCGACTGCTTGATCGACGGCATCACCTACGTGGTACGTCGGGCCTTTGTCAGCCCGCTGTACTGCGTGGAACCCGCGCCCGTCGGACTCGGACGAAGCGTCGACCAGTACGGCGTAGACGCCCTCGACGCCGACCCGGTCGTACAACTGGTCGGCGATCTCCTCGCCTTCCCAGGCGAGGTCGGCCGAGTAATACCCCTGCGGCGCGGTGTCGATCGCGGCGGCCGGGATCACGGCGATCCGCAACGTCGCGACCGCTCCCTTGGCCGCCTGGTTGAGCTCGGCGACCTCTGACGCACTCAGCTCGGTCACCTTGGGGTCGACCCAGACCCCGGGCTCGCCTAGCTGGGCGGCGACGTCGTCCATGTACCTCTCGGCAGCATCCTGCCTGTCCTGCCGATCGCCTTCGATGTCTGGCGGCGACCAGCTGAAGGGCGGCTTGCTCGGTGTGGGGGTGGGGGTCGCGGCCTGTGCGGCAACAGCCGGTAACGCAGCTGCTCCGATCACACCGAGCGCTGCGGCCACACGAGTCCAGCGGTTCATCGAGCTCCTCCCGAGCGCCTGTCCCGGCAGGCGGCACAGACCGGGATCTCCCGGGCCTGTCCGCCAGGCGGCGTGTACATCCAGTCGGTCACGGACGTCCCGTGGGCCGGATCGAAGAAACAGGCTGCTCGCCTGGCTGGTGCCGGCGTGCCGGCGACCAGTGCTTGTGCGCGGGCCAACCGCCAACGGCCGTACTCGACGGTCGCGCGGACCTCCCGCAACTGCTGGTCACCCGGTTCGCCGTCGACAACGCGACCCGCGTCGGCATAGGCATCCATCGCTGCCTGTACGTCGGCTGTCGTATCCACGCCGTCCAGACGCACGTCCGCGACATCCAGTTCCTCACCGAACCGCGTCACGTCCTCCCGGGCGAGCTTCTGCCGCTCCTCCACTGTGTCCGCCTCATCCGGCAACACCTCGTACGACGGACGGTAGAGCGCAGGTCCTTCGTCCTTACCCGGCCGGCGTCTCCACCACCACAGGGCTGCTCCGACCGCAACCACCACGACCAGCACGATCGCCAGCGGCCAGATCCAGCCGGGCGCACCCGTGGACGAGCCCGGCACGTCCAGCTGATCCAGTACGCCGTCCATCAGCCCGACCGGGTCCGACCGGCTGTGCTTGCCCAGCTCGTCCGTGAGGATCTCGGCGATCGGAGTGTCGACCCCGACCGCACTGCTCCAGGTCAGAGATCCACCGAACACGACCAGGTAGATCCCGTCCGCCTGCTGCAGATCCACCACCTGATCGACGAACTCCCGCGCAGCCTGCTCCCGCGTCCCACTCCCCGGTAGCTCGCTCAGCACCACGGCCGGAACTACAGCGATTCGGATAGCCGGGTCATATCCGCTGACCCTGTCGGCGAGTCGCTCGGCTTCCTTCTCCGGGAACAACGACCGCTGCGACGGCTCGACGTACACGGGCGAGCTCTTCCACCCGCTGACAACATCCGCAGGTCCGACTGACACCACGCCCGGAACAGCCCAGGGGGTGGCGATCAGGAGGAGGCCGGCGAGCAGACGCATGAGCAGTAGCCTGCACTAACAGAGGGTTACCCCTCCCCGCCGGGTCAGGCGGCTAGGCGTTCTTCTGCATCGAGCGGCTCGAGCTGCTCGGCCACCTGCAGGGCTGGGTCGCGGCGGAGGGTGAACAGCAGGCCAAGAACCACCAGTCCAAGGATCGCTGCGATCGGCGGCAACAGCTGGACTCCGACCAGATTGATCACCAGACCGCCGACGATCGCGGAGAGACCGGCCCCCAGGTAGATCGCTGACGCGTTCATGGCCAGCAGCAAGCCTCCGCCCTCACCGAGCTCGAGCAGCAGGTTCTGGATCGGCGGGTTGAAGGTCCAGGTGAACAGACTCCAGACGAACAACGCGATCCCCGCACCGACGATCGAGGTCGCCGTCAGGGTCAGGGTGGCGATCACCGCGGTGAAGCCGATGAGCGTCACCGTCAGCGTCCGCAGGCTGCCGAAGCGATCGGTCGCCCGGCCGCCGACCAGGTTGCCCGCCACCGCGCCGATGCCGTAGACGAGCAGCAGCACACCGACCGTCCCGCCCTTCAGGTGCGCGGTCTCAGCCAGCAACGGCACCACATAGATGTAGACGCTCATGGTCCCCAGCACGGCGAGCACCGTCATCAGCAGCACGGTCTGCACCCGACGGTCGGTCAGCCCGGCGAATCGCTCGCGCAGGCTCACCGCTGCCGGCGCATCCACCTTGGGCAGCGCCGACCGCACGGCCACGGCGACCACCAGGCAGACGGCCGCGATCAGCGCGAACACGCCGCGATATCCGAGGCTGCCACCGAGCAGACTGCCCGCCGGTACGCCGAGCACCAGGGCGAACGTCAATCCCCCGAACACCACGGCAACAGCCCGCCCACGTTCCTCCGGCGGCAGGAATCCCGTCGCGAACAACGTCGCCGCCGGGGTGTACGCCGCAGCGCCGAAGGCGGCCACGATCCGACCGACGATGAGCACCGGATAGTCCGTCGCCAGAGCCGCGATCCCGTTGCCCAGCGCAGCCAGCAAGAGGGCCGCGATCAACAGGGTGCGGCGCTCCCAGCGGCCAGTGAGCGTCGACAACAGCGGCGCTCCGACGGCGTACGAGAGCGCGAAAGCGGTGGCGAGCTGTCCTGCTGCGGTCAGGGAGACGTGCAACTCCGAGCTGACCGCGGGCAGGACGCCGGACACGACGTACGCGCTGGTACCGACGGCGAAGGCACCAGCGGCCAGCAGGTAGATGCGAGCGGACATAGGGGACCTTCCGAGGGGGTGCGACTAGTTCGACGTTCATCGTACTACGATCTTCATCGAACTTCGACCGTGGTCGTACTATGGACCCATGAACACCAGGAAGGCCCTGCCGCAGCCCGACCGCGAGGACATCCGGGTCGAGGCCGTGCTGCAGGCACTCGGCGAGCCCGTCCGGCTGCAGATCATCCGCGTTCTCGCGGACGCCCCGGAAGGCATCGCCTGCGGCGACATCGACCTCCCCGTCACCGCCTCCACCCGCGCCCACCACCTCCGCACCCTGCGCGAGGCCGGCGTCCTGAGCACCCACACCGAAGGCACCCGCCGGATCAGCATCCTCCGCCGCGAGGACCTCGACACCCTCTACCCCGGCCTCCTCACCGGCATCCTCTCCGCCCCTCGCTGAACCTCAGCCGACCGGGACGAACTTGGTGTAGCTGGTTCTGAGGTAGCCGGCGCCGGAGGGGTTGGAGATGGTTACGGCGCCTGCCGTGCCGGCGTTGAACTGGAAGCGGCCGAGGAGGTTCCACTGCATGCCGTCGGTTTGCTGGCTGACGTCCTTGGTGGCGGCGCCGGTTGCATGGACGGTCGTGTAGCGGGCGCCCAACGTGCTGTTCGAGTGGTTCGGCACCCAGGCGTAGACGTCGTACAGGCCGGCGCTGGGGAGGTTGGGTCGCCAGGTGGCAGTCTTGCCCGCACCGTTGGAGGCCCGGGTTCCTGTGGTCTGCCAGCCTGGCACGCTGGACGCGGCCCAAGTTCCGGTCTCGGTGTAGCCCGTGTCCAGGACCCCGACGATCGACATGTCCAGCGGGGTGACCGAGACCGTGGCCGGTGCCGACTCGTTGCCGCTGAGGTCCACGGCCTTGACCTGCAGGGTGTGAGCCACGTTGTTGGTCAGCTCTAGCACCGGGATGCCCTGGGCGACCAGACCGGGGTTGCCGATGTTGCCGACCGGCTCTCCAGGCTTGTTCTTCAACACGCCGTCGGCGTAGACGTTGTAGCCGAGCAGGTCCAGCTCGGGGTTCTGGTCCCAGTACAAGACGGCTTGACCGTTCGCAGCCTCCCCGTCCAACCCGGTAGGTGTCGATGGACCTTGCGTGTCAACAGGAACCTGTACTGCGACCGCGGCTGAGGCCGGTGACTCGTTGCCCGACCTGTCGATCGCCGTGACGGACAACTGGTACGTCTGCCCTGCCACCAGCTCGTGCAGCTGGAACGACCCACGGCGTACGGGATTCGCCGTCTGGCGGCGACCGTCGAGGTACACGTGGTGTCCGATCACATCGGCGCCAGTTACAGGTGTCCACTGCAGGTTGAGAACGGCGTCACCCGTCGTCGGGAACGTCTGGACGGTCTTGGTGACGTTGGTCGGCGTTGCCGGCGCGACGGCATCGGGAGCAGGAGCCGGGACGAACTTCACGGCATCAGCGCGGAGGTAGGCATCGGGCTCGGACAACCTGCTCAACTCGACCCAGCCGGTACCGCCGGCGGCGAAGTCGTAGTTGCCGAGCCGCACCCAGCGATCGACTCCCACCGACTCAGCAGGATCGACCGCGGGGCTCGGGCCCGCAGTGCTGTTGATCGTGTACCTCGAGGTCGCTGCAGAACCAGCCGGGATCCAGGCGTAGACGTCGTACCGTCCGGCCGCCGGTAGCTGCGGAGTCCAGCGAGCAGTGGATGTAGGTGCTGACGAGTAGCGGGTGTCTGTGCCGCTCCAGCCCTTCACTGTGGTGGTGCTGGTCCACGAACCCGCTTCGGTGTACCCGGTGCCTCCGTTGTCGACGACAACCGTTGGGACGAACTTGACCGCATCCGCCCGCAGCGTGCCCGTTGCCCCGGCGTTGTTGACGAGTTGGACCTTCCGCCCGGCTCCCGGCGTCATGACGTAGTTGCCGAGGTCGATCCACTGCTGGCCCGCCTTGGTCTGATCCACCAGGACGTTGGTGGTGCCGCCGTCGTGGGTGATGGCGTAGCGCGCCGCAGTACTGCCGCTCCTGATGAAGTCCGGGTTCCAGGCGTAGACCTCGTACGACTGCGTGGCCGGCAGCGTCGGCGTCCAGCTGGCACTGGCACCTGTGGGCGCCGCACGCCTGGTGAGCTTGTCCTGGTAGCCGTACGCATCCCCCGCCGCCGACCACGTGCCAGTCTCGGCGTAGCCCGGATCACCGTTGTCTACAAGGACTTCTCCGGTTGCAATGTCACTCCGGGAGTCGACGGGACGGTAGTAGCGGACGTAGTCCCACGTAGTCTCACCCGGCAGGTTTGTCTCGACCACGCCTTCCGTGAAGCCGAGTGTGGTCAGCCAGACGTTCTGCGGCGCGTGCGGTCCCGGGTAGGCGAGCGTCCGATTGAGGACGCCGTCGACGTAGAACCGGATCTCCGACGGCAGCCACTCGTACCCGTAGGTGTGATAGCCGTCCGACGAGTCCGGCCCCGCGTACACCCCACCCGGATTGCCGATGTGCTGCGGAACGGTCCAGTGCGTGTGCTGCTGGATGGTGCTCGGCGCGTGCGAGTCGATCTCGAACCCGTCGATCTCGTTGAACCTGTTGTAGGGCCCCTTGTACGACGGGGTGTCCGGCACGTAGTCGGCCAGTCCCATCTGCCAGAACGCGGAGTGCCAGCCCCTCTCACCCCACAACCTCGCCCGCGTCTCGTAGTACCCGTAGCCGAAGGTCTTCTTCGAGATGATGCCGCCGCAGGTGTAGTCGGTGTCGCCCGAGGTCTCCTTCTCCAAGGCGATGTGCATGACGCCCTCGCCGACAGTGACGTTGCCCGGGTCGTTCTTGCAGATCGCCTTGGAGCCCTCCCGCTTGTACCAGTCGTTCGCGTTCAGCGTCTCGCCGGGGAACTCGTCCGACCAGTCGAGCTGGTATCCCGCGGGCACGTGGTTCGGCCCGGGCGGCGGGTCAGCTGCGGCGCTGCCGACGACAGCGGTGGTGAGGGCGGCCGCGATCAGAGCGAGTGGAACCAGGAATCGGACAGGGCGGACGGTCATCAGAGGGCTCCTCAGACGCAGGCGTTTCAGGCGTGCATCGAAGATATGTCCGCGCGGTTTCGATGTCCATAGTACGGATGGGAGATCTACTAAATGGATGTCTACCAGTTTGTGACGGATCCGTCCGGCCGATGGAGCCGCGGAATCACGGCTGTCTCCAGCGGCAACGCCTGGGGCAGGTCGGCCGTGATCCCCAGTCCCGGAGCGTCCGAGGCGGTGAGCCGGCCGGGCTCGGCGGTGATCGTCGAGGTGAAGGCACCGAGCGGCGGCACAGCTCGCTGGGCCTGCTCCTGCACACTCACGTTCGGCAGCGCGGTGTTGAAGTGCGTCGAAGCGGCCGTGCAGAGCGCACCGATGGAGTTGTGCAGAGCCAACTGGACGTGGTGTGTCTCGCAAAGCGCCGCGATCTTGCGCCCCTCCGTGATCCCGGTGTGTCCAAGATCCAGGCGGGCGTGATCGATCAGCTCGTCCTCGATCAGTTGCCGGAACTCCCACTTCGTACAGAGCTGCTCCCCCGCCGCCAGCGGCACCCCGACGCGGCCGCGCAAGGACTTGTACGCCGAGAGATGCTCGCTGCGCAGGGGATCCTCGACGAAGAACGGCCGGATCGGCTCGAGCTCGCGGCACAACTGAACGGCCTCGGCCAGGTCCAGCCGGGTGTGCACGTCGAGCAGCAACTCGATCTCGTCGCCCAGCCCGGCCCGCAGTTCCCGCATCAGCTCGACCGTCCACCGCACCGCCCGGCGCGCGCCGTACTCCGGCTCGGCCGGATCCCAGGCCGTCAGCCGAAGGTGCTTCCACCCCAGCTCGGCCAACTCCGCCGCATGGTTCAGTACGTCGTCCATCGACCCACCCCGGAGATGCGCATAGGCGGGCACGTAGTCGCGCGAGCGACCGCCCAGCAACGCATGAACCGGTACGCCGAGGCGCTGGCCCTGCAGGTCCCACAAGGCGATGTCGATCCCGGCGAGCACGGATCCGTGATGCCGGTCGGACGGGAAGAACACCGACCGGAACCCGAGTTGCCAGATGTGTTCGATCCGGGTGGCATCCACGCCGATCAGCAGCGGCCGCAGATCCTCGATCAGCCCGGCCGCGGCACGTTCCCGGCCCCGCATGCCCACCTCGCCGATCCCGGTCAGGCCGTCCTCGGTCCGGACCACCGCCACCAGCGCCGGCCAGTCATCCGCGGCCGGCAAGGACACCAGGTCGAGCTCTTCGATCTTCATGCCCTCACCTCATCACGCCCGCCACTGCGGTCAGCTCTTGACCGCACCGGCGATCCCCTCGACGAAGGTCCGCTGCAGGAACAGGAAGACCACCACGATCGGGATCACACTGATGCAGGCCGCGGCGGCCAGGCCGGTCCAGTCGGTGGTGTCCTGGCCGTAGAACCCGTACATGCCGACGCCGAGCGTGCGCAGGTCCGGGTTGCCCAGGGTGAACACCAGCGGGATGAAGAAGGCGTTCCACGCGCCGATGAAGTTCATCAACGCGACCGTCCCCATCACCGGCTTCGCCAGCGGCAGCATCACCCGCCAGTAGGTGCGCAGGTAGCCGGCACCATCCATCCGCGCGGCCTCTTCCAGCTCCTTCGGAATGCCACTGAAGAACCCCATGAACAGCAGCACCGGTACGACGAGCGCGGGCCCGGCCTGAGC
>Ga0193717_1000487_pt1 | contig 26521 bp, 26 predicted proteins | sample U2c2metaG_FD_145900 | JGI IMG/M metagenome (GOLD analysis project Ga0193717, IMG submission 145900) | Soil microbial communities from a riparian zone of the East river system, Colorado, United States - U2c2 | ecosystem: Environmental > Terrestrial > Soil > Riparian zone | place: USA: East River...
CGCTACAAGTACCGCAGCGGCAAGTGCTCCGGTAAGCGCTTTCGCCGAGGCAGACGTCAATTATTTGCAGCTGCCCGAAATCGATTCGTGGAACATTCCCATGCGCTGCTTCAAGTGCAACCAGGTCCACGTTGAAAACGTCAAGAACTTCATGATCGGCAATGTCATTTTTTGTCCCCACTGCCACAAGTCTACGGTGGTGCGCGATAACCTCAATTATCATATTCGCACGCTGCTCAAAGATGCCTACGAACAATGGCAAAAAGAGCAAGCCGAATTCGCCGGACGACGCGACCGCGAGCTCGCGGAATTCATCGCACACCGCGCCAAGGACGCGGCGTCCTTCGAGCAGCATCAACGACGAAGACTTGAACAGATCCTTCAGCAGCTAAATGCCATCGGTGAAAATTATGACGCTCCCGGAAGACCTTTCAAAAAGGGCTCGCGCTTCGGCTGGGCGTGACGCCCGGTCTCCATGTTTTACACTTGGCTTCATTTGATCGCGCTGATCGTTTATCTCGGCGCGGTGGTCGGTTTTTGGCTAATGCTCCTGCCGGCAGCTGCAGTTCTCGACAAGCACGACGACAAGGTCAAATTTCTCGCGCGCGGACTTAAGTTCTACAATCCGCTCCAGATCGGTGCCCTGGGCATCCTCCTTTTCACCGGCGCGTTTCAGCTCACCGAGCTCAAAGCCGCTTACCGCGACACGTTCATCCAGCAAATCGCCTACACCCTTGGGCTAAAGCTTCTTTTTGCTTTCCTGCTAGTGATCTTTAGCGTCTATCAAGCCCTGGGCATTGGCCATCGCTTCGTCCGGCGCCATGAAGGCGGCGATGTTGTCAGCCCGGCTGAGATCGATGCCATTTTACGCCGCTTGAAGAGCGCGAACTGGTGCATTCTCTTCTTTGCCGCCATCACGCTTTGGTTCGGTATGCGGCTTCAGTCGTAAGGCTCAAAACTCGCTGGCCAAGCGGCGGGCATCGGTGCTATGTAAAACCCCAGAATCATCCGAGGAAAGAGGAAGGATTATGGCGAACAAAAAACTTCGAATCATTTATCGCTCGAATGCGCACGCGCCACTCTGGGTAGTCGCGGATAAATCCGGCTCATGGCAGAAAAATGGCCTCGAGGTCGATACTTCAGCCCAACTGGTGCGCGAAAAAGCCGTAGAGTCTTTGAAAAATGGCCATGTGGATTTGATTTCCGGTAATCACCACAATCTTTACGTGCGCAACGCCAACAACGGCGAAGACTTCGTTCATCTGGCGCAGGCAACCAACAACTGGACAGAGAATAAACTGGTCGTCGGCAAAGGCATTCGCTCGGTCCAGGACCTTCGCGGAAAGCGAGTTGTCGCCGACAAACTGACCTCCCATGCCGGCTTGAATATCTGGCTATATCTCAAGCTGGAAGGCCTAGATGTCGACCGCGGCGATATAGAACTGATGGAACTCCTTGGCTCTTCGGAAGACCGCTGGAAACGAGTACTGAGCGGTGAATTTGCCGGGACCTTCGTGACTATTCCCCATGACACGCGCGCCGCCGCGGCCGGCGCTCACGTGATCGAGGCGCGCGCCATACCGATGATTCGCGGCGTTACGCTGACCACCACCATGAGTTTCGTCAAGAGTCATCCCGAGGAAATTCGCTTGCTCACTCGTGGTTTCGTAGACGCGATTCACTTCTTCATCACCCGCAAGGACGAGACCCTGGAGATTCTCAAAGAACATGCGAGCCCGATCCTCAAACTCCAAGCGGATGCCGAAGTGGAAACACTCTACAATGAGTGGGCCCAATCCCTAGAACGCAAACCGTACCCGGCTCTCGACGCGATTAGCAATGTTTTTAAACTCGCGGTACGGCGCAACCCGGAGATCGCGAATTACAATCCGCTCGCATTGTGGGACATGCACTTTGTGCGCGAACTGGACGACAGTGGCTATATCGATCAGCTTTACATCGGGTAGGAGGGACGCCAGCAACGGCGCCCCGTTGTCCTCCCGTACCACCGGACGTACGGTCCGTATCCGGCGGTTCAAGCCGTCTTTAAGACAAGCCGCCTCTGATCGAGCAACGAAAAATTGCTTCGTTCGACCAAGGTTCACATCAACGCACCGATGCTCGGATTAAGCTTCGGTTCCCTGACTCCGGCTAGCAGTTCCCTGATCGGCCTGCTAAGGCTTTCACCTGCCGGGCGCACCAACGAAAAAAGGGCGGAGCAACAGCTCCGCCCTTTTCTTTTATTATTGCCCAACTTAATAATTTATTTCTGGCTGAGTCTATCGGCCCCCGGCTGTGCTGACTGCGAGCTGCGAGGTCCAGGTTGTTGCGGTGGTTGAGATGCGGGAGCGGCAGCGGTCGAAGTAATTCCATCGCGATAGATCAAAATCTCGACACGGCGGTTTTTCGCACGACCCTGCGGCGAGCTGTTGTCAGCGGCTGGCGCGTTTTCCCCGTAGGAGACAGAGACCACGCGCAGCGGATCCATATTTTTCTTAGCGATCAGATAGCGGCTGACCGCGTCTGCTCTCCGCTTGCCTAACTCGTAGTTGAGATCTTCAGAGCCGGCGTTGTCGGTATGACCCGCCACCATAAAGACGACTCCGTCGGTTCCGGTCACATCGCTCTTCAAGTCGCTCAGAAAGCTGTCAATCTCGTGCTGCGCTTGCGCCGGCAAATTCGTCGAGCCGAAAGCAAAGTTGGCGCCCTCTTTCATGTCAATCACCAACTTGCGTTCCAGGCGAAGATTCGCGATTGCGCTCAGACCTTTGTCAGCCTTGGCATCGACTTGGCCCAAACGGCCATCGAACTGGCCGAGCTTTCCTTCAACACCGCTGAGACGGGTCCCGAGGCCGCCGATGTCCTTTTCGGTCTTATCCAGCCGACCCTCGGTTTGAGTGACGCGTCCGGTGACCGGATCCATCTGTTCCTTAACCCAATCTCTCGTCGCAATACACCCTTGAGCCAGCAACATAGAGCCGATCACCCCGGCCCCGATAACATATTTCGCACCTTGGGCTGCGCTATTCATAAGATATCCTCCTCTTCGATTGTCTGATTTCATATCCACTAAATAAATTCAACATTTATCACAGGATTCGGTACTACCAATATTTATGCCATACAAGCCAGTTCCACTATGTGAGCCAAATATCACGCGGACTGTTGCCGGCAATAAGGACGATGAAGGTAATCACCTACACACCTGAAGGTGCTAAAATTATCACACGCTTCATTGATCGTGCAAAATTCGCCGGTATTTATCGTTCTGCAAATCGCTGTTTGAGGTATGCACTTTTGTCTCATAGAGGTCCCGGTCGGATTGAGTAGCCTGCTCTTGCTGCCGTCCCTTTTCCTATAAATAAACTGATCACCGATGAGTGAAGGCCGGCCATCAGCCCAACCGGACCATCAATCAGCGCACCCGCGCCGCATGACCAACTGTAATCCCCCTCCGGTGCCGATGAGTCCACCGTCCCGAGTCGTTGTTGGCGACGAATAGTTTGAGATCATCGCAACTACGAGGAGCATCGAGAGGGCCACAAAAAATTTTGGTAGCAAGCTTAAGCTACCTTCACTGCCGGCTTGACACTCTCGGATCAACCCCCAAGCAGCGTCGAAATGGAATTTTGTGGCGCGGTCATTTGACTGACTAAGGTGTCATAAGAAAAGGGCTTGCGCAAAATATTGGCGGCGTAGTCCCGGCCTTCTTTCTTTAGGGCGACTCGATGCGCGTCGATAGCTCCCGTCATATAAATGACCTTAACTTCTGGGTTGACTACGCGAATACAGTGAACCATTTCGATGCCATCCAGTCCCGGCATTTCGACATCGGTTACAACCCAGCAGGTCGGATCGGAAAAATAGCTAGAGTACCCCTGTAAACCGCTCGTCGCCGTGCATACTTGAAATCCCTCGACACGGAGCACCGCTGCAACCATTTCAGCGATTTTTTCTTCGTCATCCACGACGAGGGCAGTTTTTTCGAATGCCAAGGCAGATCCTTCCGTAATATATAGGTTAAAACAGCAATTCTTATTCCGCTTCCATTACAGCTACTTAACCTGTTCAAATCACTAGAGATATCGAAGTCACGCGGCGTTTAGATGAAGGATAAAACCTTCATACAGGGGCTTTATTGAGCGGTGTTTTGTTATGAAAAACCTTATTAAATCGACAAAACAGACAGGCTTTGTAAGAACGGCATGCGCTCTCAGAACTTCGAGATAAATGGATTCCGGGATTGGCTAATGGTACTAAGCCGACATCATAGGCTTAGGCTTCTTGAACTCGTCAGCTCTGAGATCGTGCTTTTTCAGCAGGTCGTAAAAATCTGCGCGATATTTCCCAGCCAGTTTTGCGGCTTGGCTGACGTTGCCGTCCGTCATGGACAAAACTTGCACGAGGTAATCTCGTTCAAACGCGTCACGCGCGTCCTTGAGGGGCCGGAGACTTTCGCTCTGTCCGCCCGGCCGTTCCGCCGAGAGGTTGACACCGCGCTCGGCTCCGCCCACTCTTCCTTGCAGGACAAAGTCTTCAGTGACCATATCTTTCTGCGTCATCGCAACTGCATACTCAATCGTGTTCTCAAGTTCTCGCACATTACCGGGCCACTCGTGCATCATCAGCTTGCGCAACGCTTCGGGAGTAAGTCCTTTAACGTCTTTTTTCATCTGCTGGCTGAACTTACGAAAAAAATACTCCACGAGCGGCACGATATCCTCTTTACGTTCGCGCAGTGGTGCGAGATGGATCGGGATAACGTGGATGCGATAGAAAAGATCGTCGCGGAACAATCCTTTGCGAACCTGCTCCTGCAAGTCCTTATTCGTCGCGACAATCACACGCACGTCCACCTCGGTCGGCACTTCGCTGCCCACCGGATAGAACTGCCGCTCCTGCAGTACGCGCAAAAGCTTAGACTGAGTCGCCAGCGGCATATCGCCGATCTCGTCCAGAAATAGCGTACCCCCATGCGCCTGAGTGAATAGCCCCTTGGTGCTCCTGACCGCCCCTGTAAACGCCCCCTTTTCGTGTCCAAACAGCTCGCTCTCGAGTAGGGTCTCGGGCAATGCGGCGCAGTTCAATGCGACGAACGATTTGTCTTTGCGATCACTGGCAAGATGAATCGCCTTGGCAATCAGTTCCTTGCCGGTACCGCTTTCACCGTGAATGTGGACGGTCGAATCAAGCTTGGCAATCCGCGTAACGACATCGAGAGTCGAGCGCATCTTGGCACTGCGAGCAACGATATTGGCGAAATCATAACGCTCATCGAGCAGATCTTTTAACCGCTTGATTTCCGAGTTGAGCTTGCGGTTTTCCAGAGCCCGCTCGATTTGCAGCAGCAGATCCCCAGGTTCGAAGGGCTTGGTCAAGTAACTATAGGCGCCCCGGCGCATCGCTTCGACGGCGCTTTCGATGCTTCCGTGGGCGGTTAGGATAATCGTCGGGACATCGGGATTGATCGAGCGAAAGTCTTCCATCAGAGATAGGCCGTCGCCATTCGCCAGCATCAAGTCGACGATGCACAAGTCGAAGGACTGGTCTTTGACCAACTTGATCGCCTGTTCTTCCGCTCCCGTCGCCAAGACCCCGTAGTCCGCCGATTCGAGGCGCATCTTAATTAGCTCGAGCAGGTTAGGATTGTCGTCGACGACTAATATTTTTCCTTTAGACATGGCGCAAGTTATTTCCTCCGCTCACGGCGCTTTTGCTCGATTTCCATGTCCACCTGCTTGGACTTCTCGATCATCTGTTTCGATTTTTCGATTTCCTGCTTGGACTTCTCAAGCTCCAACCGCGTCTTTTCCATTTCCTGCTTGGTTTTTTCAACCTCGAGGCGGCTTTCCTCAACTTCCTGATGAGACTGTTCAATCAATTGTTTCGACTTTGCGATCTCTTGCTGCCACTCCTCCGATTCATTCAACACGCCGACCCAAATCTTCGCCGGCTCAGCCCACGGGCTCTCCGGAAATTTGGCGATTACCTGGGTAAACGAAGCGATCGCTTTTTGCCGATCCTTATGAGGGTTCCGCGGATGAGCGTAGACTAATCCGATGCTGTACGTCGCGACGTCCGCAGGTGGTTGATCCTGTACCATAACGAGAACTTTTTCGAACGCTTTCAACGATGCATCGTATTCACCGTGCACAAGGGCGCTATTACCGTCGACCAACGACTCGCGCATCTCACGTCTCCGATTCAACTCCGGGAGCAACGTGCAGCCCGAGAACATCAGGAGGGTAAAACAAATATAAAGGTACTTCCCTGCCCTAGTTGGCTTTCTGCCCATATCCTTCCACCGTGAGATGAAATTATACTCTTGGCGATCGCCAAACCCAGACCGGTTCCTTGGCGAGTGTGCGATCCCTTATGACTACCTTGGCTAAACTTTTCGAAGATCGATATCAGGCTCTCGGCTGGAATACCCGGACCCGAGTCTTTCACAGAAACCTCCAACTTGCCATGGACGGGTTTAGCGAGGACGCTCACCTGGCCGCCCCTGGGAGTAAACTTAACGGCGTTGCCCAGAAGATTCCGTAAAACCTGTAAAATCCGTTCCGGATCGATTCTGACCGGCGGCAAGGGCGCTTCGACCTTGCTCTCCAGCTTGATCTGCTTCGCCTCGATCAATGGTGCCATTTCTGCGAGCGCTCGCCGGATCAGGGGATCGACGTTTCCCGACTCGAAGTCGTAAGTCATCATGCCCGCCTCCATCTTGGAGAGATCGAGCAGCGAATTGACGACATTGATCAGCCGATTGCTCTCTTCGGCGAGGATCGCCAACAGCTTGCGCTGTTTTTCGGTCGTCTCGCCGCCGACGCCGTCGAGAAGTAAGCCGGTTCCTTCCTTGATCGAAGTCAATGGCGTACGCAGTTCGTGCGACATGGATGCGAAAAAATCGGCTTTCATTCGGTCCAACTCCTGAAGCCGTGCGCACATTAAGTTAATCGCGGCCGCCAATTCGCCGATTTCCGGCGGAGACGTCACTTGCAAGGTGCCGAGAAAATTGCCTTTAGCGATCTCGCGCGTCCTGCTTTTCAGCAGGTCGATCGGTCGCGTGATGCTTTTCGTGATGAGAAAAGACATGAGCACGATCACCACCAAGCAAACCATCGTAATCGACACCGAAGTTGCCCGCGCCCGGTCCGCTGCAATGGCTAGGTCGCCGACTTTCGCGTAGGTCGATTGCTGCTGGTTCAACTGGAGTTTCTCCAAAGCATCCAGCATGCCGTCGACCAAACCATCCTTGTCCTGCTTAAATTTCGCCTGGCGATAGGGCTTAGCGGCGTGCGCCAGTTGTGCTTCGCCATTCACCAGGTCCTGGTAAAGTAAATAGTCCCGCTGAACCTTAGTCAGGATCGGCGCCGCCACGGGATTTTTCAGCGCCGCCGCGGCGCCAAGCTGGGCCTCAAAGTCCATTTTCAAATGAATAAATTGAGAAAGCCAAGAATCATCTTTGGTTATAAAAAATTTCTGTTCGGCGCGGCTTTGCGCCAGCAGCAACTCGCCCAATGATTTTTGATAATCGAGAATACGGTTATCCACCGTAAGAATCGACTGCGTCAAGCCGCGAAAAGAATCCAGTTGCACGATGGCATAGGAACTGGCAACCGCAACGATCAAAAATATTGCCAAATAGCCGATGCTCAGTCGAGAAAACAGACTTAAACGCACAATACGCTTCCTTGATGCAACCCGGCGGTTCAACCGGGCCGCTAGGAAGGCGGGGCCCCTAATGGCTCCGCCTGTTCGTCGTCGGCCGCTTGCAATTTCTGCGTGAATTGGTCCAACCGCCACTCGGCGTTCTGATAGCTCGTTTGGGCGTGGGCCAAGTGTTTTCCTAATATGGTGAACTCGTCGCGAAATTTGCCGAAGTCGCCTTGCAGCCGACTGAGGTACTGAATAATTTCCTTCGCGCGCTCTTCGACCTTCATCCCTTTCAAACCCAAGACAATCGCCTGTAAGTAGGCATAAAAGCAGTTCGGCGATACCGGGATCACATGTTTACTCATCGCGTAATGCGCCAGACTTTTTTCTTCCGGCGCGTCGTCTCTAATGATCGTTTCATAGTAGACATTTTCTGCGGGAATATACATCAGAGCGAAATCGTAGGTGCCTTCGTCCGCCAGAATGTATTTTCCCGCGATGGCATCGATATGTTTTTTGACATCGGCGACGAATTGCCTCTTGGCGCGACTTTTTTCCTCGTCCCCCGTGGCTTCCATAATTCGCTTAAAATTTTCCAACGGAAATTTACTATCCACGGGCACCAGCGAGCTGCCGAGCTTGATGACGGCATCGACTTTCTCGCCGCTGCGGAATGCGTACTGGGTTGAAAAATGTTGCGATGGAAGTATTTGGCGCAATAAATCTTCGAGAAAAAACTCGCCGAGCCCGCCGCGCAACTTGGGCGCCCTTAAGATTTCCTGTAGCGAAGCGATGTCTTTACCAACCTCGTAAATCTTGCGATTGGATTCTTCCAGACCGCCAAGACTCCGTTCGACCGTACCGACGACCCGCGCCGCATTGTCCAAGCGCTCGCCCAAACTCTGCTGGGTTCTGCTTAACACTTCAGCATTTTCTTTCAAGCGCTCGTTAACGTGGCCGATCATTTGCCCCAGTTGCTGCTGGATGAGTTGAGTGCTGCGATCAACGACCTGACCGAGCTGGACGCGCAACTGGTCGACTTGCTGCTGCATCAGCAACAACGACGAATCGTCGCGCTTTTCCCGCAGCATCGCCTGCAACCGAGTTAAAAACAGCCAGCCGAGAATTGTTACGCCGAGAAAGATAACGAGAATGAATGCAACGGAAGTAGATAGTTGCACGAACAACCGTGGGCGCGCTTAGAGGAGTCTCAAGGCATATTCCAGAATTTCGCTGAGCTTGCGAATTTGCGTCGCGCGCATGGATCTTTCTTCGCGCGGCGCCTCGAAGTAATCATCGACGCTCTTCTTCAGATTCCATTCGAGCAACTGCACGCATTGCTCCATGCTAACCTTTTCGCTGCGTCGCCGGCGCGCCTGGTGCAATTCCTCTATTTGGATAATCCGGCCCATACCAGCGGCTAGAATATGGCAGCGCGATTAATTGTCAAGGCCTTATGGATATTGGTGGTGGTTTCCGTTCCGCATATATTTGCGGGTTATCTCAAATTTGTCGCGGGTTCTTGTTGAGTAACACAATGAATTGCGCCCAAGCCTGCGACGACTTCATTGCACCGGAGACCGGCGACGATTCGCTTCGGAAACAGCTCCTGAAGTATGCCGAGAGCTTCGGCGTCGTGGGGATCGTCGAAAATCGGTACCAGCACAACCTCGTTAGCGATGTAAAAATTCGCGTAACTCGCGGGCAAACGAGAGTCGTCAAAAAACACGGCGCCCGGACACGGCAGGGTCACGATTGATAGTTTCTGGCCGTCCTGATCGGTTACGCTTTGCAAGCGTTCGCGATTCTCTTGAAGAAAACGATAATTGTCATCACGGGCATCATCTTCGACGATGCACACAACCGTCTCTGGGTCGACAAAACGTGCGATATCGTCGATATGACCGTCGGTGTCATCGCCGACGATGCCTTCGCCTAGCCAGATCGTGTGACTCACTCCGAGTGAATTTTCGAGAAACAATTCGATGTCGGTCTGACTCAAGTGAGGATTGCGATTGCGGTTCAGCAGGCATTGCTCGGTGGTCAGACAAGTACCGGCTCCGTTGACTTCGATGGAACCGCCTTCGAGGACGATTTTTTGATCGAACGAAGGAACCTTCAGGAATGAAGCAATTTCTCTAGCAACCCGTTCATCTTCTTCGTAGGCTGGATACTTCCCGCCCCAGCCATTGAAGATCCAGTCGTTGCAGGCCAACGGATTCTCGCCGGCATCGCGAGTCAGGAACGTCGGTCCGTAGTCTCTCATCCAAACATCGATGGTGGGAATTTTGAGCAGCATGACGTTTTCCATCGCTGCATGCATAAAATTCAATCGCGCGATCACGTCTTGCTCCATCTGTTGGTCGTTGACCAAAAGATAGACGCGCTCGTGCGGGGCCAGCGCGCAAACCATTCGCACCCAAACTTCGCGTACTTTCTCCAAGTAAGTCGGCCAGGTCTCTTGATTGTGCGGCCAGGAAAGCCAAGTGGCGCGATGCCGCGCCCATTCCGCGGGCATCACGTACCCGAGCGCTTTTGGTGTCGACTGATTTGGCAACGAAGAATTCATCGAGGGTGAAGCAAAACGGCTACGGCTTAGTTTTCGTTGCTTTCGTCGAGTGAGCGTGCTTGCAAGGGCGCATAAGCATCGATGCGCCGGTCGCGGAGAAACGGCCAGCTCTGACGTGTCTCTTCGATCTTTGACAGATCGCAGTTGGCAAGCACGATCTCGTCGTGCTCGCCGCCGGCGCGCGCGATAATTTCGCCGAACGGTCCGGCGACAAAAGAATTGCCCCAGAATTTAATTTTCCCTTCACGCCCCGCACGATTTACCGCAGCGACAAATACGCCGTTGGCAATCGCGTGGGAACGTTGAATCAACTCCCAGGCATTGCGTTGATTTTGTGCGATGACGCGCGGCTCCTTGGGAATCCACCCGATCGCCGTCGGGTAAAATAAAATCTCAGCGCCCGCGAGTGCGGCGAGCCGGGCGCCTTCGGGAAACCACTGATCCCAACAGACCAACACGGCGATCTTCGCGAAGCGCGTCTGAAAACTTGGAAACCCCAAGTCGCCCGGAGTGAAGTAGAATTTCTCGTAATAAAGCGGATCGTCCGGGATATGCATCTTGCGATACTTACCCGCCAGCGACCCATCGGCGTCGATCACTACGGCCGTGTTGTGATAAATACCCGCTGCGCGTCGTTCGAAAAGCGAGGCGACAATTGCGATCTCGCGCTTGCGCGCAAGCTCACCGAGCGCGTCCGTGCTCGGTCCGGGAATGGTTTCAGCCAGTTTGAAATTTCGCTGATCTTCGCTGTGGCAAAAGTAGCGCGAGCGAAACAACTCCTGGAGACAGACAATCTGTGCACCTTTTTTCGCGGCCGCTTCAATGCGCTCGATAGCCTTAGCCAAATTAGCTGCGGGATTCTCGCCGCAGCTCATCTGGATAAGCCCGATTCTAAGTTGTTTGGGCTTTTTCGCACGAGGCATAACGGCCACCAGTCTAGCGAATATGAGCTGAAGAAACAAAAAAGGGAGAGGAAAAGTTCAATACTTTTCCTCTCCCTCGAACAATTCAGCGTCCCAGCTATTTTAAATGTTGCGCAAAGAACGCCTTGGTCTTTTCCCAGGCGTCTTTCGCAGCCGCCTCATTGTAGCCGCCGCGGTCGTCGCAGTTAAAGCCATGACCGGCTTCCGGATAGATTTTCATCTGGAAGGCAACTTTCTTGGTCGTCAGCTCGGTGTTGATCTGGCCGACTTGATCCATCGGGATCAGTTGGTCCTTGGCGCCGAAAAATAGATACATGGGGCATTTAATCTCCCCGGTGCGCGATAGCGGACTCGGATTGCCCATCGTGATACCGCCGCCGTAGTAGGCCACAGCCGCTTTGATGTCGTTGGCGTGATGGGCCGCGGTCAAGTAGGTAAGACGCCCGCCCATGCAAAAACCGATTACGCCGAGCGAACCGGCCTTGACGTTGCCCAGCGATTTCAGGTGCGCGATTGCCGCGCCCACATCTTCCATCGCCTTGGGATCTTGGACCCGCATCATGGTCGCAATCGCTTTGGGCATCTCGGCGTAGGGAATTAGGTTTTCCGTTTCCCGATGGAAAATATCGGGAGCGATCGCTACGTAACCTTCGGCGGCGATTCGGTCAGTGACTTTCTTGATATGGTCATTGACCCCGAATGCCTCCTGGATGACGACGACACCCGGATAACTTCCGCTGTCCTTGGGTTGCGCGACATACGCACCCATTTTGCCGTCGGAAGTGTTCAGTTGCACGGTTGAGTTACTGATGTCCATGGGAATTTACCTCCTAAGGGTAATCGTGAATTTCGAAGTCGATTTTGTCTATCAGATTTTTTTTTGCCGGTCTACACCTAACAGCTGCTCGCGTCGCGATTCCGGGCACTGATTCTTGCAATTTTCTCTCGTGATATCACTAGGTCTTTTGCTGCCAGGATACACGTCTGAAGATTGGTTTAGTAATGGTGTCTTTAAAAGCACAGTCCGACTACATTGAGGCCATTCCAAAATAGCTTCAAGGTTGGTGTGAACAAATTGCTCGTGTTCAACCGAGCGCGGTTCGCCGATTCGGGTGAAGCCCTACTGCACGACCCAAAATCACTGCAAGGGGGAAAGCGATAAAGCTCAATAACGCACCCATTTTTGCCTCATCTAGAACTTGGCTGGGTGGAAATGCCGCTGTCGCAAAGAACAGCGCCACGGTGAAACCTATCCCTGCGGCAACGCCGAGCACCGCCGTATGCAAATAACTCAGTCCGCCCGGCGCTCGAAGACCCACAGTCACAGCGAGAAAAGTCATCACAACGATTCCAACCGGCTTGCCGATGACCAATGAGGAAAGAACAATCCATGTGCCTTGCCCGACACTGGAGAGGGCAACACCAGCATTCGCCAGCCCGAACAGCAGAAGTATCACTTGCACAGGAACTCGCCACCAATGCTCGAAGCGATTCATAGTGTCAGGCAAGCCGTGCTCAGCCGGATTAAATAGCCCCAGATCGCGTGTTTCGTGAGGCATGAACGGGAGAATGAGCACGAGCGCAAGGGCGGGATGAAAGCCGCCTAGAAATAACCCCGTCCACGAAAGACCGCCGCCGATAATCACGTATGCCCAAAAATTTCGGATACGCCGTCGTTTCAGGCAAAACGCCACACCCACAGCCGGGATCATGAATGCGCAAAGATTCATAAGCGACAACGGACCTGTCGGATAGAACGCGGCGAGAAGAAACAGTCCAATCGCATCATCGGCGATGGCCAGCAACAACAGGAACGGAATGGCCGGATGGTCTTTGTGAAAGATCAGCCGGGCCGCCATGTACGAGAATGCGATATCGGTCGCGCATGGAATGGCCCAGCCGGGCATTAGGTCGGGCTTGCCAGTGACGAATACCTGAGTAGCGTAGAGCCCAGCCGGGACTGCCATCCCGCCGATGGCCGCAAAGATCGGTACCGCGGCTTCGCGCGGAGAGGAAAGAGCACCGCCCGGTAGCGTAGCCTCGACGATCTCCTTGGTAGCCAATGCGAAGAAGAACGCCATTCCGATGTCATTTACCGGGAACTCCAACGCATGTGCAACGCGCACGTATAACTCGTAATCGAAGTTCGCCCAAAGCAACGCTGCAACAGCGCCTACGACCAGCAGGAGGTAATTGTCAATTATAAACGGCCAGAGGCCCAATGTCGGGTGGTGAGACATCGTCAATTACAATCCGAAATAACCGCGACGGTCCACCAATCCAATTCGCGAGTTATATCCTGGCGAATTTCACGGCTGCTGCGGTCATTAAGAAAGTTTCTTCACTATTTCGACGGGAACATGTCAGTTTCAAGCCGTACATTCTTGGCAGAGGCGTTCCCCTGGGTTCGCTTTAAGATCGATGAAGCGTACGTGAACGAAATCGACCTCCGGCCAATGCGAGCATTTTGTATTGAAGTGCCACGGCGAAACTAGCGAGTCTTTGCATTTGCGGTAAACAAGAACATACACAAGTCTAAGTTGCGAGGGGAGTCGTAACAAGCAGCCATCTGGCGATTGATCCCTCGCATCTCGCGCGGGAATGCAAAGGCTTTATCACCCACCTTTCCTGTCGCAATAGTCATTCAGGTTAGTTACTCACGCTTCGAAGTTCCATCCTGTGTAGTCAATGCAACCAGTTGAGCCTTTTGTAGTCCTTTCATTGCTGGCGCACTCCTTGCCTTGGAACAGCCAGCTCATGAAACAAACCCTCCATCGCCCCGAGCGCTTGCTTACACTTGACGAAGTTGCTGAATATCTGGACGTCGACAAATGACCGTTCATTATTGGCTGCTGTCTCATGAGCATCTTACAGGCTTGAAAGTCGGTAAGAAATGGCAAGAAATGATTGAAGATTGTCTAGCGAAAAACGTAAATGAGCCCAGGAACACCCACTGTCAACGATCATGCAGCGTTCACGCCGGCGCGTTACGGATCGTTACGCCCGAGCAGCTACCGTCCGACCAAAATTCCGAAGAAGACTCCAACGAGTGCCAATATCGTCGACAAACCCGAGATGCGTAGGTCATGACGGCATTTACGTTCCAAAAATGACTTGAGCGCAGCATCTGGTGGACGATATTGGCTGGCGCCGCCGCCTGTTCACCCGAAGTTCATACTAACAAAACCCGATAATCGGTCGCCGCCTGCAAACGCGTTTCGCGCCCCAAGGTCATCGACCTTCCGGAAACACGAAATGACCACGGCCTGCGCAACTCCAAATTGGTCCAAACAGATTTATCTTACTCCACCTTACCGAGGACAAAAGATAACAGGAGCAAGCAAAAGACTATCGCGGTAATCAACGTGTAGAGCCGGTCGCGCTGATAAATGAAGGCGAAAATTGACACGCCGACGCGGATCACTGGCGTGGCGATGAGCAACAAGATTCCAAGCGTCACAATGGCATCTCCCTTAAACGCCCTCAATCCGGCGCCGACGTCGCTCAACGAGTTTAAGATAGCGCCTCTCGGCGCGCTTGAACGCCCAAAGAAAGACCGTTCCGAGAGATATTCGGGGTGCTGCACAAAAGTCACCACAGTGCCGAACACGATCAAAGTTAGACTAAGAATAACCCCTAGGCGGAGTAAGTTACTGATCAGCAGTTCGACCTTGCGCACACGCTCTTCGATTTCCAGCTCAGCCGACGATTCCAACGCTTGAGTCTTGGTCATCCACGCAACCCTTTCAGCAGCATCTGTCCAGAGACCCACAGCAAGACCACAACGAATACGAATCGGATCGTAGTGCTTTGCAGGCGGCCTAATAAGCGCGAGCCGAGTATCGCCCCGATAAGAACCCCCGTTGCCACTGGAGCGGCGACAAAGGGATCGATGTCACCGCGGGCAAAGTAAACCCCGGCGCTGGCTGCTGCCGTAACGCCGATCATGAAGTTGCTCGTGGCGGTTGAGACCTTAATCGGAAGTCGCATGGCAAGATCCATCGCGGGCACTTTGAGAGCGCCCGAGCCTATACCTAACAGCCCACTCACGACGCCCGCGATGTACATCAGGCCGAGGCCGACGCGAGTTCGCGCGACCCGATAGATAATTTCTTCCCCTGAAGCCTCATCATAATAACTGCTGTGTAATCGGAGATAGTCGGCCCACGGCGCGCTCACGGATATGTCTGTCGCCGACTCGTGCCGTTTTCGGAACATGATAAGCGCGGAATAGCCCATCACGATGCCAAAAATTATGTAGAGCCAACGCACGCTTAGGTGGCCCGCTAAATAGGCGCCGGTCAAGGCGCCGGCGCTGGTGGCCAACTCAAGCACCATCGCGACCCGCAGATTCGTCATTCGTTCCTTGACATAGGCTGCGGCGGCGCCGCTCGACGTCGCGATAACCGAAACGATTGAAGCGCCGATGGCGTAACGAATATCGATCTTAAACAGCAGCGTTAGGAAGGGAATAATGATGATCCCGCCACCGAGACCCAACAAGGAACCAAGCAAACCGGCCAACACAGAAATACTCAGCACCGAGAGATCAAACTGTAATAGGGTCATTGAATTTCTCGCGGGTCGGCAAGTCTACAGGCGTTTTCAAAATTATCACAACCGCGTGGAAGCACAAATACCACGGCGCCATCAGCCCATGTAACGACAGAATGAGATTTACCGGGAAACCCGCCCTCCTAGCCTTGCCTCCTAAAAACCGGGCCAAATACCTTGACTGAATCTTTTCGTCTCATTAATATTTAGCCGCTTTAGCCGGTTGGCGGCGTCCGGTCTGGACATGATTCGAGTTTGAGCTGACTGGATCTCTTCTCGAACTATTACGCGCCAACAACCGGTTTCGCCGGTGAGCAGGTAGCCCCCAATGAGACGACTCGCTCGAGGGTACCAGCGGTCGGGTCCGAACACGAGGAATTCATCGACAGCGCCGTCAAATGACGAAACAGTCTCACCCTAGCTTTATTGCTTGAAGCAGCGCCGTGAATATCTAGACTCCGGGTTTGACGTTTAGGGCGACGAACCGGTCGCGACGATTCCTCGACCAGCAGCTCTCATTGTGCTCACGGCAAACCGGGATTTCTTCGCCGTAGCTCATGGTCGACAGCCTTCCGGCGGCAACGCCCAATGTCAGGAGATAGTCTTTCGCCGTTTGTGCTCGCTTCGCGCCCAGAGCCAGATTGTACTCGTTAGTACCCCGCTCATCGGAATGGCCTTCGACTTCAACCCGTACCGTTGGGTTGTTCCGCAGCCAATCACTCGCCGCTTTAAGGGTAGCGCGTGCATCGCTCGATAGATCATAACGGTCAAACGCAAAAAAGATTTCCTTTAGGGCGCTGTCCACTGGAGTCTTCGCGGAGTCACCCCGGCGCAACGCATCCAGGCTGGTTTGCGACTGGGCTCGGCGAATCGCCGGCGCCGGCTTCGTGGCGGTTTTTGTTTGCGCCGCCAACGGCGTTATTGGCGACTTTGATGCGTCGGTGCTTGAGCAAGCAGCTACGCCGCCCGTCAAAAGCAGACACGCCATAACACCCGCATACTTTTTCTCTCTCATATACAGTTTTCCTCCGTGTTTTTGCTGCATCCTAGTAAACGCCGACTTCGATCATTGCATTGTCGCCGAGGCATTATCTAAGTAACTCAGATCGACGTATTTTCCGGGATTCGCCGCAGGCCCCTTCAGATCCGTCTGTTCCGCGTAAACCTCCACGACCGTCTTTAACCCCTCGAGATCGATGCGCAGACTCGTGTCCCAGGCACGATGGTCAAGATAGTAGTCAAGCCCCTTGCGGGCGAGCGCGGGCTTCATTTTAAGATCCTTGGCCAAAAATTCGGCGGCGGCCTCCCTATTTTTCTCGAGCCATTTGCGCGCTTGCAGCAACGCTCGGAGAAACTGAACCATTTCTTTATGATGCGCCGCCGCCCACTCACGTCGGACGGAAAAACTCGATAGCAGGTAATCGGGAAATACATCGCTGACTGCGCCGATCAAGTTCAATCCCATCTGCTGCGCTTTGAAATTTAGCGGCACGGCGAGAATGGCCGCAGCAACATTTCCCGAGCTCAACGCCAGGAGCGCTGGGCCGCTGCCACCGACATTCACCAGCGAATAGTCTTTGGGATACTCCAATCCCTTAGCCTTGAGCACGCGGCGCAGCAAAAACGCGGTTCCCGATGTCAATGTCGACGAGCCGATCGTCGTGCCGCGCAGATCTTCATAGCTTTTGATATCTTTTCGCCCCATGATCATATGCGTGGTCTTGGCGCCGGCAGCGATCATCGCCAAATCGACGCCCTTCTCGACTAGACCAATCACGCCATCGTTGGCGGCCAAGGCAACGTTGATCGATCCGGCGACGAGCGCCTGCATGCTCGGCGCCGTGCCGCGCGTGATCGTGACCTCGACATCAAGCCCTTCGCGCTCGAAAAATCCTTTTTTATCCGCCAGCCATAACGGCGCGTAGCCGAGCACCTCGGAAGATGCGCCGACCGGAAACTTATCGCCTGTTTCAGCGCTCGCTACGGCACAAAGCAAGACCATCAAGCAGATCGTTACGATCACGCCATTTCGTTTCATTGTTCCTCCTCCGGTTCGCGGTCATCCGCGCCAACTTCAGCGCGCGCCGAGTTTCCAACTTTCTTGCATTAAATTGAATATTTGAATCTCGACCTTATGCGTTTGCCTTCAGCCCGCCCGATCATTTCTCCAGAAGCTTTTTCATTTTCGCGATAATATCCGGCGATTGACTGGTGACTTCTTTTGCTAGCTTTTCCAGTTCATCGCTGCTCGTCGGGTCCAATTCCAACTTCTTCTTGGCTGCGTCGGCGATCACAGCTTCGTCTTTCAAAGTTTTATCGAAAGCATTGCGAATTATTTTGACGTGTTCCGGCGGAGTATTCGGCGGCATCACGTAAGGGCGGCCGAAATCGCCGGCGGCGAGCACTAGCGTCGTTAAGCTCCTACCCGCTTGCGGTGTTTTATATTGATCCATCAATTCATAGATCGTCGGGACATCGGGGATTCTCTTGTCCCGTTTTCTCCCCGTTTGCACCAAGACATTGACGAATTTGTTCTTGCGCCAAGTGGTAAAGGGTTCTCGCGCAAAGAAGGCCGTAAGCGTGAAAGCGCGGCAAACGACTTCGTTTCGTTCCACGGCGAGATCGATATCCTGTCCCGCTTGATAACCGAGAATGACATCGAACTTGGCGCCGCTGACCTCCTCCAGCAACTTCGGCACGTAGTACGCGGTCGAGCTGGTTCCGGTAGCGCCGCATTTCGGCGCCGTCGAAGATTTGATCACGTCGTGAATCGTTTTGTACGGCGAATCGGCGCGCATGTAGAGCAGATGATTGGAGGTTACCGGGCTACCGATCCAGGCAAACTTATTCCAGTCGTACTTCACCTCCGAACGCTGAACGACTTGGTCGAAATAGAGCGCCGGAAAAATCGCACCGACCGTCAAACCGTCGGGATTGGCGACGTTGTAGACGAAATTGGCCGCGATCATCGAGCCGGCGCCGGGCATGTTCTGCACGATAATATTGGGGTGGCCGGGAATATATTTCGGCATAAACTGTGCAAACAGTCGCGCATAAAGATCGTAAACGTCACCGGCCTTGGTGCCGGCGACAACTGTAATGGTCTTGCCCGCATAATAAGGCGTCTCCGCGACGCCGGCCGAAGCCCAGAGAAGCAACCCTAGTGTTATCCAAGCCACGTTGCTAAATCGATGAAACATCGAGACCTCCTGTTGTGTTGTTATTGTAGAAATCGTCTTTGCCGTTATTTTCTAGCGAGCAGTTTCTTCACCCGCGCGATAACACCGGGCGGTTGGCTGATCATCGTTTCCGCCAGCTTTTGCAGATCTTCGCCGGAAACGAATTCAACTTCGAACTTTGCCTTCTTGGCCTCGTCCAGAAGCGCGTGATCCGCCATAGCCTTGGCGTAGGCGGCGCGCATAGTCGTTACGATTTCCGGCGGTGTGTCTGGGGGCATTACCCATGGACGGCCGAAATCACCTCCGCGTAGAATGACGTCGGCAACACGCCGGCTCTCCTCGGGAGTTTTCTCCTTGTCAAAAATTTCGTAAATCGTCGGTGTTTCGGGGATGCGCGGGTCGCGCTTCAGGCCGCCATAGAGCAGCACGTTGACGAAATTTCGCTTGCGCCAGGAAATGAACGGCTCGCGGCCGAAAAACGGCGCCGCAGTCAGCCCGCGGCATTGCACCTCGCCTTTTTCCACCGCCAGATCGATCTCGCTCCCGCCGGGATAGCCCAAAACAGTTTCGATCTTCGCCCCGAGCGTGTCTTCGAGCAGGCGCGCTAGGATATAGTCGGTACCCGCTGTTCCCGTGGAGCCGCACTTGGGCGGCGTCGGCGCGTTGCGAATATCCTCGATCGTTTTGAACGGCGCGTCGCTGCGCATGTATATGAGCACTTCGCTCCTTTCCGGTGAGCCGATCCAGTTGAGCTTGCGCACGTCGTACTGAACTTCTTTGCGGCCGACCAGCTGATCCAGATACAAACCATAAGAAAGCATGGCGATGGACAGCCCGTCGGGTTTCGCCACGTTGTAAATATTGTTGGCAGCGATCATGCCGCCCGCTCCCGGCATGTTCTGCACGATCATTTCCGGATGCCCCGGCAAATATTTGGGCACGAAGCGCGCCAGCAATCGAGACCACCGGTCGTAAAAACCACCGGAGGTAAAACCGACGATGATTTTGATTGTCTTGCCCTGATAAAACGCCTCCTGCTCTGCGCCGACGGACGAATTCCATGGCAAGAATAGCGCCACACAACAGAAAAAAATTGTGCGCCTAAGCTTCATATTTTCTCCTGAACGGGTTGCAAATTGCCACTTGTCAGACGTCGGGAAAGTAGACCGACGGATACATTGCAAGCCCATTCACCGCGATTGCCGGTGACTCATGATTGTTTCCCGATCCATTCAACCCTCATCGCAGCCCAAAGATTTCCTGATACAGTTTCATGGTCTCGGAGTAATCCTTATAGTCTTCGGGATGCTCGACGATCCGCTTGTAGCCTTTGAAGAGCCGCGGCGGATCTTGGGTCTATGTCTTCGCGCACCGCGACACGTCTAAAACCCACCAGCATCTTCTGCCCCTCTTTCGACAGCAGGAAGTCGATGAGCAACTTGCCCGCGTTCGGATGGGGTGCTTTAGCTGCCAGCATCAACGGGTTGACCTGAACCGGCACAGGTTCGAGAGAAACCCAATCCATCGGGTGGCCCTTCGAGGTTTCTCTCTGAATCGTCGGCGCATAGGCGACGATAAGCGGATACTCTCCGGCCATCGCCAGTTGGACACGGTTGGTATTGCCTCGCATCACGACGGGATCCTGGGCGGCCAGCTTTCTAAAATACTCGACGGCCTTTTCCTTTCTCCAAGCGCGAATTAATCCGGCGAGGAACCCATAGGCCGAGTCGTCAATGGAAATCTTTCTTCCTTTCCACTTCGGATCAAGCAGTTCTTCGTAGGTCTTAGGGACGTCTTCCTTTTCGACCAGGTTGGTGTTGTAGCCGAGTACGAAGGGATTCACGTAGTAGGCGGTCCAATATCCCGCAACGTCAACCATGTCTGGACTGACGAATTTACTCTCGGGAGAACGGTACGACGCCAAAAGCTTTGCTTCCGAGAGCGTTAGTACCATATCTCCGCGCCCTGAGACCACGTCCCATCCGTACAATCCGCCGCGCGCCTCATTCTGAATTTTATTCAGCACAGCGTCCGCGCCACTGCGGAACAGCTCCATCGTGATAAACGGGTATTTAGCTTGGAACCTGTCGGCGACTTTTTTACTCTGGGTCAAAGTCATGGTGGTGTAATAGGCCACTTCGCCCTCGCTCTTAGCCGCTTCGATAAGCTTGGACGTCGCCCCCGCTCGCGTCGTCGAATCAAGCGCTGGGCAACACAGAAAAAATGCTACGGAGAATAGTAGCAGCATGGATTGGACGCTTCGGTTCATTTTGAACTCCGTAATTCGCGGCGCCGATTCGACGCCTACGACTTAATTGTGGCTCATATGCGTGCGGCCATAGAGTTTGTCGATAAAACCGCTGCGCTTGAGGTTTTTGGTAAACCGTAAATCAACAAAATCCCGCGCGTTGGCTTTTGCAGCCTTAGGATCCCAAGCAGCCTGGACGGCGAGGGTCTCGCTAAGACCCGCCATCGACGGTGCCGTGTCTTCTTCCAAGAGCTCTTTATATGCGTTCCAAGAACCCTCGAGGACATTGGGTTTGGCGCCGCGGATATATTTGTCCATAATCCGTATCGAATCCTTCCTGTTGTCTTTGAAAAAATGAACCGCTTCGGCAACCGCCTTGACCAATGCCTCGACTGTTTTCGGTTGTTCACGAATCAATTTTCCCGATGTCACAGTGCAGGTAAAGACGAATGGGATTTTGAGCTTGGCCATGTCGATAACCAGGTTCATTCCGGCTTTTTCGCCTTCGATTTTTCCCGGCTCCGTAACCATCGTGAAGTCGGTCTGCCCATTGATCACCGCCGCAACCCGCGCCGTCGAGCCGCCGACCATGACGGCTTGGATGTCTTTATAGTCGATGCCGAATTTGCGCAGCGCCAGTCGCACAGCAAAGTCAGCGGATGTACCGGGAATGTGAGTGGCTAGAGTTCGTCCTTTGAGATCCTCGGGTGATTTAATCTTGGGGCTCCCGATAATGTAGTAAGGCAGTGTGTTGACGAGGCTGTCGATGATCACGATATCGCCGCCGGCTAATTTGCCATTGATCGCAGATGTGCCCACAGCGCCTGCGAATTCGATATCGCGGGCAACTAAACTTTGAACGCCTCGAGTGCTGCCGTTGATGAAGATCAGCTCGACGTCCAATCCGTACTTCTTGTAGAAACCCGCTTCCTTGGCAATCCAGTACGGCGCCGAGGAGCCGGGGGAGTCCGAGATATAGGCCATGCGCACGTTTTCGACGGCGCGCACGGACGAAAGCGGCAGGATCGACACCGCTGCGACGATGATGCATGCGATAAATTGGCTTAGCCAAGAACTTCTCGTCATAAACACTATCTTATGGCTCGATCGAGCTTCATTGAGGAAATTTACAGCGGGTGATCGCGTCATCAATTGATCGTCATTGGTTGACCACGCTTGCATTGATCCGTCGCCTATCGCCACGAAAGACGTAGGTCCGCTGCCGGCCTTGCCGAAGATGAACGTCTCGCACCAGCACCGTGTGACGCGCGAAGCGCGCCAAGATCGTGTAACTCCCCGGCGGAAGCTGAATGTAAAGCCAGGGCCCATAAAGCGATATTTTTTCGATGGGGCTTCCGTCGTTTGCCCCAATGACGAGAAATGCCGGTACCGCAGGCGTACCCACACTATTTGCGAACAACAGTTTGAGATTAAAGGGTTGAGCCGCCTGTTCCATGGCGCGCTGCTCGTCGTAACTGAAGCCGCCGTTCATGTACGGATGGCCGGCCGCGGTTCTGCCTTTAACTATGTGAATCTCGGGAAGCTGCACCGTAAGAGATGAGCCGAGTCCGAGTAAGATGGTCACCGTCACTAGAACGGCCGTGAGGGTGAATTTTGACTTCCCGTGGTGGAGGAGTGTGGATCGTAATTTTCGTTGGATCATCGCTCCCTCGCTACTAAAACGGCCGTATGCGGTATCCTAGATGCCCCCTCCCTGTGGAGCTTGTGGAAGTAATCGGTGAATCTGCTTTTGCAATTGCCGCCGGGTAAGAATCCGGGTCCGTTCAAGCGGATGTTCGATCAGTTGACGCAGCAACCGGCTGGTATGAACGCCGAGGCGTTCGACCAGAATAACGATCTCGATGGATTGATTGATATCTCGAAGATTGAAAACCACTTCGGCAGTGCTGATTAGCGAGCCTCTCGCGACCACGACGGCGACATCGAACGGTTCGTGGCGCGTTTGGTCGACGGCGCTTTGGCAATCCGCCATCGTAACTACATGCCAATTCGCCGCATGAAACCGCCGTTCGAGAACCTGATCATGGTCTTGTCCGACGAGCAGCAGCTTACCGTTTGGCGGCACCGCACGACCTTGCAGCAACATCGATGCTCTCGAAAAGTTCTCAATTTGGGCGGTCAATGCGACGCCCTTAGGAAGACTCGGTCACAGCCTTCCCCAGTATAGGAAACGGAGAAAAATTCCGTCGAAAATCGCCTGGCGATACTCACTGCCAACATAAACGATCTCCCGATTCGGGTCAGCGATTTTCGCTTCGCCGCGACCAACCTCGCCGCGATCGCGTGATCCGGCGTCGCCTTAAATGCTCACCCGATTGTGTTTTACACGATATTGGTAACGCAATGGCTCGCGTATTCGCCTCCGCAAACCCCGGGTGTTTTCGTGCTCGATTTGCCATCGATTTAAGCCAATCCTGAGGTAGCTCGGACTAATCCCGAGCACCTCGCAAACATGTTCAAAGGAATACAATTCTTTGGAGTCTTTGTTTGTGATCCAAGCTTCGGCTTCCTTAAAGAGATTACGGCATCGCCGGCTTTGCGCTCCGAGATATTTTTGAAAGCATTCGATGGCGTCCGTTAATACCGCAAACATCAGCTTTTCTTCCGGCTCGAAAAGACCGGTTTTTCGAAACACATTTGCGAACTGATACGCCGTCAAAGTGTCTGGCTCAAATGGTGAGAATGAACGAATCTCGCGCACGCTCCGGCTTGTTGCTTCGAACATGGTTTCCTCCTGCACGGAACCATTGAGCAATAATGGCACCATCGGAGCAGTGTGCGTGAATACAAGCGGTTATCCGAAGTTAGAATGTCGTCAGCGACCGATGACTGCGAGGTTCGTGCAGATTATTCACAGTATTATTCCGGGCAAACAAGATCGTGTAATTTATTTGCACATACTACGGGAACGGAATTTGGTCGGGCTAAAATCTGCCTGAATACCTTAATTAGCGGACTTGTCAAATATTCTAGTGTAAAAATTTTGCACAGTAGTACGAACTATATGGTCTTGATCTTGTTATAGAGCGCCCGTCTGCTGATGCCCAAAATGCTTGCAGCGAGTTTTTTATTGCCGCCGACGTGAGCGAGCGTGGTTCGGATAAATTCCATTTCTACGGCATTAAGCGTCGCACCGACTCGAAACGAGCAGCTTGCAAGGTCACGCGCATCGTGGCCTGCGCCGACCGCCTCCAGGATCCGCTGCGGAATCGAATCCGGCGTAAGCTCCGTCCCTTTGACCATGAGGACGGCTGCTTGAATTACGTTCTTGAGCTCGCGAACGTTGCCAGGCCAGGAGTATTTTCTCAGCATGCGATAGGTTTCCGATGAAACCCGGTCTACCGTTCTGTTGTAAACGCGTGCGAACTGCGAAACGAAATGATCCGTTAATACGGAGACGGCGCCAGGGCGTTCGCGCAGCGGCGGAATGCTGATGTGAAACACATTGAGCCGATAAAAAAGATCTTCGCGGAAGCTTTTTTCGGCGACCCTTTTGTCCAGGCTTTCGTTGGTGGCTGCGATGGTTCGAACGTCAACACCGATATTTTTGCTGCCTCCCACTCGGCGGAAAGTTTTTTCTTCCAGAACTCGCAGCAAACTCACCTGAGTTTTTTCGTTCATGGTGGCAATCTCATCCAAAAAAACCGTGCCACCGTTGGCTTGTTCGAAAATACCCGGACGGCTGTCTTGCGCGCCGGTATAAGCGCCGCGTTCGTGGCCGAAAATTTCGCTGGCGATCAGCTCGGGCGCAATCGCTCCCATATTGACGGAAACATATTCTCGGTGCTTGCGCCGGCTTTGTTTGTGGATCGCCGCGGCGACCAGATCCTTACCGGTGCCGGTCTCCCCAGTGATTAGGACGGGAATATCCACGGCGGCGGCGTCCATGATACCCCGAATAACATTCTGCATTGGTAAACCCACGGCGATGAGTCCTTCAAATTCCATCGGCATTACGACTCCATCTTTCGGATGAATTTTCCCATTAGCCCACGATTCGTCCGGCAAGTTTTCCTCAACCAGTGAGCACAGCTCTTCATCATCGGCTGGACGTTGTCGCACTTGAACGCGGCCCGCGCATAGCCGTGGCTCGACCTTGTGGCAATCGGTGAGCACAATATTCTTGCGGAGAGCATCTTGAGTGTTTCGGGAAAATTGGCTTGGGCGGCGATATCGCCGGAAGTGCCCCAGACAATCAAGTCATATTTGTGCGCTCCGATTTTTTCCCACGCGCACTCCATCGACGCGGCCAATTTGACCTTTGTTCCGGGTCCCATCCGACATTGAAGGAAGGCCTGCGTTCGAGCATCTTTTTCAATCACCAGAATACGCGCCATGGTAGTACCTCGCAGCTGTTTTTACCCAGGAGGCATTGCTACTACTTAGGTCTTATATAGTCAAATGGAATTTCGTTAGCTTACTGTATTTTCTTAATATACTCCTTTGCGAAATACGACCTGTATACGACTTTAGTACTATAGAATCAGCGAAGGTGACATTTTCGACTCCCCGTCAACTATTCGGAAGACGGTCAGAACGCGATTGCCTGCAATCACTTGAAATAGTCAACCGAGGAATGTCCAAATGAACAGTCCGGATTGGAGGTATGATGATTCGCGGGCCTTAAAGCACAGTTCGGATCACCGGCCAACTCGAAGGTGGGGAATCATCTTAACGACGAGTTCAGCCAGGATCGGTGTGTAAAAATTGCGCTGGCGAGCGGAGCTCATTAAGCCGTGAGACGGTAGCTCAAAGTGCAGACTTTGCTTTGCCAGCGTCAGAATTCCGTTGGTCCTTGCTGCCCATGCGCCCACCTCAAGATCATCGATGGGCTCGATGGCAAAATCTACTGAGGCGATTTCCATCCGCTCAGCCAGCGCGGCGTCACGCAATGCAAGGAAAGTTTTTTTGATCGCCCGTGCCACATCTCTGGATATTCCCACGGTAACAACTTCGATGCGCTGTCCGGTATTTTGATGAATATCAACATAAAAATCCAAGTCACCGCCGACTGCAGCCAACACGGATGCTGTGAATTGTCGGTACGCGCGGCGCGCTCGCGGCGTTTCAATTTCTTGTTCGCCAGTCGCGATGTGGCGCTCGGTCGGCCGGTTCACGTTGATGCGCCAGCTACCGGTTTCGGCCGGCGTAAATCCACGAGCGATCACTCCGGGGAAACCACCGCGCGCGCAGATCTGACCCGCCACGCCAGCGGTATAGGGATCGAACGTCCCATGGGGTGCACCGATCACAAGCCGGGCCTTTGGATCGCCCGGAATCGATTCGATCTTGCCGTATTCCAAAACCGCCACTTTCATCGTCGGGAGCCGACTGGGATTGCGCTGCACCAACTCGATGGCTTCGGCCATCCAGA
>Ga0193717_1000488_pt1 | contig 26509 bp, 19 predicted proteins | sample U2c2metaG_FD_145900 | JGI IMG/M metagenome (GOLD analysis project Ga0193717, IMG submission 145900) | Soil microbial communities from a riparian zone of the East river system, Colorado, United States - U2c2 | ecosystem: Environmental > Terrestrial > Soil > Riparian zone | place: USA: East River...
ACCTGGCTGGATAATTTTAAACTAAGAGGTTCATGGGGACAATTAGGTAACCAGAATATTGTTATTGCCGGATATGGTCAGAATTATCCATACCAGGCTTTATTGAATTTAACTGGTAACTATTCTTTTGATAATTCGACATTAACAACAGGGGTAGCTCAGCTGAACCTTAATAATCCTATTATCAAGTGGGAAACCACTACGATGACCGATGTAGGTTTGGATGTTACCCTTTTCAAAAATTTCAATTTAACAGCCGATTGGTATAACAAAACCACATCCGGTATTTTAAGGCAATCGCAGGTTACGGCCGTTGTTGGCTTGAGTGCTCCAACCATTAATGACGGCGTAGTTAATAACCGTGGAATAGAGCTTGGTGTTACTTATAACAATATGATACGCGACGGTGCGTTGAGCGGATTTACTTACAGTTTAGGCGCCAATGTTGACCACAATCGTAATAAACTGGTTCAATTCGGTCAAAGAGAAATTAACGGCTATACCGTTAATCAAAATGGTCAGCCCTGGAATTCGCTCTACATGCTGCAGGTGGTAGGTATCTTCCAATCGACTTCTGAGGTGGCCAGCTCGCCTAAACAGTATAATGACAGCACCTTGCCAGGCGATCTGAAATATAAGGATGTAAATGGCGACGGAAAAATTGATGATAATGACCGTACCATTATTGGTGGTGTTTATCCAAAGTTAAACTACTCATTTAATTTATCTGCCAGTTTTAAAGGTTTTGACCTTTCGGCGCTGATGCAGGGTGTATATGGGATAAAGTCTTATGTATCAGGCTGGGGAGTTCTACCTTTCGTACAGGGTACGCCACCAACCACCGACTGGTTAAACCGCTGGACTCCAGAAAATCCTTCAACCACTATGCCGCGTATTTATTGGGGACAAGGCGCACCAGATAAGATTGCACGTCCATCTACCTTTTTCTTACAGGATGCATCATACTTAAGGCTTAAAAATTTAGTGTTTGGCTACACCATCCCGGCTAAAATAACCAGAAAAGCGGGTATTGACAGGCTAAGGGTTTACTTTTCAGGAGACAACTTGTTTACCATAACCAAATTCAAGGGCCTTGATCCTGAACGTGCTGGTAGCGGCGACTTAGTACAGTACCCGCAAAATAAAATATATTCTTTTGGTGTAAATGTTACTTTTTAATCAGCCCCACATGAAAAATCGAATTATAATAACAACAATATTAATAACATCCCTATTTTTAGGTGCATGTAAAAAAACGCTGGAGTTGAACCCTTTGGATCAGATAGCCACCTCAACCTTTTATAAATCAAAAGGCGATTTTGATCAAGCCCTGGCGGCGGTTTATGCTTCCCTGCAACCAGAAGAATTTGCTATAGGCATAGGTTTCAGAGATTGCTTTACCGATAATGGATATAACCAGTTTAATTCAGGTAGCTCAAAAGATTTTGTTCAGGGTAACTTTAATCCTACTACGGGCGGGTATGAAACGAGCATTTATAATGACAGTTATACCGGTATTGCCAGGGTAAATTTGTTCCTGCAAAATCTGACTAATTACAAAGGAAGCGACATTTCTGATGCGCAAAGAAAAGTGTACGAAGGCGAAGTAAGGTTTATCAGGGCTTTTTTCTATTTCCAGTTATATAGTATTTATGGCGATGTGCCCCTGGTTTTACAGCCGCTTGATCTGTCAAACCAAAAACAACCTAAAGTGCCTGCTGCCCAGATATTGACACAGATTACAACCGATCTGGATTATAGTATAGCCAATTTGAGCACTAATCCCTTTTATTCTAATGGTGGGCATACAGCTTCATCGTCAGCAAAAGCGCTAAAGGCAAGGGTGTTGTTATTTGCCGCTTTTGGTAATAATGGCACGCCTGATCCTGCTATGTTAACACAGGTCAGAGATTTATGTAATGATGTGATGGGACAATATCAATTAAGTAAGAACTTTGAGGATATATTCCGGGATGCGACACAAAAAAACAATACGGAAATTATTTTCTCTATTAACTTTCTAGCCCCCAATAACGCAACACAGTTGGATATGTATTATGGTGATTGGGACGCCTGCGCCCCGTATCAAAACATGGTTGATGCTTTTGAATGTACCGATGGTTTACCTTATGGCACATCGCCGCTTACTGATACAAAAAATCAATTCAATAACCGTGACTCCAGGTTACGTAAAACCGTATATGCCGATTCTGTTGATTTTGGGCCGGGAAAAGTACAGCATCCTTCAAACCCGCGCCCAACCGGCTACGGTACTATTAAGTTTTTGGAGCCCAACAATATGCCTTATGGGTTTTCTACCCTTAGTCAGCAAGATATAGTTGTATTACGTTTAGGTGAAGTATTGCTGATGTATGCTGAAGCAGAAAACGAAATTGCTGGTCCGGATGCTACTGTTTATAAGGCGATGGCTGATTTGCGCGCACGTGTAAGTATGCCTCCATTTCCGGCTGGTTACACTAAAGATCAGATGCGTGAAAGGATACGTCATGAGCGCAGGATTGAACTTGCTTTTGAAGGCCTCCGTCATTATGATCTGTTAAGATGGCACATTGCCGGTCCCGTACTTAATAATGTTAAAACCACCTTGCTCAATTTTCACTTTGAGGATAAGTTTTACCATTGGCCACTCCCGCAAACAGAGATCGATAAAAGTGGTGGAGTGTTAATTCAAAATCCGGATTACAAATAATCCGCGGAATTAAATACGCCATATCAATTCATAAAGCCGCCTCATAAATAATTGAGGCGGCTTTTTTACAAACTCATTTGAGCTTAATAGGGTGTTTTTTTGATCCTGATTGCAAAAAGCGACCAGGTAGCGATTAACATAAGTACTGCCGAAACCTGGTAAATAATTGACAGATCTACGTGTGCATCTTTAAGCATCCCACCTACGTAAACCATAATACCACCTATGATAGTACTTAAAAAATTGAGGAATCCATATCCCGTAGCAATATAACGACTATCAACAATCTGACATAATATGGGCATCAGGTTAGCATCGTTAAACCCACGGGATATCCCGTAAACAAGCATGGCCAGAATACCTATAAAAAAAACAGATGTAGACGACATTAAAAACAGAAATGGTGCACCAAGTGTAAAACCTATGATCACCATATATAAACGTCCCTTTGAATTACTGCGCGACCAACGGTCGGCAAGCAGGCCACCGCATATTACACCGATAAAAGAGCCTACCTGTACATATCCGGTTGCTGAAAATCCGGCCTCGCCGAGGCTCAGGTGAAAATGTTCTTTCAAAAAAGTGGGGAGCCAGCCATAAATCAGCCAGTTTACGATACCTAACGCGCAAAAATAAAATAAAAGGATACGGAATGATGATTCAGAAAACAACACTTTGAAAGAATCAACAAGATTAACCGGCCTTTCAAGTGTTTTTATAGCTTCCGGTTGATTATCTGATGCTTTAGATGTATCCCGCAATAAAAACAAAAGGATTACGGCATAAAATATACCGAACAACCCGAACACCTGGAAACCATATCGCCAACCCAATAATTCTGCAATATAACCGCCCAAACCGCCTAATGTTAAACCGGCATACAAACCACTCATGTGTAATCCGGTAGCCAATGATCTTGTGCGGCCTTTATGATAGTCGGTTATTAAGGCCAGCGCAGCAGGAATATAGCACGCTTCGCTAATGCCCATAATGATGCGGGCAACCAGCATTTCATTGTATGAGGTTACAAAGCCAGTCCAGATGGTTACTGCCGACCATACTGCTACACTGAAAACTATTACTGATTTCCTGCCATATTTATCCGCAAAATAACCACCTAATGGACTTAGTATACCATATGACCAAAGAAATGCCGAAGTAAGCAACCCAAATTGTGCATCATTTAAATGAAAATCCGACACTATTGGATCGCGCATGGAGGTGATAAGAATACGGTCGAAATAATTGAGAAAGGCCACAATCCATAACATACCTACAACAAGCCATGGGTAATAAGAATTTGAGATTTTTGAGTTTGCCATAGGTATTTAATAATAGTTGAATTATTCCTTATTTAAAACAGGGATATATGCGGCTCTTAGCACCCGGGGTGTTCGTACGGCTGGTCTAACCTCACCTCCGGGAAATACCAAACTGCCATTCCATAATACTGATGTGGTGGTTACAGGCGCCCAAATGCTGTTATTGGGATTTAAAACTGAATCTGATTTTTTATCAGTAAATATTCTGCCGGCATCAAACCATGAGTTTTTTGCAACATCATAACCCAGTATATTAGCTGTAAAACCGGGATGTTTATCCTTTAACTCCCCTGCTGCTTCAACCATTTTACCATCGTCTCCGCCAAATATCAAAAAAAGGTCTTTTTCACGGTGTTTTAAAGCGTATGCCGGTCCTGCTGCTGCAACTGTGGCGTATGGCATATGGTATAACTTTTTCCAGCCCTCCCCTTTCTTATACTTATAAGCGTCCAATAAATAAATCCGTTTAACCGGGCCTTTACCATCATCTGTTAACGCCGCGCCACTAAAAATATAAAAACTGCTATTTTTAACTCCAGCAACACTTAACATCCGTTCCGGGCCGGGCCAGCTTTCTAATATTTGCCATGTTTGCTTACCTGCAGGCTGAGCCAGATCAATTGACCAGAAATTACGTGCTGCATGTTTATCATCGGGATTGATTAAGCCACCTGCAATGTAAACTGTATTCCCAACCAATGCTCCGGCACAGTTTGCCAATGTGGTGGGCAAGTCGGGTAATTTTCTGATGTTTATTTTACCATGCCGATAAGTGATGCTGAAAACATCTTGGTAATGCCCTTTTGCATTACTGCCACCAAAACAAATAAGCTGATTATGGTAAACTATGGATACTCCATAACCAAGAGGCTGTGAAAGTCTTCCGGCATCTTTCCAAACACCATCAGGTTTTTCAAGCACGAAAATTTTATCCGTCCATGCTTTTTTTGAACCTGTCCATGGAGCGCCGCCATCGGGGAAATTTGCACCGCCCGCTACAATTAAACAACCATTTGATACTCCGGCAAATGAGCCGGCAAAACCATGCTTATCTGGCAATGCGGGTAGCTGTGACCAACTAAAATGCGGCAACCCGGTATTTTGCTGAGCCTTGCTATTTACTGCTAAAAACATAAAAATTATACATAGGTAAATATTGCCGAATTGCATAACATAAGTGTTGTTAACGCTGTGATGTGTTTGCTGCACCAGCTTTGGTCTGATAACTTTTAAGCAGTTTGAAAAAATCAAGTTCTTCCAGATCAGTTTTGAGCTGGTCATAAGCTTGCTGTGTTAATGAGGTTAATGGTAATCTTGCATCTCCCAAATCCATACCCAGCATTTTCATGATGGCCCGTTGCGCGGCAATTGATGGATGCCTGGTAATGCATCTGATTACGTTTACCATGGTTAGCTGTACCTTGCGGGCCTCATCAAGCTTACCGGCACCGTAAAGCGCAATAATATTTAAGTAAACCGGCGCTGCAAAGGTATAGGTACTGCCAATTGCGCCTTCGGCACCAACAATTAACGCGCTCAGCAACATTTCATCAAAGCCAAAAAGCGCATCGAACATACCAGTTTTATAGTTTAAACATGCCTGATATTCATACAATGTTGAGGCTGTATATTTTATACCGGCAAGATTAGGTATCGCGGTTTCGCCAAGTTTCAAAAAGTCAACCATATCCATGCCTATACCTGTAAGGGAGGGTATATGGTAATAATAAAACGGAAGATTGGGCGCTGCTGATGCGATTTCGGTCATACAGTCAACAAGGTTTTGAACTGACACGGGTTTAAAATAAAACGCCGCGACAGCAGAAAATGCATCCGCGCCAATAGCTGCAGCATGGGCGGCAAGCTTTCTGCATTCCATGATTGAGGTATGCCCAACATGTACCAGCACCAATATGCGCTTGCGGGCTGCTTTTACATAAGCTTCGGCGACAGCCATACGTTCCTCCACGGTCATGTTAGGCCCTTCGCCGTTTGTACCGCAGATATAAACTCCCGAAACGCCATCGGCAATAAGCTTGTCTACAATAGTTATTATAATATCTGTATTCAGGCCACCATCTTTATTGTAAGCAGCAAATGTTGCAGCAACTATGCCTTTTATTTTCATCTATATGTTTGTTAAATTATATTTAATTATTAAAAAATTCAGGTATTAAATTTTGCCCGAGTTTACGAACAGGTAACACATCTGACGCTGTTATGGATTGATAAGGCCACCGTAAACGTGTACCTAAAGGCATCCAGCCACCTACTGCTGCTAAGAACTTGTCTAAAGCCGGATTAGAATACTGCTTTTCCTGGTAAGGTGTTATACATTGCTTAAAAAACTGTAAAATGCGACGTTCTATATCAAGGGCGGCATTAATATCCGTATGCATTTGCTCCCACCATTTTTGCGCCGCAAGCGGATTGATACAAGCAACATTTGAATAAGATCCCGAAGCAACACCATTTTTTACGCCGCTTGCCAGGAAATGACCGGGTACAAACACGGATAGATCCTCCGCGTATTGTTTCATAGCTTCAACCCAATGCTCATTGCCGCTAAGCAATTTTAAGCAAATGAGCAGGGGTATTACTTGTTTAAGCTTTGCAAGCTCAAAAGGTTTAAGCACTGTTTTTGCATGTGGCGGATTATAAAGTACTAATGGGATTTCATGCTCAGCGATGCCCTGTAAAAAAGCTATTTGCTCGTAGCCATTAGCAATTACCCAGTCGGGAAGGATAATTTGCACAGCTCCGGGTTGCAGACCAATGCTTCTTTTAACCCGCTCAAGTGATATGATGGGCGAAGGATGGCTGGCTCCGATCTGAAAGTGCATACCCGCCGCAGTGCACTTAGTAGCCAGTATTGCATTGATCGTATCAAACTCCCGCTCGGTTTGATTATGAAACTCACCAGCTGTACCGTTTGAATATATCCCGTTAACACCAGCAGCTATCATATAGTCAATTTCATCACCCAATAAGTGATAGTCAATGGAATTATCTTTGTTAACGGGCAATAATAAGGTGGCCCAATTACCTTTCAATGTTTCTGTTGTGAGTTTTTGCATCAGTGATGTAAAATTTATAGATCGGCTTCAAATGCTTTAACTTCTTCAAATCTGGTGTTGCCTTTTACCAAGCGCCCAAGGCGTGGTTTGTTACCGTTATAAACCTCTACGGCGTCCGCATCCGCATAACGCAAAAACAGAATGCGTCTGTCGCGATTGCTTGAATAGTTACCATCTGATTTATGCAGCATCCAGCAGTTAAATATAAGCGCATCACCGGCTTTCATTTCCATCGGTACAGCAAGGCTTTCATCGGCATCAACTATAATCTCGGATTGGCTTTTTTTCTGTTTCTCGTTTTGCTTAACCCTTATCTGGCCTTGTTTATGACTGCCCGGTATCAGCCACAGGCAACCGTTGCCCCGATCAGTGTCATCAAGGGCGGTAAGTGTAGTTAACGCATTATAAGGTTCCAGTTCACCATAACCATTGTCCTGGTGCCAGCCAAAAGGCCTGGTATTACCCTTCATTTTAAAAGTGAGCTGCGAGGTAGCTCCCTTAATATTAGGGCCAATAATTTGCGAGGCGATATCAACAAGCGGGCCTCCGAAGTAATAATCACATACCGTTGGCGCATGATGATGTATATTTACCAGCAAGGAGTTTTGCAACCAGCTTTTATCAGGATCAAATGATTCTTTTTCATTGTTCCAGGCAAGCATACATTCCTCCTGCATTTGCATTAGTCCCTCAGGCTTAATAATTTCTTTAATAATTAAAAAGCCATTTTCTCTGAATGCATTTAACTGTTCGCCGGTTAGCTTTTTATAATTGAACCATTCTTCCTTTTTCATAAAAATCACATTAATACAGATAGTTAGTAGCCCTCAGTTTGTACCAATTTGGAGTTTGCAGCCAGTACGGTTGTTGAAAGCGGCCAGAATAAAGGTGTTGTTTTCCCTTTCAAATTTGGAACATAGCCATAAGCATTAATAGTTGCACCGTAATGAAAGCGTACTATATCATACCAACGCTTGTTCTCAAAAAATAATTCACGCCCTCTTTCGTCAAATATGGCGCGTTCAACAGTTAATTTATCATTAGCACCGGCATAATTACCAATACCAGCCCTTGTCCTTACTTTGTTTAAGTAGGTTATAGCCTGCCCTGTATTGTTTAAACCGGCGTAGGCTTCTGCTTCGATCAAATAAATATCAGCCAGACGCCACATGATCACGTCATTATCTGATACTCGGTCATCAATATATTTGGTACCGGGTAATTTTGTTATCCACGCGCTTTTTTGCACATTACCTTGTCGCTCAATAATAAAGGTTGCAGGTATACGCTTATCATTGGGCAAAGCGCTGAAAAGAGCGCGGCTTTCTTTACTTATCTGATATCCTCCCTGTCCGTTAACTGAGGTTAAGCAATAGGCAATACTATCCAGGTTAGTGGCGCTGGATATGGCCGTTAAGAATGGCAAGGCATTCAGGCCGTAATTAGCACCTGTTTCGTCGCGATTATAATAGGCAGACATAATGACCTCTGCATTGGCCCTTGTAGTGGTTACCTCTTTAAAGTTGGGCAACAGGCTAACCCCGGTGCTCTCAACCGCTTCAGCGGCCTTTAAGGCATCATTAAAATCACCCGCGCCACCATCTAAAACCTTAGCGCTCCAAAGTTTTGCTTCTGCTTTTAACGCTTGTGCCGCACCATAGGAAAAACGATATTTATTAGCATAGCTTTTATCAGGGAACAGGCTAATAGCCAGATCCAGATCAGCAAAAACCTGTTTCAACACATCAGCTGCCTTTGATCGTGGCAGCAGCGGTACATTATCATCAGTAATAGCCTGCAGCATGAGTGGTGTATTGCCAATAATGCGAACCAGATAAAAATAAGTATAGGCCCGCTGACAAAGCGCCTCGGCTTTTAATTTGTTCTTAGCAGCAGGATTTGAGAAATTGAACGGCTCTATCTTGCTCAGCAGCAAATTAACGTTACCAATTGCTTTATACTGGCCGTTGTAATTAATAGCGCCAACCGTTGGACTTAGTATTTGTGACCATGCGGTTGATAAGCGGCTGTTGGTACCATTAATAAGCTCCTCACTCCGTTCTGTACCATACAAAACAGCGTTGGCGAAGGCACGAATAGAAGTATAAGTACCTATCACATAAGGTTCAAAGTCGGTTTCGTTCTTAAAATATACCTGATCGGTAATTTGCGATTGTGGGGTAACCTCTAATAATTTTGTACATGAGGTACAAACGGCTGTCACTAAAATGATCATGGCCGGTATGATGTATATCTTTTTCATTTTCATGATATTAAAATTAAAATCTTAGTGATGCTCCTAAAGTGAATTGCCTTGCCCGTGGATAACCTCCCGGATCAAAACCGGTAACTACCTCTGGGTTTTGGCCTTTATAAGCTGTTAAGTAGCCCAAATTGGTAGCGCTGACAAAAATGGTTAGTCCGGTTGATTTTATTTTGGACAATAAACTTTTAGGCAGATCATAACTCAAATAAACTTCGCGGAAAGCCAGGAAATCTCCTTTACTGATCAGTGTGGAAACATCGGCAGAATAGGCGCTGCCAGTACCTACGTCACTGGCCGCCTGACGGATAAAGTTCTTTTGTCCGAAATCTGCATCTCCGAAAGAGAAGCGTGCATATTTCTTACCAACATCACCTGGTTTCTGCCAGATATCCGGCCCTAAGGCCTCTATGGGCGCCCCCTCATTATATGCCCTGCCCTGGCCCAGTTCGCGTCCCAGCGAACCATTATCTATCATATTGCCCATTGAAAAATCAACATTCACCCGCATCGTAAAACCTTTGTAGATAAATGTATTCTGCATACCACCGGTTTTGTTTGGTGTTTTGTAACCCATAAAAACCAGGTCCCGGTTATCAATAATGCCGTCATTATTCAGGTCATCAAATTGATAATCACCTGCATGCTTACCTGTTTTGATCCCTGCTGCCGTAGCAATCTGGTCAACATGCGTGGCCTGCCAGGCAGCCGCTTCTGCCTCTGTCGAAAATACTTTCACTACTTTCCAGGCGTAGTAGCCAAACGGACGTTCGCCTTCGGCATAGCCACCCACTTCTATCTCTTTGCCGGTACGCGGATCAATCACTACACCCCCACCCTGACGATTTTTATTGCGCCCGTTATTTGGCAACGATATTACTTTTTGTGCATTGTAGGCAAAGGAGAAATTGGTACGCCAGCTAAAATCTTTTGCACGGAGCACTGTAGCTTGCAATTCTATTTCAACACCTTTATTTTGAATGGTGCCATTGTTAAATATAATTGATGAGAAGGGTGCTTCGGCAGGTAAAGGTTTAGAATCAAGCCTGTCTTTAGTTAACTTATTATAAAAATCGACCGTTAAATTAACCCGGTCTTTGAAAAACCCGGCGTCTACCGCTATATCTGTGGTTTGGGTAGTTTCCCATTTGAGGTTTGGATTAGATAAGTTTGCACGCTGGATGCCCGAAAGCTGGTCATACACAGTAGCGGTATAATTACCATAGGTATCCGTCAAACTCAGATCGCTCGAGCCAGCCTGGCCCCAGCTACCACGTAATTTTAACGTACTAACTACATTTTCTTTCCAAAAGCTTTCCCTGTTGATATTCCAACCGACAGAGGCTGAGGGGAAAGTACCATATTTGTTTGCCGGAGCAAAGTTGGAGAAACCATCGCGCCTGACCACCGCGCTAAACAAATATTTGGATTGATAATCATAACTTAACTGACCAAAAAAACTGGCCGATCTTGATTCACTTAAACTGGTACCAAAATTGGTTACGTTGGTAACGGTAACACCATTTATGGTAGTTACAGTTGGCTCGCTGATGGTGGAGATATAGTCATTTGTACCTCTTTGCGAACCGATATCTACCACATTACCAGTATTACGGGTAAAGTTAAAACCGCCCAGTACCATAAAGTGATGATCCTCGTGCAAGGTATAATCATATTGTAATATCTGATCAATCATCAATTGGCGGGTATTATTAACGTTCTCTGTTTTTAAACGGGAAGTAGCAAACTGGATAGGATCAGGAAATGCTTTCCTGGAAAACAGCGTCCTGCCATCATTAATTAAATAAGACAAGGCTGGCCTGAAATGCAAACCCTTAGCAATGCTCCAGTCAGCATCTACCCTGGATGCCAATCGCTCGGTTGATACATTCGTATTGTCATAAGCTAATGTATGAAAGCGATTACGGGTGGTCAGATTTTCGCCGGTGGTTGGCGTACCATCATCTTTAAATATACGGATGAGCGGTGTAATACGCGTTGCCCTGACAAGGTCATTGGTATAGGCGTCTACATAATTTGGCAATATATTCTGGTAGTTAACCATTGCGTTAATTTGCAGGTTATTGGTAGCCTTAAAGCTAAAATTGCCTAAGGCACTATAGCGCTTATAGTTTGTACCCACGAATGTACCGGCCTGATTTATATAGTTAAATGACACATTATAATTGGCTACCTGACTGCCCCCGTCAACCCCCAAGTTATAATTATTGGTCATGCCTGTGTTCCACAGCTTATCCTGGTAATGATTATCAGCAAAAAGCAACTTTGTTCCCGGATTAATGGGGTCGTCCATTGTTTCCCATCCCTTGGCCAACAAATTATTCACATAATCCTGGCCTTCTACCGCTACAATATTATCATACAGTGCGGTAAGGTTGGTAGCTGTACCATACTGTCCTTTGGTGGTATACACTTTAGTACCGGCAGAAAATCCACCGTTATTGAGCAAAGTATTTTTATCAATCGCGTCGAAGGTGTTTTTAACGGTGGTACGTGCCAGAGATAGGTAATCGCGTGCGCTCATGTAATTTTGCTGCCCCGTCGGCACTTCCCAGTTGGTGCGGTAATTAAAGGTGATATTAGCTTTACCTGATCCAAACTTGCCGCCTTTTGTTTTAATGACAATAACACCATTAGCCCCCCTTGCCCCATATATGGCAGTTGAAGCAGCATCTTTCATGACCTGCAATGATTCAATGTCGTCTGGATTGATGTCTTTCATCGGCCTGAAAATCCCATCCACAATCACCAGAGGACTGGAGGCATCTGAACTGAGCACCTGGTCGCCACCTGAGTTACCGGTACCGGTACCATATACATTTAGCTTGGATCCACCTCGAATAATGATATTAGCCGGGGCCGATCCCGGCTGACCATTGGAAATGGGAATGGCAACACCTGCAATTTTCCCTTGCAAGGCGTTAATCGCGGTAGCATTGGCGGTGTTTACCAATTGTTTTGCATCAAGCTTAGAAATTGATGCCGTGTTTTTTTCACGAGTTTGTTGTGAGTAACCCACTACCACCACTTCTGATAATGATTTTGAATTGGCGTTTAATGTTACATTTATCGTTTCCCTGCCATTAATGGATAGTTCGGTATTATCATATCCAATAAATGAAAATATAAGCGTTGAACTTGAGGAAGGGACACGCAAGGTATATTTACCATTCATATCCGAAAGCGTGCCTATTGAAGTACCTTTTAATTTCACGCTAACACCAGGTAAGGTTTCATTTCTGGTACCGTCAGAAACCACTCCGGATACTGTAAATGCATTGGTTTGTGCATTTACCTTACCAATGGCCACACAACAGGCCATGAGTAATAAAATAAGTAATTTTCTTCGCATAACTTGGTTAATTAGTACTTATGTACTACATATTAAGGTTAAAAAATTAGATTTAGTTAAATAATTGGTTTGTATAGCTATTAATTTATGGTTTTAATAATGGGAGAAGATCTACAGATTTATAAGCGATCCCTTCGTAAGGTTTGGTCAGGCCGGCTTCATACAGGCAAACAACCTGCTTATCACTGTTAACCGCAATGTCTGAATAAGCAGAAGGCCCCGGGAATATCACCTGACTTGATAGCCAGGTTTTACCATCGTTTAAACTCAAGCGTAACGTCAGGTTAGCTCGTTCGGATTTGCTTGCCGGATTGCTGAAAAGCAAGATGGACTTTTTAGGTGTGAGCTGATAATTTAACAGGCTGCCCTGGCATATAGGTTCAATAAGCACGGTATCCGTACCCATATGGCCCCAGGTTTCACCGCCATTTTTACTGGTGGCAAACTTACGGGTTTTATCTCTGCGGCCACTGTTACGCATGTTTATCATCAGATCACCTTTTTTAATCTCGGCAACGGTGGTTTCATTTGCCATGTCAGCAGGTGTATTAGCTCCTAATTGCCAGGTACTGCCGTGATCATCAGAATAAATAATATGGGCAAAGTTTTTACCGGTGGGTTTCTCAATATGGTTTATTGGCACAACCATACGACCTTTAAATTTACCCCGGCTTATTTGCACACCGTGGCAGGGACCGGTTGCATACCAGGTCCAGTCGGGCATTTTTACTTGTGCGGTAATCTCTTTTGCTGCCGACCATGTTTTACCAACATCATCAGATGATAATGCGAATACCCGCCGGCTGTCCTTACTGGTTCCGTCTACTATTTGTTTTTCATGGTCAGTACCTAAATTCCATGTCGATATAAGCCATATTTTGCCGGTAGCAGCGTCCTGAATAGGTACAGGATTGCCGCAGGTATTGGTAGAATCGCTCCACACAACCTGCATGTTGCTCCATGTTTTTCCTCCATCCTCTGAACGCTTAAGTACCAAATCAATATCCCCGGAATCACCGCAATTGTTTTTGCGGGCCTCGGCAAATGCCAGCAAAACCCCATTTGAAGTATTTAATAATGCAGGAATCCTGAAGCAGGCATAACCATTATCGCCAGGTTTATACAGGTAGTTAAGAGCAGATTGATTATTATCCTGGGCATAAACTGCCCTGGTGCAAGAAAAGCACACTAATAAGCCCAGCAGGAGCCTAAACAAAGAGGTTATACTGTTCATAATAATTATAATTGGTTCCAGCCGCATTTGGAAGGCGGCAGGCAAATATAATTATTAAGTTATTATGTAGTACATAAAAATAATTATTTTTTTATTTTTTTCAATTGATCAAAATGGGGCTTCAAATGTTCGTACATGCCTTGCCGGAAATCGTTCTTATTTCCGTGTTTAAGTAAATCCAGAAGATCATGATGCGATACTTTTCCAGAAACCGGTTCTTTTTCCAATTTTAACACATACCCGAAAATAGGCAATAACATATTCTGGAAACGCTTAAGGGTATCATTACCGGCAATTTCATAAAGTTTTCCATGAAACGCAATTTCGTTCTTAATACGAAATATCTGCTCGCTGTCTTTAATTTCATTGTCAACTATTAACGCCAGTTCATGCAAATGTTTCTCGGTAAGATTAATAAATAAAATATCAGCAAGCCCCATTTCCAGCACCAATCTGAGCTCAAATAAATCCTGCAAGGTTTCTTCAGTGATGATCAATGGGTCTAAAACACGTTCAAAAGCTCCAAGAATATCCGGACTTGATAAGATCATTCCCCTTTTCTTCCGCGACTCGATCATGCCAAGCATCCTTAAACGGCTCAAAGCTTCCCTTACAACGTTACGACTTACCCCCAAAGCTTCGGCAAGCTCCAGTTCTTTAGGCAGGGCATCGCCCGGTTTAAAAGATTTTTTCTTGAAATAGTCACGTAAACGCGATTCCACCACATCTGCCATTGTATCAGAAGATACCCGGCCAAGATCTTTATTTAATTCAATTTGTTTCGACATAATCCATTACACTTTGAGTGTCAAAAATGGTATTAATTTTATGTTGTACAAAAGAATATATTGCAATTTATAAATACGGCAGCGGTTTTCTATTTTAATTACCGCTGTTCAGTGTATAAATCAACCTGACAGGCCTTAGGGGCATGGTCGGCTACTCGTCAAATCAAAATTATCAAGTGAGATTGTAGTATTATTATGTTGGACATATATACAAATTACATTAAGTTTGTAGCCCAATTATATTCTTATGAAAACAATTCTAATAACAGTAGCCGCATTAATAGTTACATTGGTTCAACTAAAAGTAAGCGCGCAAACAGTAATACCGCTTTACAAAGAAGTACCCAATTCAAAACTTACTGCCATAACCGAAAAATCAGACAGCACTTCTGCAAGGGGCAAGGTAACCAACGTAGTTCTACCAACTATTACCGCTTATTTGCCTGAAAAATCAAAAGCAAATGGTGTGGCTGTAATTATATGTCCCGGTGGCGGATATGCTTACCTGGTAGTAAATCACGAAGGGAAAGATGTTGCACAGGAATTTGTAAAAAAAGGTATAGCCGCCTTTGTGTTAAAGTACAGGCTACCGAATGACCTGACCATGGTAAAAAGAGAGATAGGTCCCCTGCAAGATGCCCAGCAAGCCATTAAACTTGTACGTGAGCACGCCACCGCATGGAATATTGACCCCAATAAAGTTGGGATTATGGGTTTTTCTGCCGGGGGACATGTAGCATCAACATTATCAACTCATTACCAAAAAAGTTTGATCGAGAATGCTTCCAACACCAACCTCCGGCCTGATTATTCATTGCTAATTTATCCGGTTATCACCTTTCAGGACAGCATATTACATAAAGGATCAAAAAAGGCATTAATTGGAGAGAACGCACCAAGTGATAAGGTCAGGGAGTATTCAAATGAGTTACAAGTTACTGCCGATACGCCGCCTGCATTTATTGTGCATTGCTCTGATGATCATGTTGTACCCGTTGCTAACAGCATAAATTATTATAATGCACTGCAAAGGAACCATGTAAAAGCCGAAATGCATATTTATGAGGCTGGAGGCCATGGATTTGGAATGCATAATGCTACTACTACCGACAGTTGGATGGACCGTTGCTTTAACTGGATGACGGCACATAAATTGTTTAAAGATGCACAATAGTCATTGCAAACAATTAAAATTAAATTTTGAAAGTCCCGTTAAAAATCACATCTTTAAGCAGCCCTTTGTATAAACCGATTGAAAAAGCTTATTGCCTTAATATTGCTTGCTGTTTTCCTGTTTAACATAGGGGGTTACCTTGCCATTCATGAATATTTAGAATATAAAACAGTTCGTTTTTTTACCGAACAAACACGTAAGGGCCTTTACAATTCAAATGATCTGACCGAAGTTAAACTGCCTGCAAATTTACCTGGTATTACCGACTGGAAACGTTACGAAAACATTTCGGGCCAGGTTCAATTTGGGAATACCAGTTATAATTATGTAAAAATGAAGATAACCCGGAATGCGATATACCTTATGTGTATTCCGAATTATAAAACCTCACGCCTAACGGATAACAACATTATCCAGGCTAAAAACATGAACGGCACCCAGGTCCCTCAAAAACACCATATTCCTTATGGTAAAGGCACCCTAAAAGATGATTCCAATATCACTTTATTACAATTTGCGATAATTATCCAGGTAAGAACGTTAGCTAAACCAGTTCTTCAACCTGTATTGCAGCTGGTCCACCCTCACCTGGAAATCCCTGAGCAACCACCTAAATTTTCCTGCTAATTCCCCCTTCTCATTAATTCATTTTTCGGAGTCGAGGCATTGTTATGCTTTAGCATGATCTGCAAGATATTACAGCCCTTATTTTTATATCACCCAGGTTGTTATCGATTATCGATGACAACTTACAGGTATATATTGGGGGGGTTAACCTGTAATTAACTACATGCCCCCTCTCCTGGTTGTATCAAATTTAATCAATTATGCCACACATAGTTCTTGAAACCCACCTGCCGGGTATAACCGGCTTATTGGAATACCGTAAAGATACAGCTCAACCTATCCGCGAACTTACACAGATCCTGCTTCGGGGACCATCGACCCTTAGCGAAGCTGAACGCGAACTGATTGCCACGGTAGTTTCCTTTGGTAACCAGTGCAAATTTTGTACTGCCGCCCATACAGCTGCCGCTGATATGCTGCTTAGTGAAAACAACACAGCCGAAATGGTAAAACAGGATATTGCAACAGCACCGGTAAGCGAAAAAATGAAAGCCCTGCTAAGCATTGCTGCGCTCACAGGCAAAAGCGGCCGGCAGGTAACTCCCGAAATTATTGAAAAAGCAAAATCTGAGGGAGCAACCGATATAGAAATTCATGATACGGTACTCATAGCCGCGCTGTTTTGCCTGTATAATCGCTATGTAGATGGTATGGCAACAGCCTTGCCTGTTGATGCCGGCTACTATAATGTACTGGCCGAAAGGTTGGTAAACCACGGCTATACCCGCCTGCCGCAAGGGTATGATCACCTTAAAAAATAAACCTGATTAATCTAACCCCTTAATTACAATGAAAAAACTTTTATTTATCATATTATTACTACTATCATCCATAAACCTGTTTGCGCAGGAAACCCAAATAACGGGTAATATAACCGATGCCACTACAGGCAAACCACTTGCCGGGGCAAGCATTAGTGTTAAAAACAAACTTGCCGGCACTATAACCGACTCAAAGGGTAATTATACCTTAACCATCAGCAAAATAAAACTGCCTTTCACCATAACCATTTCTGCCATGGGTTATGAGCCCATTGACAGCCAGATCACTGCATTGGGTAGCAGCATCAGCGTAAAACTACAGCAAAAAGCTATTGTCCTTAACGAAGTGGTATCTGCCGCAACACGTATTAACCAAAGCATTTTGCAGTCGCCTGTAAGCATCGAAAAAATGAACCTTAAGGCGATAAAGGAAAATCCCTCCTTCACTTTTTATGATGGATTGCAGAGCTTAAAGGGCATTGAAGCGGTAACCAGCAGCCTAACCTATAAGCAAATCAACACGCGTGGTTTTAACAGCACAGGTAACTCCAGGTTTTTACAACTGGTTGATGGGGTTGATAATCAAACCCCGGGCCTCAATTTTTCTGTAGGTAACTTGTTTGGAGCATCAGATATTGATATTGAAAGTGCGGAAGTGATTCCCGGTGCTGCTTCGGCATTGTATGGTCCAGTGGCATTTAACGGTTTACTTTCCCTGCACACCAAAGACCCTTTTAAATATCAGGGCTTAACGGTTCAGGTAAAAACAGGGATGAACCATTTCGGTGAGTCAGTAGTTAAACCACAAGGTCTTTACGACTTTGCCGCAAGATATGCCAAAGCATTTAATGACAAATTTGCCTTTAAAATTAACGCGTCATACCTTACCGGCCGCGATTGGTATGCGGATAACTATACCGATGTAAGCGCATCAACACCTCCTGCCCAGCGGGGCCCTAATAACCCCGGTCGCGACGCGCTAAATATTTATGGCGATGAAGTATCACGCACCCTGCCTGGCATAGGCCTTGTTTCCAGAACAGGTTATGAAGAAAAGGACCTGATGAATTATAACGTTTACAGCCTTAAACTCAATGGCGCGCTTCAATACCGCGTTAGTAATAATTTAGAGGCCATTTACCAGTACAACTATGGCCGTGGTACTGCCAGCTATACAGGCAGCAGCCGTTTCGACCTTAATAACTTTGTATTGCAAACCCACCGGGCAGAGTTAAAAGGCAGCAACTTTTTTATCCGTGGATATTCCGTTGCCGAAAACTCTCATGACTCCTACAATACCCGTTCTCTGGCGCAATTCATCAATCGCGATTGGGTGAAAGATTTGAGTGGTAATGTCGTAACACCTGATAAAGCCGACGATACCTGGTTCACCCGTTACAGCGCGGCTTATAATGGAAACGTAAACGGTATAACCGCCCAAAATAATGCTGCCGCAAGAACATTTGCCGACGAAGGTCGTTTTTTACCGGGTACAAATGCTTTTAATACAGCTAAAGATGCATCCATCCATAATTATGGTTTGAGCGGAGCGGGAGTTTTTAGTAACAGTAAATTTTACCATGCCGAAGGCCAGTATGATTTTACAAGTGCCATAAAAGTATTTGAGCTGCTTGCAGGCGGTAGTTTCCGTGATTACAGGATGTTCACCAATGGCAGTTTGTTTGATGATAAAACCAACAAGATAACCATCAAGGAATATGGCTCCTTTATACAGGCTGCAAAAAAGTTATTTGATGATAACCTGAAACTGACAGCCTCCCTTCGTTTTGATAAAAATGAGAACTTTAAAGGCAACTTTACCCCTCGTTTTTCGGCAGTATATACAGTTGATAAAACACAGAATTTCAGGGCATCGTATCAAACCGGTTTCAGGAACCCCACCCCTGTTGATCAGTTTATCCACCTTAATGTGGGCCCTATCACCATTTTGGGTGGTGCGCCCAACAACAGCAAAGGGTTAAACGTATATGAAAACTCATTTACTGCATCATCTGTAAGCGCTTTCGGCGCGGCGTTTGGAGCAGCTATGCAAAACGGTACACCATTTCCGCAGGCGGTTGCAAACAATAAAGGGCTGCTTAAAAAATCAAACGTGGCCTACATTAAGCCCGAACAGCAAAAAGCCTTTGAGCTGGGTTATAAAGGTTTAATTGCTGATAAACTTCTGATTGATGTAAATTACTATTACAGTAGCTATACCAACTTTATCCTTAACACCGTAGTTATACAGCCTGAGAATCCTATTCTTGCTGCTGATGGAACTATAAATACCGCGGCCGCAAGTGATATCCCTAATGGCAAGGTCCACGCATTCCAGTTATACACTAATGCTCCCGACAAAGTATCGGCACAAGGAGCAAGCGCCGGTTTAACCTATTTATTTGACAAAGGCTATGCTTTAGGCGGTAATGCTACCTTATCAACCTTTAACCTGCGCAATGCCAATCCAAACAATATAGCTGCATTTAATACACCAAAATGGAGCACTAATGCCACTTTTGGCAACAGCAATGTTATTAATGATTTTGGCTTTAACCTGGCCTGGCACTGGCAAACCGCTTATGACTGGTACGGAACGTTTAACGGCACACTCCCTGGCCGCGTAGACGCTTATTCGATGGTTGACCTGCAAGTGAGCAAAAGGCTGCCTAAAATAAAATCGACCATTAAACTGGGCGGCAGTAATATTTTCAATAAGCATATCTACCAGTCCTATGGCTCGCCGGCCATTGGCGCCATATATTATGTTTCTATTGTATTTGATGACCTTTTAAAATAAACCAACATGAGCACCATTGTAATTGATGAGCAGGTTAGCCAACCTACAACAAATATCACTACGGTTTACCGGGTGGTATTATTCGTGATCTGTTTTTTGAGCAGTGCCCTGGGTGGTACGGTATCAACGCTGATGTCTGTGTACCTGCCGGTAGTTGTGAAAGACCTGCAAGGCAACTTGCCGCCCGGTGAGGTAAACGCAATAAGTGGTTATATCAATGCCATCTTCATATTCGGATGGGCATTCGGAGGTTTTACCTGGGGAGTGATCAGCGATAAAATGGGCCGTAAAACAGCCCTGATCATGGCGGTAGCCTGCTATGGGGTTTTCACCATTTTAACCGGGCAAATGCCCAATTGGTGGGGCGTAGTACTATGCCGCTTTATGAGCGGTTTTGGGGTTGGCGGCGTATTGGTAACCACCATCACCTTAGTGAGCGAAGTTTGGCCGGCCAAGAGCAAGGCGGTTGTTATTGGTATTCTTTCTATCGCTTTTCCGGTAGGGATATTTTCGGCAGGACTGATAAATTATGTGGTTTCTTCCTGGCGTGATGGTTTTTTGATAGGTGTTATTCCATTGGCACTTGCGCTTAGCGGCATATGGCTGTTATCAGAATCACAAAGCTGGTTAAACTACCACAGCGACAAAGCCAATAAGAACAATCCGCTTAATAAATTACTTTCGGCCAGCCACCGCCGTGAACTGATTGTGGGATCGTTAACCTTTGGTACCATGCTGATTGGTTTATGGGCCATATTTTCATGGCTGCCTACCTGGGTTCAAAGCCTCATCACTACACACGATGCCGCAAAAGAGCGCGGTTTGAGCATGATGTTTTTAGGCATGGGCGGCTTAACTGGTGGTTTCCTTTCGGGTTGGCTGGTTAACCTGTTAACATTACGGCGGTCCATGCTTATTTGTTTTGCAGTATGCGCGGGCATGTCTTTTATACTGTTTAAAACCAATACCGTATTCAACCCGGTTATTTATGTCGAAATTGCTGTACTGGCGTTGTTCTTTGGGGCAAGTCAGGGGGTATTATCGGCCTACATACCACAATTGTTCCCCACAGGTATCAGGGCAACGGCAACAGGCTTTTGCTTTAACATAGGTCGCATTTTTACCGCATCGGCTGTATTATTTGTTGGTGTGCTGGTATCAGCACTTGGTGGTTATGGCAATGCGATATTTACCTTTTCACTCGTATTTATTATAGGATTGCTGGTGGTATTATTTGTAAGAGAAAACCCGGCAAAAAAAAATACGCTATAAAAAATTCAAACATTAAATAAAAACCCATGGCACACATTGAATTAAATAATGAGTTACCCGGCATACGGGGGTTAATGGCTTACCGGCCTGAAACCGAAGGCCCTTTAAACGCGCTGGCCGAGGTATTATTAAGAGGAGAAAATTCATTAAGCAGAGGTGAACGTGAACTGATGGCTACTTATGTATCCTATCTTAACGACTGCTTTTTTTGCCAGAATGTACATGGCGCTTTAGCGGGTCATTACCTTGATTGTAATATCAGGCATATTGACCAGATAAAAGAAAACTTTCAGCAAGCAGATCTATCGCCTAAAATGAAGGCATTATTAGCCATTGCGGCAAGTGTACAAAAGGGAGGAAAGTACGTAACGGCCGAACAAATAGATCATGCCAGGTCGGAGGGAGTAACTGATACGGAGCTACATGACACCGTGTTGATAGCGGCAGCCTTTTGCATGTTTAACCGCTATGTTGACGGCTTAGGGACATGGGCGCCGCAGGACCGGCAATTTTATGTAGACCGTGCCCCTCAACGAGCGCTGGACGGCTATCGCTCAAGCGTTTATAAATAAACCATAAAACAATATAGCGCCCGGAAAGGCTATCTGACCGCGCCGTTTAAAGTAAACCATACAGAAAAATTACACAACCTTAATAAATAAAAACATGGCACATATTAAATTAAACAACGAAGAACTACCCGGCATTGTTGGCCTGCTGAATTATCGGCCTGAAACCGCACGGCCATTACTTGACCTGGCCGAAACTTTATTACGCGGCCCGTCAAGCCTTAGCAGCGGTGAAAGGGAGATCATCGCAGCATCGGTATCCTACTGGAACCAGTGCCACTTTTGCCACACTTCGCACGCGGCGGCGGCGGCAGCTCATTTAAAAAGCGGGCTTAATCTTATTGATGACATTAAAGCTGGCTTGCCCAATACACCGGTATCTGATAAGCTAAGAGCGCTATTGCACATTGCCCACCAGGTACAAGGAAATGGTAAAAATGTAACCGATGAGGATATTGCAGCGGCACGTAAAGAAGGCGCAACAGATACTGAAATTCATGATACCGTTTTAATAGCAGCTGCCTTCTGCATGTTTAACCGGTATGTAGACGGCCTGGGTACCTGGGCGCCCGGCCCAAATGAGGCTTATGCCGAAATGGGTGAACGTATGGCCCACGTGGGTTATGGAAAGTATTAATGGTTTAAAACTCGGGCCCTGTATTGTATGCCGGGGCCTGAATTTTAAACTAAACCAAGGCTTTGAAAATAATATATGAAAAATAAAATTGCAGTGCCAATTATCCTTTTTCTGGGGGGTTCCATGTTAGTTTGCTGTCAGAGCTCTTCACACCAGGAAATGATTGAAATACTTCAAAAGCTTAATAAACAGAGCTATAATATTGCAAATCCATTTAATGAGGAAACCAAAATAGCCTATTGCGATTCCATCCTCAATACAGGTGTCTATGATGAGGGTTCCTATCTTCTGTCTTCAAAAGCATCACTTTTGCTCGAAGCCGGGCGGGAAGAGCAATCTGTTAATGCCTATGAAAAATTGATCAGCCGTATGGATTTCATGTCAATAGAAGAATTGATGCCCGCTATAGGTATAGCTTATATGCGTTTGGGCGAGCGCAATAACTGCATGCTTAATCATACGGGGTCATCATGTATTTTCCCTATTAAAAATGACGGCGTCCATAAGCTCGAAACTGGTTCAAGAAAAGCTATCGATGTTTATAAAGCAATTTTAAGCGTTCATCCGTATGACCTGGAATCCAGATGGTTAATCAATATTGCTTATATGACTTTAGGTGAATACCCGCAAAAGGTACCCAAGCAGTTGTTAATCCCTGATTTAAATTCCGACAGTATTTCCCACGTAAAACCGTTCATTGATATAGCTGGTAGTTTGGGGCTGGATATAAAAGGCAGGGCGGGTGGTGTTATTATTGACGATTTTAATAATGACGGGTACCTGGATATCATTACTTCAGGATGGGATCTGAGTGATCCTATGCACTATTTTCAAAACAATGCAGATGGCAGTTTTAGTGACCATACCTGGCAAAGTGGTCTAAAAGGTATTACGGGCGGCTTAAATATTCAACAAACTGATTATAATAACGACGGCAATCCTGATATTTTTATTTTGAGGGGAGCATGGCTTAGCGGCAGCTTTGGTAATCAGCCCAGCTCTTTATTAAAAAATAATGGTGACGGAACTTTTACTGATGTTACTATACCAAGTGGCCTGCTGTTTTTTCATCCTACCCAAACAGCTACCTGGGCCGATTTTAATAATGATGGCTGGCTTGATGTGTTTGTGGGTACAGAAAGTATGAACAGACCTCAGGACAGGGATACATCTTCCTGCGCATTATATCTTAATAATCACAACGGAACATTTACCAATATTGCAGCATCGGCGCATTGTAATATCAGCGCGTTTGTAAAAGGGGTAACTTCTGCTGATTATGATAATGACGGTTGGCAGGATATTTTTATTTCAACCATGAACGGGAAAAAACTTCTGCTCAGGAATAAAGGTAAAACAGGACAATCCATCAGCTTTGAAAATGTTACCATGAAAGCCGGACTCGACAAAAATAGAGAAAGAACATTTACCACCTGGTTTTACGATTATAATAATGATGGCTGGCAGGATATACTGGTAAGCGATTACCAATTTAACCATACACTGGGATACTATAGCGCTGCCGAGGCACTGGGACACCCTGTTCCAAATGCGGGTAACGTGTTTTTATATAAAAACAATCATGATGGCACTTTTACCGATGTAACTACAGAAGCAGGATTAAATAAGGTGGTTTATAGCATGGGTGGCAATTTTGGTGATATTGACAATGATGGTTACCCCGATATGTATTTTGGCACAGGCAATCCTGATTTTAAATCATTAGTGCCCAATAAATTATTTAAAAATGTTAATGGAGAAAGGTTTATTGATATTACTGCAGCCTCCCGCACAGGTAATTTACAAAAAGGGCATGGTATTGCCTTTGCCGACCTCAGAAATACCGGGCAACAGGATATTTATGCTGAAATGGGGGGCGCCTATAAAGGGGATTCCTATACCAGCTCATTATACCTAAATCCGGGAATTGGGAATAATAACTGGATAAGTTTAAAGCTGGAAGGAGTAAAAGCAAATAAGGCTGCCATAGGAAGTCATATAAAAGTGACTTTTACTGAAAATGGAGTTAAAAGAAGTGTGTACAAAGATGTGAACTCAGGCGGAAGTTTCGGAGCATCGCCATTACAGCAGGAAATGGGGATTGGTCAGGCAAAATTAATAGACGAAATTGAGATCAAATGGGCCGGAAGTGGAACAGTTCAATATTGTAAAAACATTTTACCGAATCAATTTTTGTATATTACCGAAGGCATTAAGCCATATAAAGTTAAATCACCGGCAAAGCTAACCTTTATAAACAAACAAGGCATACCTGTATGTATGCCCATGACAGCCAAATCAAATTAGCTATTGCTATAAACACAGCTTTTATATCCAAACAATAAAAACTATATTTAAATCATAAACCATCTAAATTAACATTTAACCATGAAAAGGATCTTATTAGTATGCTGTTTGTTCATAGGATTTGCAACAGCAGTCAATGCCCAAAATCACCCGGTTGCAGTAGGCCCGGTTGAAAAGGCAAAAGAACTACAAAAACAACTAAAACTCACCGATGTACAAACCGGTAAAATTTCAGCAATTTACAAGGAGTCATCGCAAAAATTCGATAAAATTAAGGCGGCTGAGCACGGTGACAATGCTAAAATGTTAGTTGCCATAAAGCCTCTTCGTACCGCAACAATACAGAAGATCAAAACCGTTTTAACCAAAGAACAGGCTGTTAAATACGACAAATTGATTAAAGACAATAAAAACCAGGGCGGTACCGGCTGGGGAGATGGATGGAGTTCGCCTCAGTAAAAATAATCAGTTCAAATCGATAACTAATAAAGCGGCTATAGGCCGCTTTATTAGTTTACTCCCCTTAGTGGATCACAAAACCGCCTGCTGCCTTTGCTGTTATATTATTTAAATGACGTTTTTACGGAGCAAGGCCAGCTATAGCTTAACAGGAACCGTTTCCCCTTCTTTAATGATATAGGAGCGTTTATTATTTCCTTTGATTATATTCATCATTATTTTACCATTTACCTGTCTTATTATTTTCAAATCAAATACCGTCCCAAACGAATGAATGTTATTTAATGCCATGTAGTTCCAGTTTTTTGGTATTCTGGGTGTGCAGTTAAAACTATTAAAACCTGTTGGCCGCATCCCAAATAATCCTTCAATAAATATTCGGCAATACAAGCCGCTTTCTGCTGAAAGATGTCTTTGATTGCCTTCTGGGTAGGCTTCTACCGGATAAGGCACATGTTCACCCAGGAGCCTGCGGCGCGAATAATAATGCAAAAACGTTATCGCCCGCTCTGTTTCCCCCGCCTGCAGTACGCCACGAAGCGCATACAATGTGGAGCGATCCCAGAAAGTGTCTTTTCCGGCTTGTGTGGCCAGTCCGTCGGCTGTCCAAAGCTGGGGCGAGAATAAAGCGTCAATCGTTCCCCGGCTCCTGTCAAAAATCCCCATAGTTAATGGCATACAGATCCAGGCACGCAAAACATTATTAGTTTCATAATACCGGTAGGTTTCAAACCCATCAATATGAGCATCAAAATACTTTTCAATATTATTTTTAAGCTCAGCGGCTTGTTTTGTGTACTTATTTGTTTGCTCCTTTGGAATGTGCAATTGTTTGCCAAGCAAAGCCGCCGAAATCAGGGCATCGTAATACAAACAATTGGTAGAAAGATTAGCTTTACCCGATGGGAACCGGCCTTCCAGCTCGTCACTTTTTGACTCAACAACTCCCTGGTTGTTGATGTGCCTGCGGCTGTATTCCAGGCACCAGCTGATCAATGGCCATAACACCTTTGCCGAATCGGCATTACCATAAGTGAGGGCATACCTTGAGGCCCCATAGGCGATCATAGCCTGATCACCACGGTCGCCTGCCCCTTTCCAAACCGTATCCCCTTCTGCCACGGTAGAACTGGGTA
>Ga0193717_1000489_pt1 | contig 26459 bp, 17 predicted proteins | sample U2c2metaG_FD_145900 | JGI IMG/M metagenome (GOLD analysis project Ga0193717, IMG submission 145900) | Soil microbial communities from a riparian zone of the East river system, Colorado, United States - U2c2 | ecosystem: Environmental > Terrestrial > Soil > Riparian zone | place: USA: East River...
GGACCAGCGAGCACTCGAGCTGGCGGCGCAGAAAGACGCGGTGTGGCAGCGGATCCTGACTGATCCGTTGACTGGGCATGCGGTGGATGTGGGGCGGCGTAAGTACCGGCCGTCGGCCGCTCTGCGGGATCACATCGAAGCTGTGTACCCGACGTGTACTGGTCCGGGATGTGTGCGGCCTGCTCACCTGTGCGACTTGGATCACGTGACACCGTTCCCGCAGGGCGCGACGGATCAGTTCACTGTCCGTCCGGCGTGTCGGACTCACCACCGGTTGAAGACCCTTGGTGGGTGGCGGGTGGAACTGTCCGACAACGGCCGAGGATTGACCTGGATCACGAAATACGGGTTCCGGTTCACCCATCAACCGGAACCGATCGCCGATCCGGATGTGGCACCGTTCTAGAGGGATGGTTTGCTGCTTAACACGGGGGACGATCGCCTACGGGGTTGCGTGGTCCGATGAGCTGGGGCGATCGGGGCCGCGCCTTCGCCGATGCGTCCCAGCCGGGTGATCAGCGACGGCGAAGACACGGCAACGAACTGTGGGGCGATGGCAACGGGGTTGCGTCGAGTGCTTGCCTTTGAGGATTGATGTGTCCACTTCTGGCTGGACTCACCTGTTGGTGGTGTCACATCCTGCGGTCTTGCCTAATCTTGTTTGCTTCCAAGCAGAAGGGGCTTGGCGTGTCCGGGAGATGGCTGCTTCAACCGGGAAAGATTGCATAGAGGGGAAAAGTGCGTGCGGGGTAGGCCCAGCCACCTCGATCACCGCCGCCAGACTGCATGTCTTCCTGGCCCAGTCTCATCCTCGGGGGCGTGACCCACGGCCCGTTGCCGTGCCTCGCTGTGGCTGATCACCCCGTCGAGAAAAACCGGCGAGGTGCGGCTCCGATCGCCCCAGCCATCGGACCGCGCACCCCGAAGCGATCGTCCCCGTGCAACCAGCGGTAAGAAGCCGAACAGCGAACCGAGCCACTCGGCAACGCAGAGATGGTTACACGGCAGGACGATCGCCCACTGGGAGCAGCGTCCGATGGCAGGACGATCGGGGCCGCGCCTTCGCCGATGCGTGCAAGAAAGGACAGCGCCGCCGGAGTCAACAAACCCCGGCGGCGCCGTCCCTTCATGGCTCGATGCGGCTAGTTCCTGATGATGGTGAACGTGGTTGTAGTGTTCCTGATGTCCTGCACGTTGTTGCTCATGGTCAGGTTGTTGAACGTGACCGTACCGACCGCGGGGCCCTGACCTGCCTCCGCCGCCTCGTTGACCCAGATGCCGTAGCCGGACTTGGCGTCGTACGCGTCTCCACTCTTACGGGCGCCCGTGATCGAGATGTTCGTGAACACGGTGTCCGCGACCGGGAACTGCGGTTGCCCGCCGACATAGTTTGTCTGGAACATGATGCCGCTGTACGTCGGGTCCACGATGTCCACATCGGACACTCGGATCCCCTGGAAGATCTTCGACGCGGAGAACACCCAGATGCCGGGGAAGGTCTGGGCGCCCCAGAAGTGGCCGCCCGCCCGGACGATCGCGATGTTCTCGAACCGCGTCGGCGGGGAGGCGCCGAAGCCGTTCATCGGGATGCCGAAGTCCAGCGAGCTGATCGTGATGCCGGAGTACACCAGGGTGTCCGCGACATAGATGTTGCGGAACACGTTGTTGTAGCCGCCGTACACCGCGATGCTCGCGGCCCGCCACGTCAGGATCGACGTCAGGTTCTCGAACGTATTGCCGGTGACCTCTCCGCCGCCGCCGTCCTGAGCGTTGAACAGCGCGAAGCTGTCATCGCCCGTCGCGCGGGACTCGTTGTTGGACACCAGGTTCCCGGAGCTGCCGTTGGTCATGTTGACACCATCGGCGAATGTGTCGCGGATCCGGTTGTTCCTGATGGTCATGTTGTCGGTGTTCGCGCCCCAGTAGAGGCACACCATGTGCTCGGCCCAGATGTTCTCGATCGTGGTGTTCGCGGTGCCACTGAAGTCGAACACCTTGCCAGGGCCGTCGATGCGGGACGTGTAGTTGCCGAAGAACGCGAAGTTCGAGAACACCGAACCGTTCGCCGACGCCTCCGACCGGAACCCGGCATCCGTGTTGTCCTGTGTGGACGGTGTGAGGAACCTTGTGTACCACGGTCCCGCACCGACCACGCGCACGGCCTTGCCGTACACCTGGAACTTGCTCGACGTCTGGTACTCACCCGCCGGCAGGTAGACACCGACGAGGTTGCCGGTGGTGTCCATCCGCACCCGGTCCAGCGCGTCCTGCACGTTCTGCTGCGACGTGCCGGTCGGCGTGGTGTACCGCGCCGGGTCCGGGTTCGCGACCGGCGAGACCTGTTCGAGGCTCACGAAGTCGACCGCGAACGTACCGCTGTTGGCGGCGTCCTTCTGCAGTCGGATCGTGTGCCCCGCCGGCACCGACGAGTTCAACATGACGTTGGCCTCGTCGTAGATGTGCCTCGGCCCGCCCGCGCCCGGCGAGTTGCCGGGGCCAGCCTCCGCGCCGTACAGCCACGCGTACTTCGACGTCAGGTTGATCGCCTTGTGGAAGACGCCGTCGACGTAGATGTTCAGCGTCGAGCTGGTGCCGCCGCCACCCGAGGAGTCCGGGATGGAGAACCGGGTGACCAGGGTGTTGGTCGGCGCCTTGGTGGTCCACTCGACGTAGTTTCCGTTGCTGTTCAACGTCACCGCGCGCCGGCCGGACGCCTCACCCGCGAGGTCGCCGACCGTCCTGTTGGGACCGATCACGCTGGCGCCGCCACCGGTGACACCGTCCTCCGCCTCGTAGTTGTCGAACGGCATGCTCGCGCCGCGACCGACGAAGAGGTTGTGCGTCGTGGTGTTGTTGGGCTGCTTGGCCGGCAGCTCGTTCGCGTCGTTCGCGAGCACCACCTTGACGATGTACCGGCCGTTGACGGCCGGCCACGAGCCGAGCGCCACCGGGCTGGTGGTCGCACCCGGCGCGATCGCGCCGCTGACCGAGCCGGTCAGCGTACGGACCACCGCGCCGGTCGTGGCGTTGGTGACCGTCAGCGTGATGCCGTGCGCGCCGCTCGCCGCCGCGACCGTGCCCTGGTTGCGGATCCCGACCGAGAAGTTGACCGTGGCACCGTTCTGCGGGTTCGTCGGCGTCCAGCTCACCGGCGAGGCGATCAGGTCGGACGTCGGCACCGCGGTGACCACGAGCGGGGTCGGGCTGGTGAACGAGTTGTTCGTCTCGTTCTTCTCGACGACCGTGTTGTCCTCGTCGACCTTCGCGGACACGGTGTAGCTGCCGGCGTCCCGTGCGCCGATGTTGGCGGTGACGGTCGCCGTGGCGCCCGCCGCGAGCGCACCGACCTGCGCGGTGCCGACCTTGGTGGTGCCGAGGTAGAAGTTCGTCGACGTGGCGGCCGACTGGAGGTCACCACCGTTGCGAACCGTGGCCGACAACGTGATCGCGTTGCTCTCCGACGGCGACTGCGGGGTCCACGTGAGACCGGAGATCAACAGGTCCGGGTTCGCGGCCGGCTCGCCGATGACCTGGAACTCGGCCACCTGACCGGCCGGCGCACCACTGTTCGCGGTGAACTGCAGCCGCACGTCCGCGGCCGTCGCGGTCACCGGGATGGTGACCTGGTTGCCCGACGTCGGGTTGAAGCTGTACTGCTGCGCGGACGAGATGTTCGTGAAGCCGGTGGCGCCCTGGTCGCGGCCGAGCACCTGGATCGTCTGCGTGCGCGGGCCCCAGGAGGGGTCCGGGTTCAGCTTCACGACGACCGACGTGACCGCGGCGTTCGCGCCGAGGCTGACGGTCAGCGTGTTCGGGTAGGCGCCGCCGTTGCCCTCCCAGTAGGTCGACACCGAGTCGTCGTTCGCGTTGGTGGCGACGAAGGTGTGCACGAAACCGGACGCGGTGATCGGCTTGCCCACCGCCAGGTTCACGCCCGCGCTGGTGCCGGCGCGGGTCACCGTGTTGCTGTTCGGCGACTGGTTGCCGGCGGCGTCCTTCGCGCGCACGAAGTACGTGACGGTCGCGCTGGCGGGCTGGCCGTCGGTGAACGTGCGGACGTTCGCGGCCACCGACGTGCGGAGCGCGCCGTTGGCGTAGACGTCGTAACCGGTGACGCCGACGTTGTCGGTCGACGCGTTCCACGCAAGCTGGATCTGACCGGTCGCCGGCTGCGTGTAGGCGAGGTTGGTCGGCGCGGTCGGCGCCTGGGTGTCGCCGCCCGACGGGCCGTAGACCTCGAACTCGGAAAGCTGCGCCGCCGGCCACCCGGTGTTCGCGGTGATCTGCAACCGCACGTACCGCGTGGTGACCGAGCCGAAGTTGATCGTCACGGTGTTGGCGGACGCCGGGTCGAACCGGTAACCGGTGGACGCGACGACATCGGTGAAGGTGCTGCCGTTCGTGCTCTGCTGGACGGCGAGCGTCTCCGTGCGGGCCTCCCAGCCCGCTGGCAGCTTGAGCACGACCCGGTTCGTGGCGACCGAGGAGCCGAGGTCGGCCTGGATCCACTGCGGGAACGCGTTGTTGGCGCTCTCCCAGTAGCTCGCCGCGCTGCCGTCGTTCGTGTTACCCGCGCCGTAGGGCGCGTTGCTGCTGCTCGCCGTCACCGACTGCACGGCGGCGACGAGGTTGCGGGTGGACTCCGGCGCGGCGAAGACCTCCAGCGCGGAAAGCTGTGCCGGCCCGGTGAAACCGACGCGGACGAAACGCGCCGTCATCTCACCGAGCGGGACCGTGACCGTGTTGCCGGCGTCGGGCTTGAAGGTTCTCGCGGTGGCGCCGGCGGCCGTCGTGAACGTGGTGCCGTCGGCGCTCGCCTGGACGCTCAACTGTTGCGTGCGGGCCGACCACTTCGCGGGGAGTCGCAGTGTCGCGTGGTCGAGGCGCGTCGAGGCGCCGAGGTCGACCTGTGCCCACTGCTCGCCGGACTTGGCGCTCTCCCAGTAGGTCTCCTGGTTGCCGTCGGTGATGGTGGCGGCCGTGGCCCGGCCGGAGGAGGTACTGACCGGTTTGCCGCGCGCCACGTCGGCGCTCTCGGCTGGGGCGGTTGGCCCGGTCGCGACAAGCAGACCGGTGACGAGTGTCGAGGCCGTCAGCCACGACAAGAAACGCTTCGCTCTCATTGCGCAGCTCTCATCTGTGAGGACTGGGGTGTGGCAGCAGGGGTGACGCAGGTCCTACGGGGATTTACCAGGTGGTGATCGAGATTTGCATATGTTTGCTCACTTTTTGCATCGATCAAGTCATAGAGTTGCCCAGGCGCTACCCGAAGTCAACGTTTTTCGACACGCGAACCAGCGGTGCCGCCGTTCAGCCCAGACCCCAAGAGCACACGGCCCAACCCAAGAACCCGCGAGTCCCCACGCGTTAGTAACTGTCCGCAATCGACAGTCGTGCGTGACTTGCCGTCTATGTACTTCATTCGGCGTATTGTCACCCGATCGAATGGTCGATACGTTCTGCCGCATGAGGGCTGGGGGCCGTCGGAATTCCTGCGACCGACACCGATCCGTTCAACTATGCATTGAATGCATAGTTGCTCGGTGAAACCCCGCCGTAGGTCAACGACCGGAGGTGTCAGTTGAGAATCGGCGGCAGAATCGGGATCGGCGCGGTCGTGGTGGGCATGGTGGTCGCCACCGCCCCCGCTACACCCGCGCAACCACGAAGTAGAGAACAGCAACTCGGACAGACGATCACACTCGTCACCGGTGACCAGGTGCGTTTCCAGAACGGCGCGGCGCGCTCGGTGCGACCGGGCCCCGGCCGTGACGGCATCCCGTTCTCGGTGCACAAGACCGACGACCACACCTACGTCATCCCCGGCGACGCCATCGGCATGGTCTCGGCCGGCCGGCTCGACCGTCGCCTGTTCGACCTCACGACACTGACCGAGTTCGGCTACGACGACGCCCACCGCGCCACCGTGCCGCTCATCGTCACGGGCAAGGGCGCCACGAAGGCCGCCCGAGGTGGCCGCGCGCTGCCCAGCATCGACGGGGTCGCGGTCGAGGCCACCAAGCAGGGCGCCACCTGGCAAACGCTTACCTCAGGCGACAACGCCGAACGCACCACCACCGCCGGCGTCGACAAGATCTGGCTCGACGGCAAGCGCACGGCCACGCTCGACCACAGCGTCCCCCAGATCGGCGCGCCCGCCGCGTGGGAAGCCGGCTACACGGGCGACGGCATCACGGTCGCGGTGATCGACACCGGCGTCGACCAGACCCACCCGGACCTCGCCGACCGCGAGATCGCGGAGCAGAACTTCTCCGAGGCGCCGGACAACGTGGACCACTTCGGTCACGGCACGCACGTCGCCTCGATCGTCGCCGGCACCGGCGCGAAGTCCGGCGGCAAGTACCGCGGCGTCGCGTCCGACGCGTCGATCCTGGACGCGAAGGTGTTGGACGACAACGGTTCCGGCCTCGAGTCGTGGATCATCGCCGGCATGCAGTGGGCGGCGGAGCAGGGCGCGGACATCGCGAACCTCAGCCTCGGCGGGCCGGACGGCCCCGAGGTCGACCCGCTCGAGGAAGCCGTCAACTCGCTGTCCGCCGAGTACGGCACGCTCTTCGTGATCGCGGCCGGCAACTCCGGCGGCGACGCCACGGTCGGCTCGCCGGGCAGCGCGGACGCCGCGCTCACCGTCGGCGCCGTGGACCGCGACGACAACCTCGCGCCGTTCTCCAGCCGTGGCCCCAGAATCGGCGACGGCGCGATCAAGCCCGACGTCACCGCGCCCGGCGTGGACATCGTGGCCGCGCTGCACTCCGACGGCACGATCGGCGAGCCGGTCGAGCCGGGTTACACCGCACTGTCCGGCACCTCGATGGCCACCCCACACGTGGCCGGCGCGGCCGCACTCCTCGCGCAGGAGCACCCGGACTGGACCGGCGCGCAGCTCAAGGCGCTGCTGTCCGGCTCCGCGAAGGCACACCCGGATCTGACCGCGTTCGAACAGGGCGCGGGCCGGATCGACGTGGCACGCGCGATCACGCAGACGATCGTGTCCGAGCCGACCAGCGTCAGCATCGGCACCGCCGCGTGGCCGCACGACGACGACGTGCCGGTGAACAAGCCGCTGTCGTACCGAAACCTCGGCGCCGAGGACGTGACCCTCGCGCTGTCGCTGGACTCCGACGCGCCGGCGGGCATGTTCTCGTTGAGCGCCAACGAGATCACCGTTCCCGCGGGCGGCACGGCCGAGGTCACGGTCACCGGTGACACTGGCGTGGGCGAGGCCGACGGCTACTTCTCCGGCGCGGTCGTCGCGACCGCCGGCGAGTCGTCGACCCGCACGCCGGTCGCGCTGGACCGCGAGGTCGAGAGCTACGACGTGACGATCGACGTCCTCGACGACACCGGCGCGCCTGCGGCGGACTACGGCCTGCTCCTTGTCGGCCTGGACAATCCCACCTTCGCGTTTCCGTACGACGAGGACGGCACGGTCGAGGTGCGGCTGCCGAAGGGCACGTACACGCTCGACGGCACCGTGATCGGCGGCGACGCCGGCAACCCGCACTTCAACCTCGTCGTGCAGCCGAAACTGGTGGTGGACAAGGACACCGCGCTGACGGTGGATGCCCGCGCCGCCAAGCCGATCAGCGTGACGCCACCGGCCGACGCGACGCTCGCGCTCGGCGACATCGGCTACACGATGACGACCGACATCGGTGGTTTCTCCTCCGCGTTCCTCGTCGACGACCTCAGCGTGGTGTCCACCGCGCACCTCGGTCCGGCCGTGCCGGGCACCGCGTTCACCGCCAAGATCAACACGGCGTGGGCCGGCGAGGACGGGTCGTTCTACGGGCTGACGTGGTTCCCGCACGGCACCATGCCGACCGGGTTCTCGAAGACCGTGACCCAGCGGGAACTGGCGACCGTGCGTACCGACATCGGTGCGCCGACACCGGACCGCACGGCCGACGTGGTGCAGTTCCCGTACCCGGCCGTCGGTGAGGGGTTCGTGTTCGGCGTGTTCCAGAGCGCGCCGATGCCCGGGGTCCGCACCTCGTACGTGACCACCGACAACGCGACGTGGTCGACGACGGTGGACCAGGTGAACGGGGACGCGCTCGAGGCGGAGCAACGGTCCGGGAGCAAGACCTACCGCGCCGGGCGCACGTACACGGAACGCTTCAACCACGGGATGTTCGGCCCGGCACTGCCCTACGACGGGTACCCGGAGGGCTACCTGTTCCGGTACGACGACCTGATCTACGTCCAGCCGCCGCTGGTCGGCGACTCCGCCGGCAACGCGGGTTACTCGATCACCGACTCGGCCTCGTTCAAGCTGTACCGGAACGGTGCGCTGGTCGGCGAGTCGGACGAGCCGGGCGGCTTCGTCGAGGTGCCGGCCGAGGAGGCCGAGTACCGGGCGGTCATCACGACGACGCGGCCTCGGGACGTGTTCGACGTGAGCACCGCGGTCGACGCGGAGTGGACGTTCCGCTCCGGCCACGTCAGCGACACCGAGGTGGTGCCGCTCGCGGCGTCGGTGGTCCGGTTCGCGCCGAAGCTCGACGCCGCCAACTCGGCGAAGGCCGGACAGCCGTTCCTGATCCCGGTGTCGTCGCAGCAGAACGGCACCGGCGCGGTCAGCCGGCCGAGGACGCTGTCGGTCGACGTGTCCTACGACGAGGGCAAGACGTGGCGCGAGGCCGACGTCCTGCTGAACCTGGTCGCGCTGGTGCACCACCCGAAGGGTGCGGAGTCCGTGTCACTGCGGACCTCCGCGACCGATCGGGACGGCAACACGGTAAAGCAGACGATCATCCGGGCCTACAAGCTCCGGAAGTGAGTCACCAGCCCGCGGTCGTCGTCCAGCACGTGGAAGGCGACCGCGGGCTCCACCTCGTAGTCGACGGCGGGCTCGTCGCTCGGGACACTCTCGAACGGAAGCTCGATCGTCGACACCACGCCGGGCGCCACCACCAGTGGGCGCCCGGCGAAGGTCGTCACGGCACTGGTGTGCGCGTGTCCACACAGGACCGCCGCGACGTTGTCGTGCGCCGCCAACACTTCCGCGAGCCGTTCCGCACGGTTCTGGCGGATGGCGTCCACGTACGGGAGGTGCAGCACGACCGGCGGGTGGTGGAAGCACACGAGCGCGGGCTCATCGGCCGGCGCGTCGGTGAGCACCTTGTCCAGCCACGACAACGTGGTGTCGTCGAGCAGGCCGTCGTCCTGGCCGGGGATCGTGGAGTCGCACATCGCGATCGTCACGCCGCCGACGCGGTGCACCTGGTTCACGGGTTGGCCGCCGTCGTCCGGCGCACCGAGCAGCACCTGCTGGTAGGCGACCCGCTCGTCGTGGTTGCCGGGGCACGTGAGCACCGGGAACCGTGCCGTGGCAAGGATCTCGGCGACCGTGCGGTACTCATCGGGGGTGCCGTGGTCGGCGAGGTCGCCGGTGACGAGGATGCCGTCGATCTCACCGGGCAGGGCGTTCAGGTAGTCGATCACCTGCCGGGCACGGCGAACCGAGCGATCACTGTCACGGTCCTGACCGACGTGCAGGTCGCTGACATGGGCGAGCGTCAAAGCCATGGAGTCACCTACGGCAGGTTCGCGACGAGGTCCGCGGGCGCCACCATCGGGCCCGTGTAGAACGGGATCTCCTCACGGACGTGCCGGCGCGCGGTGCTGCCCCGCAGGTGCCGCATCAGATCGACGATCCGGTCGAGCTCGTCGGCCTCGAACGCGAGGATCCACTCGTAGTCGCCGAGCGCGAACGCCGGCACCGTGTTGGCCCGCACGTCCGGGAAGTCCCGCGCCATGAGCCCGTGCTCGGCGAGCATCCCGCGCCGCTCCTCGTCGGGGAGCAGGTACCACTCGTAGGAGCGCACGAACGGGTAGACGCACACGTACTTGCGGGCCGGCTCGCCCGCGACGAACGCCGGGACGTGGCTCTTGTTGAACTCGGCGGGCCGGTGCAGCGCCGCCTGGCTCCACACCGGGGTCGACGCGCGGCCGAGCGCGGTGCGCCGGAGGCCGGAGTAGGCGGCCTGGAGCTGTTCGATCCCCTCCGCGTGCCACCAGACGAGGTAGTCCGCGTCCGCGCGCAGCCCCGCGACGTCGTACACGCCGCGGACCACGACCCCCTTGCCCGCCAGGGCGTCGAGGTATTCCTGCGCCTCGATGGCGGCGGTTTCCCGGTCGTCGCCGAGGCGACCCGGTTCGGCACGGAACACCGACCACATGGTGTAGCGGATGGTGTCGTTCAGCTCGGCATAGTTGAGGCGGGCCATACGGCCATACTGCCAGCTATCGCTTGAGCAGTGCTGTCGCGATCCGGTCGGCCGCGGCGCCCGCGGTGTCGATGCAGGCCGGGATGCCGACGCCGCGGACCGCGGCGCCCGCCACGGCCAGTCCTGGCAGCTCCGCGACCGCCCGCTCGACGGCCGCGACCGCGGCCGTGTGACCGACGCCGTACTGCGGCAGCCCGCCGCCCCACTTGGTGACCGTCCACGCCGCCGGCGTGGCCGCCACCCCGGACAGCTCCGCGAGGTCCGCGAGCACGTCGGCCAGCAGGGCGTCCTCGTCGCGACGCAGGTTCTCCTCCTCGCCGACCCGGCCGACCGACGCACGCAGCCGCACGCGGTCCCCGCCCCACTTGGTGCTCGTGTACGTGAACGCCTTCGCGGTGAACGGGGTCCCGTCGCGGTGCCGCTCCCCCACGGCCAGCAGCACCCCGCTCGAGTCCGGCAACGTCACACCGGCGGGCAGGACCATGCTGACGACCGCCATCGACCCGACGGGGATGGTCGCGTAGGCGTCCGACGCGGCCGGGGCGACGTCGGCCAGCAGGCGGCGCGCGGCAGGCGGCGGCACGGCCAGCACAACCGCGTCGGCATCGAGGAACTCGGGACGCGGCGCGGACCCCAGCTCGAGGCGCCACCCACGCGTGAGTGCGCGCACGGTGGTGTCGAGCCGAATTTCGGCGCCGGACCGGCGGGCCAGCTCGTCGACCAGCCCGGTCATCCCGCCGGCGAGCGCGCCGAACACGGGTCGCGGCGTGGCCGGCGGCGTGCCGAGGACCTGGTCGGCGGCCGCGGTGAGCGAGCCGGTGTCGGCGAGCGCGGCCACGAGTGCCGGCATGGTGGCCCGCAGGCCGAGCAGGTCCGCGCGGCCCGCGTAGACACCGCCGAGCAGCGGCTCGACGAGATGGTCCACCAGCTCGCGGCCGAACCGCTCGGCCAGCACGGCACCGACCGAGACGTCGTCGACGACGCGCAACGGCGGCAGATCCGGCTCGGCGGCCACTCTGGCCACCCCGTCGGCCGACAGGACACCGCGCACCTCGGCCGCATTGGCTGGCACCCCGAGGAACGTCCGCTTCGGCAGGGACACGGTCGCGCCCGCCGCGCGGATGGTCGCCGCGGCCCGCACCGGGTGCACCAGCCGGCTGGACAGGCCCAGCTCGTCGAGCAGGTTCACCGCGGCCGGGTTGCGCACCACGAACGCCTCGGCGCCGACGTCGGTCGGCACCCCGTCGAGGTCGACCGTGCGCAGCTTCCCGCCAAGCCGACCGGACTGCTCGAGGACCGTGATCCGCGCGTCCGGCCCGAGCCGTTGCCGCAGCCGGTAGGCCGCCACCAGCCCGGAGACACCCCCGCCGACGATCGCTACGTGCGTCATGACACCTCCTCGCCCGCTCCGTGGCGCCGGAACGCTCCGCAAGCTCCGCTCCACCGGCGCCCTCCGCGGGCGCGGTGGCGTCCTGGGTATCGATGGTTCGCTACGCAAGCTCCGCTCACGGTTTGAGGCTGTGCACCAGCTCGACGACCCTGGTCAGCACGGTCGGGTCGGTGTTCGGCAGCACGCCGTGGCCGAGGTTGAAGATGTGCCCGCCCGCCGCGCGGCCCTCCCCGTGGATGCGGCGGACCTCGGTCTCCAGCACGTCCCAGTCGGCGAGCAGCAGCGCCGGGTCGAGGTTGCCCTGCACCACCGGCCGAGGGTCGCCGGTGGCCTCGAGCCGACGGACCGCCTCGTCGAGCGGCAGCCGCCAGTCGACGCCGACGATGTCCGCGCCCGCCTCGCGCATGGCCGGCAGCAGCTCGGCGGTGCCGACGCCGAAGTGGATACGCGGCACGCCGGAGTCGGCGAGCGAGCCGAGCACGGCGGCCGAGTGCGGCAGCACCAGCTCCCGGTAGTCCCGCTCGGACAGCGCGCCCGCCCACGAGTCGAAAAGCTGCACGGCGTGCACGCCCGCCGCCACCTGCATGTGCAGGAACTCGCGGGTGATGCCGGCGAGCTTGTCCAGCAGCGCGTGCCAGGTCGCCTTGTCCGAGTGCATGAGCGCCTTGGTGCGCTCGTGGTTGCGGCTCGGCCCGCCCTCGATCAGGTAGGACGCGAGCGTGAACGGCGCGCCGGCGAACCCGATGAGCGGCGTGGTGCCCAGCTCGTTGCGCAGCAGCCCGATCGCCCGTGCGACCGGACGTAGCTGCTCGGCGGTCACGTCCGGCAGCGCGGCGACCGCCTCGGCCGTACGCACCGGCTCGGCGACCACCGGACCGGTGCCGGGCACGATGTCGACGCCGATGCCGGCGGCGACCAGCGGCACCACGATGTCGCTGAAGAGGATGGCCGCGTCGACGCCGTGCCTGCGGACCGGCTGCAGCGTGATCTCGCAGACCAGCTCCGGCGTGAAGCAGGCCTCGAGCATCGGCACGCCCTCGCGGAGCTCGCGGTACTCGGGCACTGTCGGTGGGCATAAGTCGGTATCGCCTCCGGCGCGCCGTGCCCACTCACTGACTCGGGTGGTCCTACAGTTACGAGTCGTGACCAGAACGTCGGCAGCGCCCGAACTGTTCACTCAGGCCGTCGCAGCGCTCAAGGCCCTGCGACCGCGGCCCGAGTTGCAGCTAGGCGTCGTTCGCGCGCCGCAGCGCCTCGCACCATGGGCGTTCGCTTTCACCGCGGAGGTCAACGGCCCATCGGACGAGCTAGCCACCGGCCGGATGATCCTGCTGCACGACCCGGAAGGCCAGGAGACCTGGGACGGGACGCTGCGGGTGGTGGCCTACGTGCGCGCCGAACTGGACGCCGAGGTGGCGGCGGACCCGCTGCTGCCGGCCGTCGGCTGGTCGTGGCTGACCGACGCGCTCGCCGGGCGCGGCGCCGAGTACACCGCGCTTGGCGGCACGGTGACCGACACGTCGTCGGCCCGCTTCGGCGACATCGCGGGCCCCGCGCGCACGGACGACCTGGAGCTACGCGCGTCCTGGACGCCCGTCAACGCCAACCTCGGCCCGCACGGCGAGGCCTTCTTCGACCTGATGGCCAGCGTGGTCGGCCTACCGCCGGTCGGCGTCACGATGTTCAGCCAGCGCCAGGGCACCTGAGTCTGTCGAAGATGTAGTAGGCCGGGAGTACCGTCCCGCCATGACGATCGCTTACCTGTACGTGCTGGACACACTCGCCGACTGGGAGCCCTCGTTCCTCACCGCCGAGCTCAACACCGGCCGGATGTTCAGGAAGCGGGGCACCTCGGTGCCGGTCCGCACGGTGGGCGCCACGCACAACCAGGTCACCACGCTCGGCGGGCTGCGCGTCACACCCGACATCACGCTCGCCGAGCTGTCCCCGTCGGACGCCGCCGTGTTGATCCTGCCGGGCGCCGACACCTGGGCGACCCAGCCGGCCGCGTTGACGAAGGCGGCCGAGTTCCTTGCCGCGGGCGTGCCGGTGGCGGCCATCTGCGGCGCGACGGTGGCGCTGGCGAACACCGGTCTCCTCGACTCGCGCCCGCACACGTCGAACGACCGGGAGCTGCTGGCGGCGGTCTGCCCCGGCTATCACGGCGCCGCGTACTACGTCGAGGCGACGGTGGTGACGGACGGGGACCTCATCACCGCCACCGGGACCGCGCCGTTGGACTTCGCCAGGGCCGTGTTGGCTCGGTTGGACGTGGTGTCCGCCGAGGCGCTGGAGGCCTGGTACCAGCTCCACCGGACCAGCGACCCGCGCTACTTCTTCGAGCTGAGGAAGGCTGTTGCCGGGTGACCTCTCCTACCGCTGCTTCGCCGCGTGAGCCTCGGCCGCCGACAGCACCCGCAGCACGTTCTCGCCGGCCAGCTTCGCGCAGTCGGTCTCGCTCCAGCCGCGGTCCAGCAGCGCCTCGAACAGGGCCGGGTACTTGCTGACGTCCTCGAGGCCGACCGGCAGCTCGCCGACGCCGTCGTAGTCGCCGCCGATACCGATGTGGTCGATGCCCGCCACCTCTCGCGCGTGCTCGACGTGGGCGACGACCTCGGCCAGGCCGACCTTCGGCGGCGGCGGGCCGTCCCAGGTGGCATGGAACGCGATCCGCTCGTCCAGGTCGGCGTGCTTGGCCCCGGCCGCCGCCATGGCCGCCTTCAGACCCTTGTCCCACGCGACGAGCTCGTCCGACACGAACGCCGGCACGAACGTCACCATGCAGACGCCGCCGTTGTCCGAAAGTCGCGACAGCACGTCGTCCGGGACGTTGCGGGGGTGGTCGGTCACCGCACGGCACGAGGAATGGCTGAAGATCACCGGCGCCTGGCTCACGTCGAGCGCGGCACGCATCGTGGTCGCCGCGACGTGGGACAGGTCCACGAGCATGCCGATCCGGTTCATCTCGGCGACGACCTCGCGGCCGAAGTCGGTCAGGCCGCCGACCGCGGGCTCGTCGGTGGCGGAGTCGGCCCACGGGACGTTGTCGTTGTGCGTGAGGGTCATGTAGCGGACGCCGAGGCGGTACAGCGCGCGCAGCACCCCGAGCGACGAGTTGATCGAATGACCGCCCTCGGCGCCGAGCATGGAGGCGATCCGACCGTCCGCGAAGGCCGATCGGGCCTCCTCGGCCGTGGAAACGATTCGCAACTGCGACGGATATTGTCGGGCAAGGGTATGAACCAGCTCGACCTGTTGGACCACCGCGGTGACCGCCGCGTCACCTGCCAACCGACACGGAACGTAAACAGACCAGAACTGCATTCCGACCCCGCCGGCCCGTAGCCGGCCGAAATCGGTGTGCAATCGGGGCTGCGGCTGCTCCAGATCGACGACCCCGGCATCCGACCGGGTCTCGTCAACTTCCTCGAGCTGACGCAGTGCCCAGGGCAGATCGTTATGTCCATCGACCAACGGGGTGGACTTCAGCAGCCTTCTGGCGCGCTCGAAATCGGAACTGTGCACTACCGCGACCTCGTTTCATCGAGTTCCAACGCATGTTCGTTACGTCACCGACCAAGAGTCACCCGATCGTGTTACACCGGCGCGCTGGAGTGACGTCTCGATTGGATAGATAACGAATTGATCATCCCGCTAACCCGCTTGGGGGGCTAGGCTGCCTTCGTCGACACCACTTTCGGTCCAATGGCGGCGCGGCTGTTTGGCCGAAGGTCCCGGTGTAGGTCGGGGGGCACGACCGACTCCAGGGAGGTAGTGACGTGGCTGCCGTCGGCTTAGGTCAGGCCGTTCGAACCACGCCAGCCGGCGTGTTGCCGGCGAACATGGTCCCGCATCCGCGGGAAGAGTTGTTCTCGGTGCTGGTGGTCGATGACCATCCGTTGTTGAGGGAGGCGATAGCTGCCCGGTTGACCCAAATGGGTGCGGGCACCGTCCACGAAGCCGCCACGGTGGCTGAGGCAAGGGCGCGAGCACTGGCTACTGGCCCGTGCGATCTCGCGATCCTTGATCTCGGGCTGCCGGACGGTTCTGGGATCGAGCTGGTTACCGAGTTGCGCGGCCATGGTTGGCCACGCATCGTGGTGCTGGCTTCTTCCGACGACCCGTACGCCGTGCGTTCGGCCTTCCAAGCAGGGGCTCAGGCCTATCTGCTGAAGTCGGCCTCGCCGGTGGTCGTGACCGATGGGGTTCGTCGTGTGCTCGAAGGCGGCGTCTACGCCGACCCGAGTGTCGCGCCGATCCTCGCAACGGGCACGCGGGTTCCGGGTACCGACAACACTCCTCGTGAGCTTTCCGCTCGTGAGGTGGAGGTACTCCAGCTCGTCGCGGACGGGCAGTCCAACAAGGAGATCGGCGAGGCACTGAACCTGTCAGCACTGACGGTGAAGTCCCATCTTTCGCGGATCGGTAGGAAGTTGGGCACCGGCGACCGGGCGCAGATGGTTGCGCTGGCCATGCGGGCCGGTGTGATTCGCTGAGCTGAACCGGTCGGCCGAGGCCCGCGAGGGCAATTCGCGGACCTCGGCCGACCGGGCACTCAGCGTCACCAACAGGTCGCTGTCTGCCGGGCTGTCATGGTCGTCCCGTATGGTCATCCGCCGTGGGTGAATCGGGGACGGAAACAGCGGCTGAGGAGGCACGACCTGATCCGGTGCTGCTGACTGAGCCAGCAGAGGGCACACCGGACGTCGTGGAGACGTTCGAAGCGCTACGGGAGGCTTCGAGCGCACTGGCCGCAGGTCATGGGCCGATCGCGGTCGACACCGAGAGAGCATCGGGCTACCGGTACTCCCAGCGGGCCTATCTCGTGCAGGTGCGCAGGGAAGGCTCCGGTTCGGTCCTGCTCGACCCGGTCGCCGTCGACGACCGAATAGACCCCTTCATCGACGCGCTCGCCGACACCGAATGGGTGTTGCACGCGGCGTCACAGGATCTCCCGTGTCTCGCCGAGCTGGGCCTGCGCCCGGCGCGGTTGTTCGACACCGAGCTCGCCGGCCGGCTGGCCGGCTTCGAGCGGGTCGCCCTCGGCACCCTCGTCGAGCTGCTGCTCGGCTACCGGCTGGAGAAGGGCCACGGCGCCGCCGACTGGTCCCGCCGCCCACTGCCACAGGACTGGCTCGACTACGCCGCACTGGACGTCGAGCTGCTCATCCCCCTGCGGGACGTCCTCGAGGCCGAGCTGGCCGAGCAGGGCAAGCTCGAATGGGCGCTCGAGGAGTTCGAGGCACTGCGGGTCGCCCCGCCGCCCCCGCCGAGGGCCGAACCGTGGCGACGCACCTCCGGCATCCACCGCGTCCGCAACGCGCGCGGCCTCGCCGCCGTGCGTTCGCTGTGGGAGGCCCGCGACTCGCTCGCTCGGCAGCGGGACATCGCGCCGGGCCGGGTGCTGCCAGACACGTCGATCGTGCAGGCCGCGATGGCCGCGCCCGCCGACGAAGAGGCGCTGCTGGCGCTACCGGTGTTCCGTGGCCGCGCGCAACGCCGCATCGTCGACGTCTGGGCCCGCGCGCTGCGCACCGCGGCCGAGCTGCCCAAGAGCGACCTGCCCGACCCGTCGCCGCCGCACGACGGCCCGCCGCCGCCGAACCGCTGGGCCGACCGCGACCCGGCAGCCGCCGCCCGGCTGGCCGCGGTCCGCGCCGGGCTGGCCACGATCGCGGAGGCCAACCGGCTCCCGATCGAGAACCTGCTGCAGCCCGACCTGGTGCGCCGCACGTGCTGGCGGCCGCCAGCGAACCTCGACGCCGGCACCATCGCCGAGACGCTGCGGGCCGGCAGTGCGCGGGAATGGCAGATCGCGCTCACGGCCGACGCGCTGTCCAAGGCACTGAACGGCGCCGGCCCGGCGGAGTGAGCGGCCGGGCACGAATCGGCCGCTGTCACGATCACGAGTGAGGGCTTGTGTGAGCGGCCGCCGGCGTCTGGACTGACTGAGCAGCGGAAGGCCACGAGCGAAGCGAGTCGCCTGAGCAGCGCAGGGAGGGAAGACGCCGGGTTTCGCGAGCGGAGCGAGCCAGCGTCATCGCCGCGAATGCGCGAGCGGAGCGAGCCAATGTCACTGCGAGCGGCTCGGCGTGAGATAACTGGTCCGTGTTGGAACCGGTGTTAGACGACGACCCTCGCGAGATCGGTCCGTTCACCCTGGTGGGACGCCTCGGCGCGGGTTCGATGGGCCGCGTCTACCTCGGTCGCCGCACGAGTGGCGATGGCTCGGACGCGGCCGTCAAGCTCGTCCGTGTCGACCTCGCCGACGACCCCGAGTTCCGGCGCCGGTTCCGGCAGGAGGTCGACGCGGTCGGGCGGGTGCGCGGCCCGCACACCGCGGCGCTGATCGGCGCCGACACCGAGGCCGCGCGGCCTTGGCTCGCCACCGAGTACCTGCCGGGGCCGTCGCTGCGGACGGTCGTCGCAGAGCGCGGGGCGCTGCCGGCCGACGAGGTACTGGCGATCGCGCGCGGGATCGCGCGCGCACTCGTGGCGATCCATGCCGCTGGCGTCGTGCACCGCGATCTCAAGCCGGGCAACGTGATCCTGCTGCCGGACGGGCCTCGGGTGATCGACTTCGGCATCGCGCGGGCCGCCGACTCGACATCGCTCACCGCCACTGGCGTCACCATCGGCACCCCCGCCTACCTCGCGCCGGAGCAGGTGCGCGGCGACCCGACCGGCCCGGCGGCGGACGTGTTCGCGCTCGGCGGGCTGCTGACCTACCTCGCGACCGGGCGGCCCCCGTTCGGCGACGGCCCGACCAGCACGATACTCTACCGCATCACGCAGGACCCGCCGCGGCTGGACGGGATCGACGAACCGCTGCGCGCGATCATCGCCGCATGTCTGGACAAGGACCCGTCCCGTAGGCCGACACCAGGCCACCTGGCCGAGCCGACCGCCATACCGGCGCCGGCTTCGCTCGTCGCGCCGGTCCCGCGCCGTGGCCGCGTCGCCGTGCTGGCCGCCGCGGTGCTGCTGCTCGTCGCCGCCGTCGTGGTCCCGTTGGCGTGGAACTCGACCACGGCGGGCACGCCCGTCGCCGACGATCGGCAGACGATCCCGACCACCTCGAACCTCCCCGTCGGCGAGGGCCCGGCCCTCGCGTGCGACGGTGCGCCGAACCTCGTCGCCAGTGGCTCGTCGGTGTCGAGCGACGCGGTCGATACCGTCCTGCGCGCCTACACCTCGGCCTGCCCCGGCCAGTCGATCCAGTACACGCCCAACGGCAGCGGCGCGGGCATCGCGCAGTTCACCGGCTCGGAGGTCGCGATGGCGATCATCGACCGGCCGCTGACCGACGCGGAACGGGACGCGGCGAACCAGCGGTGCGCCGACGCCAAGGTCGTCGAGCTGCCGTTCGTGGCGCACCCGATCGTGCTCGTCTACAACATTCCCGGCGTGGTCGACCTGACACTGGACGCGGACACGCTCGCGAAGCTCTTCGACGGCCGGATCACCGACTGGTCCGACCCGGCCGTCAAGGCACTCAACCCGGACACGACGCTGCCGTCGCTGCCGGTCACGGTCGCCTACCGCGGCGCCGACTCGACGATCACGCTCGCGTTCCAGCAGTACCTTGCCGCCGAGGGCGACTGGCCGAGCGGCGCGGACACGGCGTTCACCGGCGGCGTCGGCACGGGCCACACCACCGAGGAGGAGCTGCGCGGCGCGGTGTCCGCCGCCAGCGGCGGGATCGGGTAAGCGACGCCGATCGACATCGGCAGCATGACCGAGGCCTCGCTCGGCACCGTGACGCCGACCCTGAGCGGCGCCGCGGCGGCCGTCGACGCCGCACTCGGTGACACGGGACTCGCGGTGCCGCTCGCCGACCTGTACGGCGCGCAGGACCGGGACCAGGAGGCGTACCCGCTGGTGCTGGTCAGCCATGCCATCGTCTGCGACGAGTATCCGGACCAGCAGTCGACCGCGTCCGTCCGCGACTTCCTGTTATCGAGCCTGTCCGCACAGGGCATCGCGACCACGTACCTACTGCCGGCCGGCGAGTGGGCAAGCAGGCTGCGGGCCGCCGTTCAGTGAGGGCTTGTGTGAGCGGCCGCCGGCGTCTGGACTGACGAGCAGCGCAGGGCCACGAGCGAAGCGAGTCGCCCGAAGCAGCGCAGGAGGGAAGACGCCGGGTACAGGCCGCGATTGCGCGAGCGGAGCGAGCCAATATCACGCAGGCAGGTGGACGGTCACTGTCAGGCCGCCGCCCGGCACGGCCTCCGCGCCGACCGTGCCGTGGTGCGCGCGCACCACGGCACGCACGATCGACAGCCCCAGCCCGGTGCCCGAGTGCGCGGTCCGGTCGACGCCGCCGCGGCGGAACGACTCGAACAGCTCCTCCACCCGGTCGGGGTCCACGAAGGCGCCGGACGAGCTGACCCGCAGTGTCACCCAGGTCGGCCCGGCGCCGGTGCGGACGTCGAGCCAGCCGCCGTGCACGTTGTGCCGCACGGCGTTCTCCAGCAGGTTGCCGGCGACGCGCTCCAGCAGCGCCGGGTCGCCGGCGGCGGGCGCGGCGGCACAGCCGAACGTGGTCGTCAGTCCCCTGCGCTCGGCCTCGCCACGCACCGCGTGCCACGCGCTGCCGACGACCGAGGCGAGGTCGACCGGCTCGACCGACCCGATGCCGATGCCGTCGGTGCGGGCAAGCAGCAGCAGCGCCTCGACAAGCTGACCGGCCCGCAGCGTCGCCGCGCGGACCACGCCCGCCATGCGGCGCAGCTCCTCGGCGTCCGCGTCCGGGTCGGCGAGCGTCACGTCCAGCTCGGTGCGGATCACCGAAAGTGGGGTGCGCAGCTCGTGCGACGCGTTGGCCACGAACTGGCGTTGCGCGCCGAACGTCGCCTGGAGCCGGTCGAGCATCGCGTCGAACGTGTCGGCCAGCTCGGCCACCTCGTCCCGGGGCCCGCGCAGCGCGATGCGCTCGGCCTCGAGCGACTCGGCGGACAGGCGCCGCGCGGTGCCGGTGACGTCGCGCAGCGGTTTGAGCACCCGGCCGGTGAACGTCCATGCCAGCAGCGCGGTCGCCGCCACCACGCACACGAGCGCGATCACACCGGCCACCAACACCCGGAACCGGGCGTTGTCCCGCAGCACCTGAGCGAGCTCCTCGGCCTTCACCCACGTGCCCTCGACGAGGACCTTCGTGCCGGCCGGCAGCGACGGCGCGGCGACCGCGTCACCGGCGAGCATCCAGCCGAGCCACAGCAGCAGGGCGGCGACCACCGCGACTAGACCGGTGGCCAGGAGTGTGATCCTGGCCCGCAGGCCGGGACCCCGCCGCCGTGTCTGGCCGCTCACTCCACCCGGCTCGCGGCCGGCACCCGGTAGCCCGAGCCGACCACCGTGTCGATGATGCCGGGCTCACCGAGCTTCTTCCGCAACGTCATCACGGTCACCCGCACGGTCGTGGTGAAGGGGTCGGCGTGCTCGTCCCAGACGCGTTCGAGCAGCTCCTCGCTGCTGACCACCGAGCCGCTGGCCGCGAGCAGCACCTCGAGGACGCCGAACTCCTTGCGGGTCAGCTCGACCTGCGTGCCGGCACGCGTCACCGTCCGCCGGGCCGGGTCCAGCTCGATGTCGCCCGCCCGCAGCACCGGCGGGGTGACCGGCGTCGAGCGCCGGGCCAGCGCCCGCACCCGCGCGACGAGCTCGTCGAACGCGAACGGCTTGGCGAGGTAGTCGTCGGCGCCGAGCGACAGCCCCTCGACGCGGTCGGCGACGGACCCGCTCGCCGTCAGCATGATCACCCTGGTCAGCGCGCCGGACGCGACGATCTCGCGACACAGCTCGTCACCGGACATGCCCGGCAGGTCCCGGTCGAGCACGACCACGTCGTAGCGCGTGATGGTGGCCTTCTCGTGGCCCTCGTCACCGTCCAGCGCGACGTCCACTGCCATGCCCTCACGACGGAGCCCTCTTGCGATGGCGTCGGCCAGGGGCTCCTCGTCCTCGACGATCAGAATCCGCACCCCACAACCGTGCCACAGCGCAGGGGCACGACGCGGTCAGCCCCCGACCTCCGCGCGGGCGGCACGCACCGACGGCGCGGCCGGACTCAGCCGCAGCCACTCCGGCAGCCCGCGCACGATCCACCGCGCCCCGGTCAGCGCGATGGCGCCGGCACGGACCGCGTCGAGCAGCTCGATCTCGCCGAGCCACATCCGGTACAGCGCGGCCAGGTCGGCGGCCAGCACGGCGTCGATCTCGAAGCCGGGGTCGGTGTAGCAGATCGACGCGTCGCCCGGGTCCAGTACCAGCCAGTACATCCGGCGCCGGTCGACGACCTCCACCTGGATGACCGCACGCTTGGTCAGCTTGTCGGTGTCGATCCGGCTGTGCATCCACCACAGCAGCAGCTCAGGGTCGAGCTCCTCCGGCTTCGGGTCGCCGAACGCGTGGCGGGCGCCCCAGTCGGCGAGGCCGAAGACGAGCGGGTTGAGGTCGGCGCCCGCGCGGGTCAGCGCGTACCCGTCGTCGGTGCGGGTCACGATGCCCGCGTTCTGGAGCTGGCGCAGCCGCTGGGACAACAGCGCGCGAGACAGGCCCGGCAGGCCACGGGCGATCTCGTTGAACCGGGTCGCACCGATCAGCATGTCCCGCACGATCAGCAGCGTCCACCGGTCACCGAGCACCTCGACGGCGCGAACCATCGGGCAGTACTGCGCATAGCTCCTCATGTCGAGAGGTCGCGCGGAGGCCTCGGGTCCGTTAGGGGCCGGTTCAGTTTCTGCACTACCTGGGGACTCCCGGGCTTCCTAACGTCATGGCAACCGAAGAAGGAGACACCATGACGATGACCTCGACCCTCGACCGGCGTTCCGGCACCTTCCCGATCCCGCAGCGTGGCGACGACGCGCGGTTCGTCGGGCTCGCCGCCCACATCGGCGCCGTGGCCGCGGCGCACGCGGCCGAGCACGACCGCGACGCCACGTTCGTCACCGAGGCGTACGCGGCCATGCGGGAGCACGGCTACCTCGCGCTGGCCGTGCCGGAGGACCTCGGCGGTCTCGGCGCCTCGATCCGCCAGGTCTGCTACGCCCAGGCGGAGCTGGCCCGCCACGACGGCGCGACCGCCCTGTCGGTGGCCATGCACACCTACCTGACGCTCGTGCAGGTCTACCGCAGAAGGACCGGCGCGCCCGACGCGGAGGGCGTCCTGCGGCGGGTCGCCGCCGACGGCATCGTCATCGCGACCAGCGGCGGCTCCGACTGGCTGTGGCCGACGAGCACGGCGGTGCCCGACGGCGACGGGTACCGGGTGAGCGGCCGCAAGAACTTCTGCAGCCAGTCGCCCGGCGCCACCGTCGTCGCGACCTGCGCGGTGCTCGGCGAGCCCGGCGAGGACGCCGAGGTGCTGCACTTCAGCGTGCCGCTGGCGGCTCCCGGCGTGCGGCTCGAACAGACCTGGGACACGCTCGGCATGCGCGGCACGGCCAGCCACGACGTGGTGCTGGAGGACGTGCTCGTGCCGAAGGACAAGATCGCCGGCCGGCGGCCCTACGGCGAGTTCGGCGGGCCGCTGATGGCCGCCGCGCTGCACTTCGCGCCGGTCGGCGGGGCGACGTACTTCGGCATCGCGGCCGGCGCGCGGGACGCGGCGGTGACGGCCGCGATGGCCGGCAACCGCGGTCCGCTGCCGCTGTCCGCGCTGCCGAGGGTGCACCGGCAGATCGGGCTGATGGACGCGAAGCTGCGTGGGGCGTGGTGGGCCCTGATGGGCTCGCTGGACGAGCTGGGCACCGATTACCAGGTCACCCCACCGGCGCTGTCCTCGGTGATGCTGGCGAAGCGTCAGGCGGTCACCGAGGCCGTCGCGGTGGTCGACCTCGCGATGGACACGCTCGGCGGCCGCTCGTTCTACCGGCGCTCACCGCTGGAGCGCGCGTACCGGGACGTGCGGGCCGGCACGTTCCACCCGTTCACGCCGGAGGCCACGCTCGCCTACGCGGGCAAGCTGGCACTCGGCGACCCCGGCGTGACGGAGTAGGTCACTGGTTCTCGGCGGAGACCGGCTCGCCGACACCGAGCCGGTCCACCGCCCACTCCGTCACCTTGCGTGCGACGTTCTGGGCGGTCAGGCCGAGCCGGACGAGCACCTCGGACCGGGTGCCGGGGCCGTGGAACTCCTGTGGCACACCGATGTCACGCAGCGGCACGTCCAGGTCCGCGTCGCGCAGCGCGGCGGCGAGCGCCCAACCGAAGCCGCCGTGCCGGCCACCGTCCTCGACGGTCACCACGAGCCGGTGCTCGGCCGCCAGCTCGACGAGCGCGTCCGGCACCGGCAGCACCCAGCGCGGGTCGACGACGGTCACGCCGATGCCCTGGTCGGTGAGCCGGTCGGCGGCCGCCATGCCCAGCTCGGCGAACGCGCCGACGGTCACCAGCAGCACGTCGGCCGTCTCCGGCGCGGCCGGGCGGCGCAGCACGTCGACCGTCCCGCGCCGCTCCATGGCGGCGACCTCGCCGCCGACGGACGCCTTCGGGAAGCGCAGCACGGTAGGCCCGTCCTTCACGGCCACCGCCTCGTTGAGCTCCTCGCGCAACGTCACCGCGTCGCGCGGCGCGGCGATCCGGATGCCTGGCACGACGCCGAGGATCGACAGGTCCCACATGCCGTGGTGGCTCGCGCCGTCCGGGCCGGTGATGCCGGCGCGGTCGAGCACGACCGTGACCGCCTGCCGGTGCAGGGCCACGTCCATCAGAAGCTGGTCGAACGCGCGGTTGAGGAACGTCGAGTAGATCGCGACGACCGGGTGCATGCCGGCCATGGCCATGCCGGCCGCGGACGTGATCGCGTGCTGCTCCGCGATGCCGACGTCGAACCAGCGGTCCGGGAACTTCTCCGCGAACTTCGCGAGCCCGGTGGAGCGCAGCATGGCCGCCGTGATCGCCACGACGTCCGGCCGCTGCTCGCCGATGCGGGCCAACTCGTCGGAGAACACCGACGTCCACGACTCGGCGCCCTTCGCCCTGGTGGGCTTGCCGGTGATCGGGTCGATCGGGTCGGTCTGGTGCATCTGGTCGACTTCGTCGTTCTCCGCGAGCGGGAAGCCGCGGCCCTTGCATGTGGCGACGTGCACGATGACCGGCCCGCCGAACTCCTTGGCGCGGCGCAGCGCGGCGTCCAGCGCGGCGAAGTCGTGGCCGTCGACCGGGCCGAAGTACTTGAGGCCGAGGTCCTCGAACATCATCTGCGGGCTCAGCGCGTCCTTGATGCCGCGCTTGGCCGCGTGCAGCGCCGCGTACAGCGGCCTGCCGACGACCGGGGTGCCCTGCAGCATTCGCTTGCCGGCCTCAAGCGAACGCTCGTAGCCGGGCGAGAGCCGCAGCGACGCGAGGTGGTCGGCCAGCCCGCCGATGGTCGGCGAGTAGGACCGGCCGTTGTCGTTGACGATGATCACCATCGGCCGGTCGCGGCCGGCCGCGATGTTGTTCAGCGCCTCCCAGCACATGCCGCCGGTCAGCGCGCCGTCCCCGACCACCGCGACCACGCACCGCCGCTCGCCGCGGAGCTGGAACGCCTTCGCGAGGCCGTCCGCGTAGGACAGCGCGGTCGAGGCGTGGCTGTTCTCGACGAGGTCGTGCTCGCTCTCCGCGCGGCTCGGGTAGCCGGACAGACCGTCCTGCTGGCGCAGCGTGTCGAAGTCCGCGCGCCGGCCCGTGAGCACCTTGTGCACATAGCCCTGGTGACCGACGTCGAAGATCACCGGGTCGTTCGGGGAGTCGAACACGCGGTGGATCGCCATGGTCAGCTCGACCACGCCGAGGTTCGGGCCAAGGTGTCCGCCGGTCGTGGTGACCTTGTCGACGAGGAACTGCCGGATCTCGGCGGCGAGCCTGGTGAGCTGCTCCGGGGGCAGCCGCCTCAGGTCCGTCGGGCTTCCTACCGAGTCGAGCAGAGACACCTCGTCGGTCACCACCGGTCACCTCGTTCTCAGATTGCGGGACGTCGCGCCGATCACGGCCAGTCTACGAGCGCGGCCGTCCGGCGCGTGCCCCCTACACTCGGGCGGGTGCCTGTCGCCTTCGACACCACCGGCATGGAGCGACATGACGAGCGAACCTGGTTCGATCCCCGAACCGGCGACCAAGTCAGTCTCACCTATATCGGTCTGGTGCCCGACCTTCCCGCGTCCCTCGACGATCTGCCGCTGCTGCGGCACCGGCTCGCGCTGGAGACCGCGGAGGTCGGGGCGATCATCGAGGCGCACGTGGTCGCGCTCGGCGGCGTGCCGGCCGTGCTCCAGCTGATCAAGCTGCCGATCCCGGACCAGGACACCGGGCTCGCGTTCATCGCCGCGTTCACGCTGCCGAAGTCCAACTGCAGCGCCGTGCTGCGGATCCAGTGCACAGAGGGCCCCATGACCGGCGCCCGCGAGACGATGGTCGCGGCACAGGTCGGGTTCGAGAACTGCTTTCCCCCGCACCCGTACGCGCCCGACCTGCGTGGGCAACTGCCGTTCAACGTGGCGGACGACCCGTCGTGGGACCAGCGGTTCCCCGACCACCCGCTGACCAGGGCGCGCGCGTGGGCGCACCGGATGATCGCCACCGCCAGGGTGGACCCCCAGTTCGCCGCACTACCCCCGTTCCACCCGACCGAGCACCCCGCAGCCGCACCGGGCTACGACACCGAGCCGGCCGCCGACCCGAGCCCCGCCGCCCAACCAGGCAATGTCGACCTCGGTCACGCCGACCAGCCAGGCAACGCCGCCAACCTGGGCCTGGCCGGCCAGCCGAGCCACACCGCCAACCCGGGCTACGCCGACCAGCCGTCTCCGGCCGCCGCGCACGCGCCGACC
>Ga0193717_1000490_pt1 | contig 26457 bp, 22 predicted proteins | sample U2c2metaG_FD_145900 | JGI IMG/M metagenome (GOLD analysis project Ga0193717, IMG submission 145900) | Soil microbial communities from a riparian zone of the East river system, Colorado, United States - U2c2 | ecosystem: Environmental > Terrestrial > Soil > Riparian zone | place: USA: East River...
ATGGCGAGCATCTCCACCCACGACCTGCCGGCCACCGTCGGGTTCCTGCGTGCCGAGAACGTGCGGGTCAGAGCCGCGCTCGGCCTGGTCGCCGACCCGGCGGGCGAGTACGAACGGGCCGCGCTGGCGAAGGCCGAGCTGCTGGCGGCGCTCGACGAGCACGGCCTGCTGCCCGCTGAGGCGACCGAGGCGGACCTGGTGGTCGCGCTGCACACGTTGCTGGCGAGGTCGGCCAGCCGGCTGCTGCTCACGTCCCCGCACGACGCGCTCGGCGAGCCGCGCCAGCCGAACCTCCCCGGCACCGTCGACGAGTACCCGAACTGGCGAATCCCGCTCACGCCGCCGGTCGCCGAACTGCTGTCCGACCCCCTGCTCCTGCGCGCCGTCGCCGCACTGCGTGACGCACGCCCGAACGGGGTACCTACCGACTGACAGTCCGTTGGCGGTAGCGCGCGGTCCCGCGCGCTCTACGGTAGATAGTCGGATCAACCCGAACTCAGAGGAGCTCGTGTGCAGCCCTGGCCAGGTTCCCCCTACCCGCTCGGCGCCACCTATGACGGCGCCGGCACCAACTTCGCGCTCTTCTCGGAGGTCGCGGACCGGGTCGAGCTTTGCCTGTTCAACGAGGCTGGCGAAGAGACCCGGGTGCGGCTGCCCGAGGTCGACGGATTCGTCCACCACGGCTACCTGCTCAACGTCAACCCCGGCCAGCGCTACGGCTACCGGGTGCACGGTCCGCACGAGCCGGGGCAGGGCCCGCGCTGCAACCCGAACAAGCTGCTGCTCGACCCGTACGCGAAGGCCGTGACCGGCACCGTCGACTGGGACCAGTCGGTGTTCGGGTACCAGTTCGACAACCCAGAGGAGCGCAACGACGCCGACTCGGCCGGGCACACGATTCTGGGTGTGGTGGTCAACCCGTTCTTCGACTGGGTGAACGACCGGCCGCCGAACATCCCCTACAACGAGAGCGTCATCTACGAGGCGCACGTCCGCGGCCTCACGATGCTGCACCCGGAGATCCCCGAGGAGCTGCGCGGCACGTACGCCGGCCTCGCGCACCCGGTGATGATCGACTACCTGACGACGCTGGGTGTCACGGCCGTCGAGCTGATGCCGGTGCACCAGTACCTGCACGACCACGGCCTGACCGAGAAGGGCCTGTCGAACTACTGGGGCTACAACACGATCGCCTACCTCGCGCCGCACGACGCGTACGCGACGGTCGCGAGCTCCGGCAACCAGGTGCAGGAGTTCAAGGCCATGGTGCGCGCGCTGCACGAGGCGGGCATCGAGGTCATCCTCGACGTGGTCTACAACCACACGGCCGAGGGCAACCACCTCGGCCCGACGCTGTCCATGCGCGGCATCGACAACGAGGCGTACTACCGGCTCGTCGAGGACGACAAGCAGTTCTACATGGACTACACGGGCACCGGGAACTCGCTGAACGTGCGCAGCCCGCACACGCTGCAGCTGATCATGGACTCGCTGCGGTACTGGGTGCTCGACATGCACGTCGACGGCTTCCGCTTCGACCTCGCGGCGACGCTGGCGCGTGAGTTCTACGACGTCGACCGGCTGTCCACGTTCTTCGACATGGTGCAGCAGGACCCCGTGATCAGCCAGGTGAAGCTGATCGCCGAGCCGTGGGACGTCGGCCCCGGCGGCTACCAGGTCGGCAACTTCCCGCCACTGTGGACGGAGTGGAACGGCCAGTACCGGGACACGGTAAGGGACTTCTGGCGTGGCGAGCACGCGACGCTCGGCGAGTTCGCGTCCCGCATCACCGGTTCGTCGGACCTGTACCAGGACGACGGCCGCCGCCCGTACGCGTCGATCAACTTCGTGACCGCGCACGACGGCTTCACACTGAACGACCTGGTGTCCTACAACGATAAGCACAACGACGCGAACGGCGAGGACAGCCGGGACGGCGCGAACGACAACCGCTCGTGGAACTGCGGCGCCGAAGGCCCGACCGAGGACGACAAGGTCAACGACCTGCGGGCCCGGCAACGCCGCAACATGATCGCGACCTTGTTGCTGTCCCAGGGTGTGCCGATGCTGTTGCACGGTGACGAGCTCGGCCGCACCCAGCAGGGCAACAACAACGCGTACTGCCAGGACAACGAACTGTCCTGGGTGGACTGGTCGCTGCTGGAGACCAACGGCGACCTCGTCGACTTCACCTCCGCGGTGATCGACCTGCGGCACAACCACCCGGTGTTCCGCAGGCGGCGGTTCTTCGCCGGCCGACCGATCCGCAAGGGCGACGAGCTGCGCGACATCGCGTGGTTCACGCCGTCCGGCGAGGAGATGTCCGAACAGGACTGGGAGTCCGGGTTCGGGCGCAGCATCATGGTGTTCCTCAACGGCGACGGCATCCCCGACCTCGACCGCCGGGGCGGCCGGGTGACCGACGACTCGTTCCTCATGTGCTTCAACGCGCACGACCAGGACATCGACATGACCATCCCGAACGGCAGCTACGGCACCGAGTGGGCGGTGGTCCTCGACACGCACACCGGTGAGGTGCTCGGCGAGTCCGGCGGCGGTGTCGTGGTCGGTGTGCTGGCGGGCGACAAGCCGACCGGGGTCCGCACCATGACCGGCGGCGACGTGCTGTCGGTGCCGGCCCGTGCCCTGATCGTCATGCAGCGCACGGAGACCTCGTGACGGTGTCGACCTCGCCGACCTCGACGTACCGGTTGCAGATCAGGCCGGGCTTCGACATGGACGACGCCGCGGCGGTGGTGGACTACCTGCGCAGGCTCGGTGTCGGCGCGGTGTACACGTCACCGCTGCTCGCGGCGGCGCCGGGGTCGACGCACGGGTACGACGTGGTCGACCCGACCCGCGCCAACCCGGAGCTCGGCGGCGAGGCGGCGCGGCTCCGGCTGGTCCGGACCGCCCGCGAGGCCGGCCTCGGCGTGGTCGTCGACATCGTGCCGAACCACATGTCGGTCGAGGTGCCCGCCGCCACCCCGTGGTGGTGGGACGTGCTGCGGCTCGGGCAGTCCTCGGAGTACGCGACGTACTTCGACATCGACTGGGCCAGGGGCCCGATCCTGTTGCCGGTACTGGGTTCCGACTCGCTGTCGGACCTCGCGGTCCGCGACGACCGGCTGGTGTACTTCGAGCACGAGTTCCCGCTCGCGCCCGGCACGGCCGACGGCACCGCCGAGGAGGTCCACGAGCGGCAGCACTATCGCCTGGTGTCGTGGCGCCGTGGCAACGCCGAGCTGACCTACCGGCGGTTCTTCGACATCACCACCCTTGCCGGGGTGCGGGTCGAGGACCCGGCCGTCTTCGCGGCCACCCACGACGAGGTGCTGCGCTGGGTGACGGCCGGCGAGGTCGACGGCCTGCGGGTGGACCACCCGGACGGGCTGGCCGACCCCGGCGGGTATCTGCGCAGGCTGCGTGCCGAGGCGCCGAACGCCTGGCTCGTGGTGGAGAAGATCCTCGCGGTTGGCGAGCCGCTGCCGGCGTCGTGGCCGGTCGACGGCACCACCGGTTACGACGCGCTGCGCGAGATCTGCGGCGTCTTCGTGGACAGTGCCGGCGAGCCCGCGGCGGACGTGGACCTGCACGTCGTAGCAGAAGAGTGCCGGCGCCTCATCACGCAGACCTCCCTCGTCGCGGAGATGCGGCGGATCTCCGCACTCGGGGACGTGCCGCCCGACGCCGTCGCCGAGATCATGATCGCCATCCCCGTCTACCGGTCCTATCTTCCCGAGGGCCAGAACAGTTGGGCAGCCGCGATCGAGGGCGCACGGCGGGCCCGTCCCGACCTCGCCGAGGCGATCGGGGTCATCGACCACGCCGTCCGCGCCGACCCGCGCGGCGAGTTGGCCACCCGCATCCAGCAGACCTCCGGCATGGTCGTCGCCAAGGGGGTCGAGGACACCGCGTTCTACCGCTGGACCAGGTTCGTCGCGCTCAACGAGGTCGGTGGCGCGCCGGACCGGTTCGGGGTCCCGGTCGCCGAGTTCCACGCGGGCGCCATCGCCCGCGAGGCCGGCTGGCCGACCGGCATGACCACACTGTCCACGCACGACACCAAGCGGTCGGAGGACGTCCGCGCCCGGCTCGCGGTCCTGTCCGAGCTGCCGGCCGAGTGGGCGACGACCGTCGCGGGCTGGACCGCGAAGCACGGCATCGACGAGCCGTCGCTCGACGCCCTCGCCTGGCAGTCGCTCGTCGGCGCGTGGCCGATCGACGCCGACCGGCTGCGGTCCTATGTGGACAAGGCGGCCAAGGAGTCGAAGGTCCGCACCTCCTGGGTCGACCACGACGAGGAGTTCGAGGCGGCCATCCACGCGTGGCCGGACATCGTGCTCGCCGAGCTGTCCGGTGACGTGGCGGCGTTCGTCGAGCGGATCCGGCTGCCGGGCTGGTCCAACGCGCTCGGCCAGAAGCTGGTGCAGCTCGCCGGCCCCGGCGTGCCGGACGTCTACCAGGGCACCGACCTGTTCGATCTGTCCCTTGTGGACCCGGACAACCGGCGGCCGGTCGACTTCGCGGACCGGGCTCGCCTGCTCGGTCGCCTCGAGGACGGCTGGCTACCCGACGTCGACGACACGGGCGCGGCGAAACTCCATGTGGTGCGCCAGGTTCTGCGGCTGCGCCGGGAACGGCCGGACCTGTTCACCGGCTACCGACCGCTGCACGCGCAGGGCCCGGCCGCCGAGCACGCGCTCGCGTTCAGCCGCGGCGGCGACCACGAGCTGGTCGTCGTCGCGACCCGGCTGCCGGTCGGGCTCGAGCGGGCCGGCGGCTGGCGCGACACCGTGCTCCCGCTGCCGGCCGGCACCGGCAACTGGCTCGACCTGCTCACCGGCCACGCCGTCGACGCGGGCGCGGAACCGCGCTGCGCGACACTCGGCGACGTGCTGTCCCGCTACCCCGTCGCGTTGCTGCTGCGAGGATCTCGATGAACGACGAGCGGTTCTCCGTGTGGGCGCCGGACCGCGACCGGGTGCGGCTCACGCTCGGCCCGGCCACACACCCGATGACCCGCGACGAGCACGGCTGGTGGCACGCCGAGGTGCCGGGCACCGGCGTCGGCACGGACTACGCGTTCCTGCTCGACGACGACGAGAAACCGTTGCCGGACCCACGATCGGCCTGGCAGCCGGCCGGCGTGCACGGCCCGTCGCGGCGGTACTCGCACGACGCGTTCGACTGGACCGACGACGGCTGGACCGGTCGGGCGCTCGCCGGCAGCGTCGTCTACGAGCTGCACATCGGCACGTTCACGCCGCAGGGCACCTTCAACGCGGCACTCGACCACCTCGACCACCTCGTCGAGCTGGGTGTCGACCTCGTGGAAGTGCTGCCGGTCAACGCTTTCGACGGCACCACGGGCTGGGGCTACGACGGCGTGGCGTGGGGCGCGGTGCACGAGCCCTACGGCGGGCCGGACGCGTTCAAACGGTTCGTCGACGCCTGCCACGCGCGCGGGCTCGGGGTGCTGCTCGACGTGGTGTACAACCACCTCGGGCCGTCCGGCGCGTACCTCGACCGGTTCGGGCCGTACTTCGCGGGCCGCACGATCTGGGGGCCCGCGCTGAACCTCGACGGCCCGGAGTCCGACGAGGTGCGCCGGTACGTCATCGACAACGCGGTGAGCTGGCTGCGCGACTACCACCTCGACGGGTTGCGGCTGGACGCGGTGCACGCGTTGGTGGACAAGGGCGCGACGCATCTGCTCGAAGAGCTGGCGTCCGAAGTGGACGCACTGTCGGCCGGGGTGCGCAGGCCGCTGTCGCTGATCGCGGAGTCGGACCTCAACGACGCCAAGCTGGTCACGTCGCGCGACGCGGGCGGGTACGGCCTGGCGGCGCAGTGGTGCGACGACCTCCACCACGCGTTGCACGTCGCGCTGACCGGCGAGACCGACGGGTACTACCAGGACTTCGGCGCGCCCGGCGCGCTGGCGACCACGCTGCGGCAGGCGTTCTTCCACGCCGGCACGTGGTCGTCGTTCCGGCAACGCACGCACGGCAGGCCGGTGGACACGCGGCGCACGTCCGGGCACCGGTTCCTCGCGTACCTGCAGAACCACGACCAGATCGGCAACCGCGCGCGCGGTGACCGCCTGACGGCGACGATCTCGCCGGCACGGCAGCTTTGCGGCGCCGCGATCGTCCTGTGTTCGCCCTACACTCCGATGTTGTTCATGGGCGAGGAGTGGGCGGCGAGCTCGCCGTGGCAGTTCTTCGCGTCGTTCGACGATCCCGACCTCGCCGCCGCCGTCCGCGACGGCCGCCGGGCGGAGTTCGCGTCCCACGGCTGGGGCTCCTCGGCGGTCCCGGACCCGATGGACGTGGCGACCGTGGTCCGGTCGACGCTGCCGTGGGCGGAGCTGGCCGACCCGGCGCACCGGACGGTGTACGACACGTACCGTGCGTTGATCACCTTGCGCCGCAAGCATCCCGCGCTCACCGATCCCCGGCTGGACCGGTTCGCCGTGGACAGCGGCGACGACTGGCTGGTCCTGCACCGGGGCACGCTGCGGGTCGCGGTGAACCTGGGCCGGGCGCCGGCCGCCATCCCGCTCGACCGTCCAGTCGGGACGGTGCTGCTCGGCGACGCGGAGATCCGAGCCAAGGTAGTGACGCTGGCACCAGACTCGTTCGCAATCATCACCACGTAACAGGCAGACCCGCGAGTCGCCCGTTCAGAACCCGCGAGTCGCCCGTTCGCGACCCCTGAGTTGCGGGTTCGCGACGGGTCCCCTAGGGGTGAAAGCACGGGCTTTCCCGGATGTTGTGGACCTCGCGCGCTGCCAGGGTGAGCACAACACAGTGAGAGTCTGGAGAACGCGATGAAGACCGCCCCCGTCAGGACCGCTTTTGTTGCCGCGCCGGTGTTTCTGTTGCTGGGCGTGCTCGGGATGAAGCTCGGGTGGAAGGGCAACCCGGACCTGTCATGGACGGTCGCACTGCCGCTGTGGACCGGCTCGCACCTGGCCTACATCATCGGGAACCTGGCGATGGGCGTGGTGCTCGCGGCGCTGTGGGCGTGGAGCCGGCAGTCGGCGCGCGGCGGCGTCGAGCGGGGCGCCGTGACCGCGGTCGCGGTGGTCGGCGCGGTCGGCACCGTGGCGATGCTGGGACAGATGGTGATCGACCTGGTCGTGGGCTTTCGGGCGGGGCAGCGCAGCGAGATGCAGGCGATCTCCCGGTCGATCCACGAGCTGCCCGGTTTCGAGGCGTTCTTCTACGGCACGATCCCGGCGCTGGGGCTCGCCGCGGTCGCCGTGCTCTCACTGGTCCTCGCGGCGCGGCGCCAGGTGCCGGTGTGGTCGGCGGCGGTGTTCCTGGTCGGCAGCGTGTGCATCGGCACGGGGATCACGGCGCTGATGATCGCCGGCGGGGTCGCGACGTGCGTCGCGCTCCCGGCGATGGTGCGGCAGGCGACGACGCGGTCACCGGAGCGGCGGCAGGTCGCGGTGGCGGCGTAGCCGGGCGACGCGGTCGGGGGCGGCGGCCGCGGTCACCCAGGGGGAAGGGCGGCGATCCGGACATCCGGATCGCCGCCCTTTGCGTGCCGGCACACGACGGGCGCGACGACGTGACACGTTCTTTGTGTGATCGCACACAACCGGGACCGCACGGTCCAGTTTTTCGTTCCGTGATACACAGCGGTAATGACGCGATCGCATAATTTGCGCTGTTGCTAATGGAAAAGCACGTGCATCCGCACTAGCGAACACCGTTGGTCACCCTGTTACTATTTGGAAGGCTCCGTCCGGGTGACACCTCTCGCTACGGGGTTCGACATGCCTCATGATTAGAGGCAAATTCACCGATTCTTCAGGAGTTAACGATGTCCGAACCCTCGCACCGCGCGATATCGGGTTACGTGGACGACGACTGCCGCTGGACGTACTCGGTGTACGACGTGAACCGTCGCGAATGGCGGGATGTCGGTGTGCACCGGCAGGAGGCCGAGCAGTACGCGGCGCTCCTGCCCGAGCCCCGACACGGTGACTGAGGCCACATTAGGAGATGCGCATGAGTCATTTGATCACCGCGCATCCGTGTCAATGTGACCTCGGCCTCGTCCCACATTTCGAGAATCCGCCAGAGATTCACTGACAGCGGGCTCGAGAAATCCTTGAACTGACATTTAACCGGCATCACGGTTCCGGACATTTCGCCCAGGACCCCTTCGGGTGCGCACAAATGCCTCGAAGGGGTCCTTCGCGCGATCGGGGCTAGAGCGTGATCGCGAAGTAGATCCGGACCGGGCGCTTCGGCGGGCCGTCCTGGGCGTCGTCCGTGATACCGGCCGCGACGATGCGGTCCAACGTGGACATGCCGAACGTGACCCGGCCGAGCACCGAGTACACGGGCGAGATGTTGGCGTGCGAGTGGACGATGAAGAACTCGCTGCCGTTGGTGCCCGGCCCCTGGTTGCCCATGGCGATCGTGCCGCGACCGTACGTCTCCGCGCCGGTGACCTCGTCGGCGAAGCGGTAGCCGGGGCCGCCCTCCTCCTGGCGGTAGATGTCACCGCACTGGAGGACGCCGAGCCGGGCGGAGTTCGTCAGCCGGAAGCACTGCGTGTTGTTGTAGAACAGGCTCCGGACCAGGTGCGTGAAGCTGTGCACCGCGCAGGTGGCGTTGCCACGGTCCAGCTCCATGACGACCGGGCCGTAGTTGGTCTGCATCAGGACGGTCGCGGCGCCACGGGTGGCCGCCGTCGGGCGCGGCGGGTGGACGGGCTTGGCGGCCGGCAGGTCCGGGGTGGGGATGAACTCGCACTGCTTCGTCGGCTTGGCCGCGGGCGCCGCGGTGGCGACCGGCGCGGCCAGTCCGAACAGAGCGGTGGCGGCGACGACGGTGGTGACAACGGTGGCGAACCCTCGCGAGATTCTCATGCCTCGGCACAGTAGCGCTCGAAACCCGCTGGATCGCCCACACCTCCACGGTCACCGGATCACTCGATCGCGTGACCCGGCGCCGGCTGGGAGACTCGGGGCATGACAGTGCCGCTCGTTGATCTCCAGCCCTGGTTCGACGGCGGCGCCGACGACCGGGCCGCCGTCGCCGCACGCATCGACGAGGCTCTGCGGGAGTCCGGGTTTCTGCTGGTCACGGGCCACGGCGTGGCCCAGGGGCTGCGGCACAGCGTCCGTTCGGGCGCACGCCGGTTCTTCGCGCTGCCGACCGAGCGGAAGGCCCGCTACGCCGTGCCGGTCGGCGGCCGGGGGTGGCTCCCGCCCGGCGCGGAGGCCAACGGGTACTCCGAGGGCACCGAGACGCCGCCGGACCTGAAGGAGTCGTACTCGCTTGGCGCCGACCAGGCCACCGGCGACCAGGAGATCGACGGGATGTGGTTCCAGCCGAACACGTGGCCCGACGACGAGGTCCCGGAGCTGCGCGCCGCCACGCTCGAGTACATGACCAGCATGCGCGCGTTGTCCGACGAGCTGCTGCGGATCTGCGCGGTCGCCCTCGGCCTGCCGACCGAGCACTTCACGGCACACACCGGCCGGCCGACGTTCACGTTCAACATCAACTGGTATCCCCCGCTGACGCACGTCGGCCCGCCCGCCGACGGCCAGTTCCGGATCGGCCCGCACACCGACTTCGGCACGGTGACCGTGCTCGACCGGCAGACCGGCCGCGGCGGGCTGCAGGTATTCACGCGCGCCGGCGAGTGGGTCGACGCGCCGTACGAGCCGACCGCGCTGACCGTCAACATCGGCGACCTGATGGCCCGCTGGACCGGCGACCGCTGGCGGTCGTGCCGGCACCGGGTGCTGCCCCCGCCCGCGAGCGCGCCGGACGAGGAACTGGTGTCGCTGATCTGGTTCTACGAGACGGACCCGCTCGCACGCATCGCGTCGCTCGCACCGCCGATCGGCCTGCGCGAGCACCCGCCGGTCATCGCCCACGAGTACCTGATGGCGAAGATCAGGTCGATCACGGTGGGCTGACGTGCGCAACTTCCTGCTCGCCTACGGCCGGGCGCTGTCGTTTTTGTCCTGCTGAATCGGTGCTGTGGCGACCTTCCTGACCACCGTTTGGAGTCTTGCGGGCCGACCCACCGGTTGGTTAATTTCGACTCGATGCTTCGCATTGTCGAAGTCATGATCGAAATACCGAAAGGTGAGGTGCGGGTCATGGCGGATGACGTGTCGCGCAGGGCCGCCTTCCGGATCGGTGGCGGCCTGCTCGCCGGCGGAGCGCTGACCCCCATGCTGGCCGGCACCGCGAGCGCTGACACCGACCAGGGCACGGCCGCGTACGAACCGCCCGGGATCGGGGGCGAGGTCGACGCGGCGACGGTGAACGAGTGGTGGCCGCCGCTGCGCCAGGTGTGGACGCCGATCGGCTGGAAGGACCACCTGTTCCGCTTCAACGTGTTCTACAACGGGATCGTCGCGTGCGAGCCGGGCGCGATCATCGCCGGCAAGCCCAACACGAACCCCTACACCGGCCTCGGCACCCAGTTGGAGTTCCTGCCGCCCAGCGACTACGGCGTGTTCATCTCGCCGGAGACGCACCCGTACCTGTTGCGGGAGAAGGATCTTGGGCTCGGCGAGCAGGGCTGGCACGACTCGCCGACGCCATTGTTATGGACGAACTGGCGGCTCAAGCGGGGTCTCGTGGTCCGGCAGACGGTGTTCGCACACGTGGCGGGCGGTGGCCCGGTGGAGACGGCGACCGAGCCGATCTACGCGTGGATCCGGCTGTCGGTCGAGCACGTCGACGAGCGCTCCGCGCCGGAGAGCATGCCGTTCGTGGTCCGGATCGCCAAGCGGCACCTCACCCCGGTCGGATACTTCAACCTCCGCGACGGCGTGCCGGTGCTGGCCGACCCTGCCCAGGCGCCGCTGCGTGGCGCGCTGCGCGCGGAACCGAGCTGGAGCCCCGACGGCAGACCGATCCCGACCAGGATCCTCGCCGGTGACGGCCGGGTGCGGCTCGCGACCGGCCCGGTGCCACCCGGTTCCGCGACGTTCGCGGAGACGCCGACGAAGCTGATCTACGATCTCACGGTGACGCTGCCGGGTCAGAAGGGCGCGTACGTCGACTTCCTGATGCCGATGCTGCCCCAGCCCCGCGAGGAGTTCGACCGCGAGCTGGCGCTCGGTTTCGACGGCGCGCTCGCCGAGTCGAACACGTACTGGAACACCCACCAGGAGGCCGGCGCGCGGATCGCCATCCCCGAGCGGCACATGCAGGAGCTCGTCGACCGGAACCGCAAGTTCGTCGAGGTCATCGCGGAGAAGAGCCCGGACACCGGCCACTACACGTTCCTGACCGGCTCGTTCGCCTACGACGTGCTGTGGGCGACGCCGAGCTCGATGAGCCACCACATGTTCCTCGACCCGCTCGGCCACCACCAGACGTCGCTGAAGTACCTGGAACTGTTCCGGCACAACCAGGGCACGGTGAAGCCGCCAGGACAGGCCTACGAACTACACCCCGGCTACTTCAGCACCCCCGCGAACCTGCGGTCGATCGACTGGCTGTCCGACCACGGCGCGATCCTCACCAGCGTCGCGACGAACGCGCTGCTGTCCGGGTCGTCGCAGCCGGGCGTGAACCAGGTGTTCGTCGACAACTGGACCGAGCCGATCGTGCTCGCGTGCGAGTTCATCAAGGACGCCTGCGAGAACAAGGACCACACCGGCGTGAAGGGCCTGATGCCGCCCGCGGTGGCGACCGACGAGGGCATCGAGACACAGGGCGTGTGGTCGCAGGGCTGGTGCTACAAGGGCCTCGCCATGGCCGTGAAGGTGCTCAGACAGATCGGGCACCCGCGTGCCGCCGAGTTCGACGAGGTGCGGAAGACGTTCCGTACCGCGCTGGTGAACACGTACCGCGCACTGGCGGCCACCGGTCCGAAGTGGACACACCCGGACGGGCGCAAGCTGCCCGTGCCGATCGCGGACTACACGCCGAGGCCGCCGCACATCTTCCAGGACGCGTTCGCGCTCGACACCGGTGCGATGTTCCTGGTGTTCGCGGAGGTGTTCCGCGCGGACGACGAGCTGATGCGCTCCGCGGTCGAGTTCTTCCGCGTCGGGCCGAACCAGGCGTTGTGGAGCACGCAGTCCAACGCCGTGTCGCGGGCGGTGCTGCAGCACGAGATCTCGTCGTGCGAACCGTGCTATAGCTGGAATGTCGCGCACTCGTGGCAGCTCGGCGACCGCGCGAAGTTCCTGGAAGGCATGTACAGCATCGCGGTCGCCGGCTGCTCACCGCAGACCTTCATCTCCAACGAGCACCGGCACGGCATCTACGGGCTGATGGCCACCGCGTCGCACGCGATCTGGTGCATGCGGCAGTCCGTGGTCGACGACCTGCTCGTCGATGGTGAGCTACAGCTATTGCGGCTCATGCCGTCGGCGTGGCTGAAGCCGAACTTCGAGACGGTGTTCGAGAACATGCCGACCATGTTCGGCCCGGTGACGTTGAAGCTGACGATCGAGGGCAGGAGGCTGCGGGTGGCGCAGAACGGGGCGTGGCGGGCGAAGCCGACCAAGGCCTTCGTGTACGTGCCGGCCGGCGTGACCGAGTTGGTGTTCAACGGAAAGTCGATACGGGTGGTCGGGGGACAGAAGGTGGCAATCGAGCTTCGCTGAGCGGGTCAGGAGGCGTCATGATTACTCGGATGCTGGTGGCATCGGTGCTGTTCCTCGGGTTCCTCGTGACACCGGCGGCGGCTCAGGAAGGCACGGCGGACGACCTCGTCGCGCGGGGTGCGGACGGCCGGTTGTGGCTGTTCACGTCGCCGTACGCGTGGGAGGACCGGCGAATAGTCGGCAGCGACTGGAACCCCGTCGACCGCATGACCGGCGCCGACGTGACGCTGGACGGCGAGACGGACATCGTCGCGCGTGAGCCGGGGCTGCAGGACGGCACGCTGTGGATCCACGTGAACGACCCGAAACAGCCGACGAGCCCGTGGACGAACCGGATCTGGGGCGGCTACGGCTGGAACATCGCGTCGGCCTTCGCGGTCGGCGACGTCACCGGCGACGCCCGGCCCGACGTCGTGACCCGCGAGGCGGACGGCCGGATGTGGCTGTACCCGCACAACGGGGCCACGACATCCGTGCCCTACACCACCCGCAGCGTGATCGGCTCTGGTTGGCAGGGCACCACGGCGTTGCTGCTCGCCGACGTCACCCAGGACGGCCGCCTCGACGTCGTGGCCCGCGACGCGGACGGGTTCCTGTGGATCTACCCGCCGCCGCCGGCCGCGCTGCGCGCGTGGAACTTCAACGCGCGGGCGGACGGCCCGTACGAGGCAGGCGGCGGCTGGGAGCGGTACAACCAGCTCGTGCTGGCCGACGTCAACGGCGACGGCAGGCCGGACGTGGTTGGCCGGGACTCGACCGGGAAGCTGTGGTTCTACCTCCACAACGGCGCCGTGTCGGGCACCAACCCATGGCCGACGCGCGTGTCGGCCGGCGACTGGTGGAATGGTTACACCGCGCTACTAGCCGTGTGAGCTGCGTGGTTGGTGCTTCGTCCGTGCTTTAGTGGGAAGTTGTCCCCTCTTCCCGTCCGGTGGTCCCTTCCCATCGGGATCGGCTGCTGGAAACGTCCTGTGGACCGTGCGAATTTTCGACCGCGGCCCGAGTTCACCAGGCCACAGCCGAAACAGGGGGCAGTGCCAATGACGGATTTCGTCGCCGACCATCCCGAGCTCGGGCCCGTGGCCACCGTCGCGGTCGCGGCGCTGCGCGTGAGCGGGTCGCCTCGGCAGGGCGGCGAGAACCTCGAGCACATCCGAGTACTGGCCGACACGCAGGCGGAGTTACCCCCGATCATCGTCCACCGCGCGACCATGCGGGTCATCGACGGCGTGCATCGTCTGCGTGCCGCCAGGTTGCGTGGGCAGACCGACATCGCCGCGCGGTTCTTCGACGGCAGCGACCACGACGCGTTCGTCCTCGCGGTCAGCACCAACGTCGCGCACGGGCTGCCGCTCTCGCTCGCCGACCGCAAGGCGGCGGCCGAGCACATCGTCGCCTCGCATCCGCACTGGTCGGACCGGATGATCGCCACCGTCGCCGGCCTGTCCGCGGCGACCGTGGCCCGCGTCCGTCGCGACCGCGCGGAACCAGAGCCGACCAGCCGGATCGGGCACGACGGCCGGGTGCGGCCGGTCAACGGGTTGGAGCGGCGCCGGGTCGCCCGCTCGATCCTCATCTCCGAACCGGACCTGTCCCTGCGCGAGGTCGCGCGCCGCGCCGGCATCTCGCCGGAGACCGCGCGGGCCGTGCGCGGCAAGCTGGTCGACGGCGACCCTCGGCCGCCGGCCAGCTCGGCGCCGAGACCGGACGCGGCCGCGATCGTGCGGCAGCTTCGCAACGACCCGACGCTGCGGTTCTCCGAGACCGGCCGCGCGCTGCTGCGGCTGCTCGACGCCCGCGCGGTCACCGCGGACAAGTGGGCGGCCATCGCGAACAACGTGCCGCCGCACTGCCGCGACGCGGTCGCGCAGGTCGCGCTCGAGTGCGCGCAGTCGTGGCGGGTGTTCGCGGAGCGGCTGGCACGACAGGCCAGGTCCGAAGCCGGCTGAGAACGTTGTCCGGCAAGCATTTCGAGCCATGAAAGGCGCGTTGCGGGCGCCCTGAACGCGCCTTTCATGGCTATCCGAAGAACTGACCCTTCGCCACCACTACCGCCGAGCCCGCCACCTCGACGGACTCGATCTGCTGGCCGTCGCCCGTGGCGGTGGCCACCATGAGGGACGGGCGGTCCATCTCCACGCCCTGCCAGATCTCGATCCGCGCCCCGAACGGCACGAGTCCGTGCCGGGCGAGGTGCACGGCGAGCGGGCCCGCCGCCGAACCGGTCGCGGCATCCTCTGCGACACCGTAGGCGGGCGAGAACATCCGCATCCGCCACGTGTCACCCTCGCCCGCGAAACAGTTCGCGGCCATGTCGAGGTGCTCGGCGAGCGCCAACTGGTCCGGGCGCAGCGCCGAAAGCGACGGCACGTCCGGCAGCCCGACATACACGTGCCTCGGCCCGTTCCGGTACACCTCGACCGGTAGCGTCGAGGACGTCAAACCCAGTGCCGTCAACAGCTCGGCGGTCTGTGCGTACGGCCCCCACGTCGGCACGGGCTGCCGCATGCTCGCCGCCAGCGCGGCCGGCCGGGACCGGTCGTAGGCGAACGGCACGGCACCCATCGCCGTCTCCATCGTCAGCGCGTCGCGGCCGTCGGCGAGCACGATCGCGCACCCCAGCGTCGGATGGCCGGCGAAAGGCAGCTCGTTGACCGGCGTGAAGATCCGTACCCGCACGTCGCCGCCGTTCTCCGGCGGGAGCACGAACACGGTCTCCGACAGGTTCATCTCGCGGGCGATGCGCTGCATGTGGTCGGCGCACAGGCCGGTGGCGTCGAGGAACACGGCCACCGGATTGCCCTTGAGTGCCTCGTCGGTGAAGACGTCGGCTATGACGTATTCGTACATTCCTCCAAAATAGCGGGTCCCAACCGGGTCAACCGAGCAATTGGGCAAGAGCTGGACGTTGGACGTTTCTTGGCCCTCGCGTGACAAAAATGCAGGCCCCACAAGGAAACCGCGGGTTCTGAACCTGCGACTCGCGGGGCTAGCGGGTTAGGCCTTCCACTGTCAGGGTCAGTAGGTGGTCGGCTTGCTGTGGGGTTTCTTCCGTGGCCAGTGCGATGCCGTTGACCAACTTCAGCAGCTCGGCGATCGTCACGTCCTCGCGTAGCTCGCCCGACTCCTGAGCCCGCGCCACCAGACGGCCTCCTGCCGACAGGATCATCGCGTGGCAGGACGCGCCGGTGCCCTTCAGCAGCGACGACGCCAGCCCCCGGTTCGCGGCGGCGTGCCGCACCATCGCGCGTAGCCACGTTACCAGCGCCGCCCCCGCGTCCGGCGACGTCAGCAGCGCGTCGGCCGACGCGCACAGCGCGGCCACGCGGTCGCCGAAGACCGCGTCCAACAGCTCGTGCCGCGACGGGAAGTGGCGGTGCAGCGTCGCCGACCCGACCCCCGCGCGCCGCGCGATCTCCTCGAGCGACGCGTCGGCGCCCTGCTCCGCGACGACCTCGCCCGCGACCGACACCAGCAGCTCGCGGTTGCGCCTGGCATCGGCTCGCATGAGACGCTCCTTGCTAAGTGGGGTGGTCCTCCGTATCGTAGCAACCACAAACGGAGGACCACCCCATTTAGGAGTACGACGTGCGGATCGGTATCGGGATCGGGGACGTGCGCGGGCCGAACACCGCGAAAGCACTCGTTCACCAGGCACAACAGGCGCGCGACGCCGGCTTCGACACCGTCTGGGCGGCGCAGGCCATGGGCTGGGACTCCCTCGTCGCCCTCGCCACGGTCGGCGCGGCCGTCCCCGGGCTACGGCTCGGCACGTCGGTCGTCCCGGTCCCCCAGCGCCACCCGCTCGTCCTCGCGAGCCAGGCGCTCTCCGTCCAGGCCGCCACCGGCAACCGACTCACGCTGGGCATCGGCGCCGGGGTCTCGACGCTCACCGCGCGCATGTTCGGTCTCACCAACGACCGGCCCGCGCGCCGGCTCCGCGAGTACCTGACGGTACTGAAACCGTTGCTGCGCGGGGAGTCCGTCGACCACCGGACCGACACGCTCACCGCCTTCGGCGCCGTCGGGGTGCCCGGCGCCGAGCCGCCCGAGGTGCTGCTCGCCGCGCTCGGACCCGCCATGCTGCGGGTCGCGGGCGAGCTGGCCGACGGCGCCGTCACCTGGATGACCGGGCCGCGCACCCTCGCCGACCACATCGTCCCGACGATCACCCGGTATGCCGCCGCGCCAAGGGTGGTCGCCGGCCTGCTGACCTGCGTCACGCACAACGAGGCCGCCGTCCGCGCGCGCATCGGCGAGCAGTTCGCCATCGCCGAGCAGGTGGCCGAATACCGCGCCGTGCTCGACCGCGAAGGAGTCACGAGCCCCGGCGACGTGGTCGTCGCCGGGGACGAGGACTCCGTCTCCCGGCAGCTACGAAGGATCCGCGACGCCGGCGCCACCGACTTCCTCGCCGTGCCCTACGGCACCGAAGAGGAACAGGCCCGCACGCTGAAGGTCCTCGCCGCTACCTGAGCTTCGCCGGCCACCAGATGCGGCGTCCGATGTCGATCGTCAACGCGGGCACCAGCAACGACCGCACCACGATCGTGTCGAGCAGCACGCCGAACGCCACGATGAACGCGATCTGCGCGAGGAACAACACCGGAATCACCGACAGGGCGGCGAAAGTAGCGGCCAGCACCACCCCGGCAGATGTGATCACGCCGCCGGTGACGGACAACCCGCGCAGCGTTCCCTTGCGGGTGTCGGACCGCAGCGACTCCTCCCGCACGCGCGTCATCAGGAAGATGTTGTAGTCGATTCCCAGTGCCACCAGGAAGATGAAGCCGAACAACGGTATCGCCGGGTCCGCACCGGGGAAGTCCAGCACGTGGTTGAACACCAACGCCGACACCCCCATGGTCGCCGCGAACGACAGCACCACGGTCGCGATCAGCAGCAACGGCGCCACGAGCGCCCGCAGCAGCAACGACAGCACCAGGAAGATCACCACCAGCACGATCGGGATGATCAGCGTCCGGTCGTGCCGGGACGCGGACTGCACGTCAAGCTGGATCGCCGTCTGACCGCCGACCTTCGCGTCCGCGCCGGACACCGCGTGCACCGCGGCCCGTAGTCGTTCCACAGTGGACAGTGCGGCCGCCGAATCGGCCGGGTCGTCCAGGACCGCCTGCAGCAGCACCAGTCCGTCGTGCTCGCCGGCCGGTGTCACCCGGTCGACGCCCGGGACGTCCGCGGCCTCGGCCACCTGCCGCGCCCCCTCGGCGCGCGCGATGATCGCGGTCGGCGAGCCGGAGCCGCCGGGGAAGTGTGCCGACAGCACGTCCTGCCCGCGTCCGGAGTCCACTTCGGACAGGAACAGGTCGGACTGCGCGGTGCCGTTCGCCTTGAGCTGCGGCACGAACGCGACCCCCACCAGCAGCACGATCGCGGTGACGATCCAGATCAGCCTCGGGTGGGCGCCGACCTGCCGCGCGATCCAGCCCCACATGCCGACGTGCTCCGGTTTCGCCGAACCGTGCCTGGGCCGGAACGGCCAGAACGCCGCCCGCCCGATGAGTGCGAGCGCGGCCGGCAGGAACGTCACCGACGCGAGCAGCGCGCCCGCGATGCCGATCGCCGCGACCGGGCCCAGGCCCTGGTTCGAGCGGAGATCACTGAACAGCAGGCACAGCAGACCGAGCACGACCGTGCCGGCGGACGCGGCGATCGGCTCGATCGTGGCGCGCCACGCCTTGCGGACCGCGACGAACCGGTCGTCGGTCTCGCGCAGCTCCTCGCGGAACCGGGACACCATCAGCAACGCGTAGTCGGTGGCGGCACCGAACACGAGGATGAACAGGATCCCCTGGCTCTGCCCGTTCAGCTTCAGCACGTCGTGGTCGGCGAGCTGGTACACCACGAAGGCGGCCGTGCCGAGCGCGAACACCGCCGACACGAGCACGAGCAGGGGCAGCACCGGGCTGCGGTAGACCACGACGAGGATCAACGCGACCACGCCGCCGGCGACCACGAGCAGCAGCCCGTCGATGCCGCCGAACGCGACAATGAGGTCCGCGATCTGCCCGGCGGGCCCGGTCACGTACACCGACAGCCCGGCCGGCACGTCCTTCGCCAGCTCCGCGCGGACCTTCTCGACGACCTCGCCCGGCTCGCCGGCGCCGACGACCGGCACCACGAACTGCACGGCGTCGCCGTCCTTCGACGTCTCCGGCGGCGCGGCCGGCCCGGCGATCCCGTCGAGCTTCGCCACGGCGGCCGACCGGTCGGCCAGGAACGCCAGGTCGGCCGGCCGGACGCCGGACTTGCGCTCGGCCACCACCACCGCGGGCAGCACCTGCTGGTCGGAGAACTCCTTCTGCAGGTTCGCGACCTCGGTGGCCTCGGCGGAGTCCGGCAGGAACGCGGCGTTGTCGTTCGTCGCGACGTCCGACAGCTTGCCCATGAACGGGCCGCCGACCGCGCCGATACCCAGCCAGAGGACCACGAGCAAGGCGGGCAGCCACCATCGAATCCGACGCATGCGAGAGAGCGTAGGTGCGGCTCGGCGGGTCCGCTCAAGATCGCGGTGAGCCATGGCACATTAAGTTGCGCGCAATTTGATTGGGCGTAACGTAGCTGCCATGACCGACAGCGACCTGGAGCTCGACAAGCAGGTGTGCTTCGCGCTGTACGCGGCGTCCCGCGCGGTCACGCATCTCTACCGGCCGGTGCTCGACGCGCTCGGCCTGACCTACCCGCAGTACCTCGTGATGCTCGTGTTGTGGGAGCGCGGCACGTCCACCGTCAAGTTCCTCGGCGAGGAGCTGGACCTCGACTCTGGCACGCTCTCGCCGCTGCTCAAGCGGCTGGAGACGGCGGGCTTCGTGCGGCGCGAGCGGTCGACCACCGACGAGCGTTGCGTCGAGGTGCACCTGACCGAGACGGGCGCCGCGCTCCGCACCCGCGCGAGCGGCGTGCCACGCAAGTTCGCCGGCGCGACGGGCATGGAGCTCGTGGAGCTGGCCGCCTTGCGGCAGAACCTCGTGCGGCTGACCCAACAGGTCAACGCACACCGACTGACACCCGATGAATGAACAGAAGGGGAACATCATGGATGCGCTCTACACGGCGAAAGCCACCTCAAGCGGAGCCGGCCGGAACGGGCACGTCACGTCTTCCGACGGCGTGCTGGACCAGGACCTCGCCGCGCCGAAGGAGATGGGCGGCGCCGGCGGTGCCACGAACCCGGAGCAGCTTTTCGCCGCGGGCTACGCGGCCTGTTTCCACAGCGCGCTGCAGCTGATCGCGCGGCGGGAGAAGGTGTCGCTCGCCGACTCCACGGTGACCGCCGAGGTCAGCATCGGCAAGCAGGGCGAGGGTTTCGGCCTGGCCGCCGAGCTGGTCGTCACGCTGCCAGGTGTCGAGCGCGCGGCCGCCGAGAAGCTGGTCGCCGCGGCGCACCAGGTGTGCCCGTACTCCAACGCCACCCGCGGCAACATCGACGTCGCGCTGACGGTCGCCTGATGTCCGTAGCCGCCAAGGAGATCCGCCTCGCGTCCCGCCCGCACGGCTGGCCGACCGCCGAGAACTTCGAGTTCGCCGACGTCGAGCTGGCGTCACCGAAGGCGGGCGAGGTGTTGGTGCGCAACACGTTCATGTCCGTCGACCCGTACATGCGGGGCCGGATGAACGACGCGAAGTCCTACGTGCCACCGTTCCAGGTCGGCAAGGCGCTCGAGGGCGGCACCGTCGGCGAGGTCATCGAGTCCGGTGTGGACGGTGTGTCGCCCGGCGACCTGGTGCTGCACGGCTACGGCTGGCGGTCGCACGCGCTGACGTCGGACTTCACGCCGCTGAAGCCGATCGAGGGGGTCTCCCCGTCACACTTCCTCGGCGCGCTCGGCATGCCGGCGCTGACCGCGTACGTCGGGCTGCTCGACATCGCGCGGTTCACACCGGGCGAGACGGTGTTCGTGTCCGGCGCCGCCGGCGCGGTCGGCAGCCTGGTCGGTCAGATCGCGAAGCTCAAGGGCGCCAAGCGCGTCGTCGGCAGCGCCGGTTCGGCCGAGAAGGTGACGCGCCTGACCGAGAGGCTCGGCTTCGACGCGGCGTTCAACTACCGCGACGGCAACGTGCGGGACCAGTTGGCGGAGCAGGCCCCGGACGGCATCGACGTGTACTTCGACAACGTCGGCGGCGACCACCTCGAGGCCGCGCTCGACGTGCTGAACCGGAACGGCCGGGTGGCCTCGTGCGGCTCGATCTCCGCGTACAACGAGACCGAGCTCCCGCCGGGACCGCGCAACCTGTACCTGCTGGTCACCAAGCGGCTGACGCTGCGCGGGTTCATCATCTTCGACCACAACGACCGGCTGCCGGACATGGTCCGCGACGTCGGCGGCTGGCTCGCGAGCGGTGAGCTGGTGGCGGAGGAGACCGTCGCGGAGGGCCTCGACAACGCGCCGGCCGCGTTCATCGGCATGCTGCGCGGCGAGAACACCGGCAAGATGGTGGTCCGCCTGTAGGAATGACCGAACTTTCTGTGGGACCGCGTTTCGCGCGGTCCCACAGTTCGTTTCGGCCGGACCCGGCGCGGCCGCCTTGCTACGGTTCACGGTGTCCCACTTCGAAAGGACGGCACCGTGCCAGAGCCGATCTTGGTGTCCATCGCCGCCGCGCTCGCCGCCAAGTCGGCGACCTCTCTCTACGAGCTGGTGAAGCGGAAGTTCGCCAGTCGCGAGGAGGCGACCAAGGCGCTCGAGGCCGCGACGGGCGCGGCGCCCGAGTCGCCGGAGGTGGCCGCGCTGACCACACAGCTCGCGGCCGCCGAGGCAGCGGACCCCGGGTTCGGGGCGGAGCTGCGCAACACCTGGCAGCAGGTGCACGCCGAGCGCGGCGGCGTGGTCAACCAGATCAGCGGCAACGTGACCGGCAAGGTCGTGCAGGCACGCGACATCGAAGGCGGCGTCAGCTTCTAGGCTGCTCGCATGACATGGGCCCTGCCGGAGTGGACGGTGCTCGCCACGCTGCGTGAACAGCCGCGGCACGGCTTCGCCATCGCCACGCTCACCGCCGCCGACGGGGAGCTGGGTCGCGTCTGGCAGATCCCCCGCCCGGTGATCTACCGCGCCCTCGGCCGGCTGGAGGAGGCGGCGCTGGTCATCCCGACCATCGTCGAGTCCGGGCCGGGGCCGCAGCGCACGGTGAGCAACGTCACGCCGGCCGGGCGCGCGGCCGTGGACGAATGGCTGGCGGCGCCGACGGCGCACGTGCGGGAGCTGCGGTCCCACCTGCTGATGAAGCTCGCGCTGCTGGACCGGCGCGCGCTGGACCCCGCCGACCTGATCGCACGCCAGCGCGAGGTGCTGACCCGCATCGTCGACCGGCTGACCGCCGAGCGCGCCGCGCAGTCCGGCTTCGAGGCCGTGCTGCTGACCTGGCGCCACACCAACGCCACGGCGGCGCTGAACTTCCTCGACGAGATAGTCGCCGATTGACCCCGGTTATCGCGAGATAGAGAGAAAGACTTTGCCATCTCTCCACTTCGGGAGAAATGTAGACCGTATACAAACCGAAGGAGAGAGACCATGGCAAAGGTGCTTTGCGTGCTCTACGACGATCCCATCGACGGCTACCCCAAGACGTATGCCCGCGACACAATCCCTTCCGTAGCAAAATATCCCGGCGGCCAGACGGTCCCGAGCCCGGCCGGCGTCGACTTCACGCCCGGCGAGCTGCTCGGCAGTGTCTCCGGCGAGCTGGGTCTGCGGAAATACCTCGAAAGCCTCGGCCACGAGCTGGTCGTCACCGCCGACAAAGAGGGTCCGGACTCCGAGTTCGAACATCATCTGCACGACGCGGAAATTGTCATCTCCCAGCCGTTCTGGCCGGCCTACCTGACGGCGGAGCGCATCGAGGCGGCGCCGAACCTCAAGCTGGCGGTCACGGCGGGCATCGGGTCGGACCACGTCGACCTCGACGCCGCCATCGCGCGTGGCGTCACCGTCGCCGAGGTCACGTACAGCAACTCGATCAGCGTCGCCGAGCACGTGGTGATGATGATCCTCGGCCTGGTGCGCAACTACCTCCCGGCACACCAGATCGTGCGCGACGGCGGGTGGAACATCGCCGACGCGGTGTCCCGCTCCTACGACCTCGAGGGCATGGACGTCGGGTCGGTCGCGGCCGGCCGCATCGGCACCGCCGTGCTGCGCCGCCTCGCGCCGTTCGACGTGCGCCTGCACTACACCGACCGGCACCGCCTGCCGGCCGAGGTCGAGAAGGAGCTCAACCTCACCTTCCACGCCTCCGCGCAGGAGATGGTGCCGAACTGCGACGTGGTCACCATCAACGCGCCGCTGCACCCGGAGACCCAGGGCCTGTTCGACGACGAGCTGATCGGCACCATGCGCCGCGGCTCGTACCTGATCAACACCGCCCGCGGCCTGATCGCCGACCGCGACGCCGTCGTGCGCGCGCTCGAGTCGGGACAGCTCGCCGGCTATGCCGGTGACGTCTGGTACCCGCAGCCCGCGCCGGCCGACCACCCGTGGCGGACCATGCCGCACCACGGCATGACCCCGCACATCTCCGGGTCGTCGCTGTCCGCGCAGGCCCGCTACGCCGCCGGCACCCGCGAGATCCTCGAGTCGTACTTCGCGGGCACGCCGATCCGGCAGGAGTACCTCATCGTCGACGGCGGCGCGCTGGCCGGCGCCGGGGCGCACGCGTACTCGACGCGCTGAGATCGGTTGCGCCGCCCGCGCCGCGACCGCTAGCGCCACGCGCCGACGATCGCCGCGATCACCAGCAGCTTCAGCAGCCAGTCGCCGGCGTGGGTCGCGGCGATGCGCCACGCCACCTTGTCCCACATGACCGAGCCGGACAGCAGGACGAACGGGAACGCGGCGAACAACACGAGTGCGAGCACCAGCGCGCCGCCGAAGCCGAGCCCCAGCCGGTCGGCGAGCGCGGCGAACACGATCACCACGAGCGCGCTGCGGCACAGCTCCAGCAGCACCTGCCACGGCGCCGGCCGCGTCCCGTCGCCTGCCTGGTGGCCGACGACCGAGTAGTACACCGAGCTCAGCACGAACACCGTCACCACGGACACCGCGATCGCAAGCCAGTTCACGTCGTTCTCCTCTCGATTGACCCTTCATCCGAGAGGTAGAAGCCGGCGCGCGGATTTCGACATCACCAGGACCCCGCGTCCCCCGTGCGGGTGGGGCACGTCGCCCGGCGCTGTCGGTGGGCGCGGGTATCGTGCCTTTCCATGTCATCGGACGCTCCCGCCGACCGGGCGGCGGATGAGGCGCGCCGGCTCAAGCTGTACGCCTACCTTGACGCGCGCGAGCATCGGCGCACCTACCTGTGGATCATGCGGCTGTTCGCGTCGACGCTGCTCGCGGACCTGTCCGCCGGCGAGGTGTCGGCCGCGCTGAGCAGCGCGGAGCGCCGCGGCGACCTCCCGGCCGGCGAGTCGCGGGTGGAGAACGTGATCGCGCGGCTGAAGCAGCTCGTCGAGTGGGGCAACCTGGTCGCGGGCCGCCGTGAGGTGGTCGCCGCCAGCATCGCCGAGTTCCAGCACGGCAGCGTCCGCTACCAGGTCAGCAAGCTCGGTGTCCGCGTCCAGCGCGACGTCGACGAGCTGCTCCGCACCACCGAGGGCGCCCGCGAGGTGTCCCGCGAGCTGCTGCCGGCCATCGCGGGCGGGCTGGACGAGCTGCTGGTCCGGCTGTCCCGCGCGAGCTACGAACACGGCCGGGACCCGGGCGCCGACGCGACGCAGCGGGCGGTCGAGCGGATGGCCGAGCAGGTCACCACGCTGTTCCTGCAGCATGGCGAGCTCGCCGCGACCGTGCGCGACTTCTACGCCTACCTCGGTCAGGTCGTTACCCGCTACCACCTGGCGTCCGACGAGATCTCCGGCTTCCGGAACCTGCTCGTCGAGTACATCCAGATGGTCGTCGAGGACGTGCTGCGCTACACCCCGGCCATCGCCGAGGTCCTCACCCGCGACGAGTTCGCCGGCGCCACCCGCCACCTGCTGCGGCTGCTCACCCCGTCCGGCTCGCTCGGCCGCGACGTCGAGCGGTCCCGCGGCCGGTCGGCGGCCGACTGGCGGGAGCTGACCGACTGGTTCGTCGACCGGCCGGGCCGTCCGTCGCAGGTCACGGCCCTGCGGGAGGCCACGGCCCGCGCCATCGGCACACTGCTGGCCACGGTCAAGCGCGCCACCTCGGGCGGTGGACCGGAGCCGGGCCGGCGGGCGGAGCTGCTGACGCTCGCCAAGTGGTTCGACGAGTCCACCCCCGACCAGGCGCACACGCTGGCCGCCGCCGCGTTCGGGCTGCACCCGGCCCGCCACCTCGCGCCGGCGCCGGCGAACGACGGCGACGACGAGCAGACGCCGTGGGCCACCGGCCCGGTCGTCGACGTGCTGGTCACGGTCCGCGGCCGGGGCGACCGCACCCGCGGCCGCCCGTCCCGCATCCTCGACAACCCGCTCGGCCGCGAGCAGCTCCTCGCCGAGGCACGCAACGCCGACGCCCGGCACACGGCCGCGGTCGCCGAGCTGGCCGGCGCGTCCGGACAACTCGATCGGGTGACTTTGTCGGCCGACGCGCTTGGCACGCTGTGCGGGCTGCTCACGGACGCGATGGCCCAGCGCGAGCGCGCCACCGACTCCGGCGAGGCCGTCGACCCGGTCGGCGGGCTGACGCTGCGGTTGCGCCAGGAGTCCGGCGGCTCGGCGGTCATCCACACGTCCGGTGGCGTGCTGGAGCTGCGCGACACGACGGTCGAGTTCAGTACGGGCAGGTCGAGTTGAGCACAGACACTCTCGACCGGCTCGGGGAGATCGACCAGGCCGACGTGGTCCGGTGCGCGCGGGTGCTCCTGCGCCGCCCGCTGCTGCGCGCCGGCGGGCCGGAGAGCGAGCTGCTCCCCCTGGTCTACCGGCACCGCGCGGTGCTCAGCGAGCTGTTCGCCGGCACGCTCGGCTACCGGCTCGTCGTCGAGCGGCGGTTCGCGCGGCTGTACAAGTCGGGCCCCGGCGCCGACCCGACCCGGGGCGAGCCGACGCTCACCCCGCGCGGCTACGCCTACCTCGCACTCTGCCTCGCCTCCCTCACCGGCATCGGCCAGCAGACCCTGTTGTCCCGCCTGGTCACCGACATCCGCTCGGCCGCGACCCAGGCCGGCATCGAGCTGTCCGACGACCTCGGCGAGCTGCGGGCCATCGCGTCCGCGCTGCGGCACCTGGTGTCGCTTGGCGTCATCAGCGAGACCGAGGGCAGCGTCAGCGAGACCGGCTCCGAGGCGCTGTTGACCATCGACACCACACTGCTCGGCCAGCTCGTCGCCGGGCCGCTCGGGGTGGCGACCACGCCGACCGAGCTGATCGCGCTGTCCGCGCGGCCGGGGCCGCGCGGCATCGAGCACGCGCTGCGCCGCAGGCTGGTCGAGAACCCGGTCACGCACTACTCCGACCTGACCGACGACGAGGCCACCTGGCTGCGCAAACGCGCCAGGCAGGAGTCGCGGCTGCTGGAGCGCTGCTTCGGGCTGGTCACCGAGACCAGGCTCGAGGGCATCGCGGTCACCGACCCGGAGGACTACCTCACCGACGTCTCGTTCCCCGGCCAGTCGACGGTCGCGCGGGTGGCGCTGCTCGCACTGCCCGACCTGCTGTCGGCCGGCGTGAGCCGGGATGGTTGGGTTGCGGTGTCGGTCGAGCAGCTCACGACGGTGTGTGACGAGCTCGTCGACGCCTACCCGGCGGCGTGGTCCAAGCTGATGGTCGCGAGCCTGCCGAAGCTGGTCGACGACGTGCTGCAGTTGTTGCTGTCACTGGGTTTGGCGAAACCGGACACCGAGGGCACCTGGTTGTT
>Ga0193717_1000491_pt1 | contig 26438 bp, 18 predicted proteins | sample U2c2metaG_FD_145900 | JGI IMG/M metagenome (GOLD analysis project Ga0193717, IMG submission 145900) | Soil microbial communities from a riparian zone of the East river system, Colorado, United States - U2c2 | ecosystem: Environmental > Terrestrial > Soil > Riparian zone | place: USA: East River...
CTCCATCTCCATCGAGATCGGCGATTGCGAGGGAGGAGTTAACGTACCCTGCGATGGGCACAGATCCCCCGAGCGTGAAGGTGCCATCGCCGTTTCCGAAAGCGCTGATCAGGTCATTTGAATTTCCCGAGCGGAAGACAACGTCAGGAATCGCGTCGCCGTTCAGGTTGCCGATCGTAATCGAATAAGCTCCGGCATAAGATACGTCCGAGAAATTGAGTGCGGCTTGGAGAGTAAAGGTGCCATCACCATTACCCCGGAGGGTGGTGAGCGTGGTGGTTGGGTTCAGGTAATCAGAGGTACTCGATGTAGCGACCAGATCCAGGATCCCGTCGCCATTGAGATCGCCGGCTGCGAATACAGGTGCATATGTACTACTGAGGAAGGGAAGTAAACTCCCGCGAGTAAAGGTTCCGTCGCCATTTCCAGTCAGCATGACGACATCTCCGTCCCCACCCGGAACGACAAGATCCTGGATGCCGTCCGCGTTGAAATCGCCCACGACCAACTCGTTTATTCCGAACGTAAAGGTATTTGAGGGAGGTTGAGGCTTCACGGAGAAGGTTCCATCCCCGTTGCCCAGCAGAACCTGTACAGCGTAGTTTCCTGAGGCAATATCCGCGATGCCATCTCCATTGAAGTCGCCCACGACAAGGTTATTGCCTGGATAGTTTAAGGAAGGTGTGGATGCGACGGAGAAGGTTCCGTCTCCGTTGCCCAACAAAATGAGGACGGGTGTGGCTGAAGTGACACTGGCATCGGTGGCGATGTCCGGAATTCCATCGCTGTTGAAATCGGCCACGACGACGGCCGAGTAATTTTGAGTGGGATTGGGCAATGGAGTCGATGGTTGTGCTGTGAGTGTGCCATCGCCGTTCCCCAACAGCACTTGGACTGCACCAGTGGCGGAGGTCACAACATCTGGAATGCCGTCCCCGTTGAAGTCTGCCGAGAGGACCACATACGCATTCACATTGGGAACGGTTGTAGAGGACGGGGTGTTGAAGCTTTGGCTGCGGGAGGGAGATCCGAGGGATGCGGTCCCGAGGGTGGTGCCGCTGGTGGTGTCGAGGAAGGAGACGCTGCCGGTGGGTCCGATGTTGGTGGTGAGGAGGCCGGTAACAGTGGCGGTTAGGGTGTAGTTGCCCTGGACGCCGGCCTGGGCGATGGCGGTGGTGGTCTTGAAGATGCCGGTGACCGTGAGGGTGGCCACGGAGGAGGTGCTCGGCGCAGTGGCGGTCGTGCCGACGAAGATTGCGTTATAGCTGTGACTGCCAATACCGGGACGGAAGCGGAGGGAGGCGGTGCCCGACGCGGTAAGCTGGGCCGTGCCGATGACATGGATGTCGGTGCAGTGGGGTGCGGTGGCATCGCAGAACTTGACGAGTCCGGGGCTGACGGGGACGGCGCCGGCTCGCACGCTGGCAGTGAGAGTGACTACGGTAGCGGAAGCCACGGTGGTCACCGGGCTGCCTGCCGCCGTCACGGTGAGCGTGGTCGTACTCGGCGTCGAGGCCGACGCTAGAGGCGTGCAGGCACTCCATGCAAGGATGCAGAGGAGCGCCGAAGCGGCTTTGGCGGAAAAGCGGCGCAGAAATGAGAACAGGTGAGGGGGGAGTAAGGCAGAAGGGCGCATTAGAACCTCAGTGAGACTCAGCGATACGGTCTGGCGCTGTCTGGGAGGGCCGACGCGGACGACGGCCCCGATCAACTCTGTTGGGAGACCTGAGTCTAAATCGATGAAACCTAGATGACAATGAAAAAGAGATTACATAACGATGAAGAACCTCACGGCAAAGAAACTAAGAATTCCAGAACCATAGGGAATATAGTCAGCTGCTGTCGGTGGATTGTAGATGTGCGAGATGGCAGAGCGGTTTTGGACCACTCGAGGGCGGCTTCACAAAAAGATCTATAGCCCGCCTCCTATCGGAGATGACCTTGCACCTCGGCTGCGCAGGTCTAGGAAGTTATGAGTCGGTTCAATGACTCACCGAGTCATGCGGGGAAGGGAAGGAAGTGCATGTGGACCTAAAATCCGTCGAAGAGAAGTTGACTTGTCTCCATCACCTCAGGGTAGGATCAGGACGGACTTGTTTCTCAGTCCTCTCTGATTGTTAGTGATGACATCCATAGACATCCATAAGAAAGTTGTTCGGAGGCACACCACGTGAAGCGCGGAATCGTTGTTGCCCTTTTTCTTGTCTTGGGGGTGTGGTACGCGGTGCAGCTGCGTTCCTTCGCCCAAGCACAAAATCCGATACCAGCGCATGGCTCGCGGCAACAGGCCTATCCGAACCGTCCCAAAGCTCCGGAGGACGTCCTCAGCCGGGGCAAGGCTACCTACGGCGTAAGCTGCGCCTTCTGCCATGGCTCGGACGCCGCAGGTGGGGAGGTTGGGCCAAATCTATTGCGTTCCAGTGCGGTGCTTCAGGATGCTTCGGGCGAGCTGATCACTCCTATCGTGCGTGGCTCCCGCGTCGATAAGGGAATGCCGCGCATCGAGCTTACCGATGCGCAGATCTCCGATGTGGCTGCGTGGCTGCATAGCCTTAAAGTCGAGAGCCGTACGGATCCGAATGAAAACAACATCAACATCGTAAGGGGCGACGCCAAGGCCGGAGAGGTGTATTTTCAAAAGACTTGTGCATCATGCCACTCCGTTACGGGTGATCTGAAGGGCTTTGCAGCCAAGATGCCCAACCCCAAGACGCTGCAGCAGACGTGGCTGCTGCCTGGTGGCGGCGGTGGTCGTGGGGCAGGTGGTTTTGTGGCGCCTCAGTTGCCTGGACTTCATGTGCCACCCGTTACCGTAACCGTGACACTGCCGACGGGTGAGAAAGCGAATGGTGTGATGCGCCGAGTCGATGACTTCTACGTTGGCCTCGTGCAGGCTGATGGAACAGTTCGTGGATTCAGCCGGATAGGCGATGTGCCCAAGGTGGAGATTCACGATCCTCTTGCGCCTCACAGAGAGCTTCTACGTAGGTATAGCGACAAAGACATTCACGATGTAACTGCATATCTGGTGACGCTCAAATGACGCGAACTCTGAAGTACTTTGTTGCAGCTTTTATAGGACTGGTTTCAGGTATCGCAATTGGCCAGAGCCTCGATCCAGCTCAGCTGTTGATGCCAAGCAAGGACTCGTGGCCGACCTATTCGGGAGACTACTCGGGCCGCCGATATAGCTCGCTGACACAGATCAATCAGAAGACGGTGAAGGATCTGTCGCTTGCGTTTGTGACGCGTCTGCAGGCAGGGCCTCAAGGCCCTGCGGGAACTCCTCCGGTCATTGTGGCAGGGGAGGGCACGGCGGAGTTCAATACGGCGGCGAATATTAAGGGGTCCATCCTGCAGGTGGACGGGGTTCTATATATTGCTACGCCGGACAACGCCTGGGCGATCGACGCACGCGACGGTCACGAGATATGGCACTACTACTGGAGGACCAAGGGCGGCACGCATATTGGTAATCGCGGGATGGCTATGTGGAAGACCTGGGTCTACATGGAAACCCCGGACGACTACCTGATTTGCCTCGATGCCAAGACGGGCAAGGAAAAGTGGCATAAGGAGATTGCGAGTTTTGCGGAGCAGTATTTCTCGACGATGGCTCCTATCGTGGTGGGCAACCACCTACTGGTGGGTACAGGTGACGATCTCGATGAGCCCGGGTATCTGCAGTCGATGGATCCTGAGACGGGTGAGGTGCAGTGGCGCTTCTACACTGTTCCTATGAAGGTGGGCGATCCCGGTTTAGATACCTGGCTGAATCTAGATGCTGCCTCGCATGGTGGAGGGAATGTCTGGGTGCCGGGGTCTTATGATCCGGAGACGCATCTCTATATTTTTGGAACAGGAAATCCGAGTGCGGCCTATACGTCACAGAAGCGTGGGCCGGGCGCGAATCTCTATACGTGCTCGATTGTGGCGGTGAATGTAGATACAGGCAAGATGGTCTGGTACTACCAGAACTCTCCGCATGACACACATGACTACGACTCGGCGCAGACGCCGATTTTGGTAGATGGCGTATTCAACGGAAAGCCGCGAAAGCTAGTTCTTTCAGGGGCGAGAAACGGATACTTCTTTACTTTGGATCGGCTGACCGGGGAGCACCTGGTCACGGGAAAGATGTCGAAGACGGTGAACTGGGCGGATGGGCTGGATAAGAATGGTGCGCCAGTACGGATTCCGGCGAAGGACTTCGATCTTGCCGGTGCGCTGGTCTCGCCGGGCAACCAGGGAATTACGAACTGGATGCCGCCTTCTTACAGTCCAGATACGGGCTTCATGTATGTTCCTACGACTGACAGCTATGCAATGTACTATCTCACCACAACGGATCCGCGTGGGTCGATGGGTCTGGGCGGTAAGGATGAGCAGAGCTTGGGGAGTATGGGCAGCTATATTACCGCGATCGATTACAAGACGGGGAAGGTGGCTTGGCAGCACCGCTTTCCGGGTGTCGCCAACTATGGGGTTCAGCCTGGGCTGCTTACGACGGCGGGGAAACTGCTCTTCGGGGGCGATCCCGGAGGAAATCTAGTGGCCTATGATGTGGCGACTGGTACCCCCATCTGGCACTCACGGGTGGGCGTGACGAACGCGCCGGAGACATACATGCTGGATGGCCATCAGTATGTTCTGGTGGGTGGCGGAGATTCGGTGTATCAAACCGCTTTTCGGAGGATGGGCCCCTTTGAACCGGAGTAGATGGCGGAGGGCAAGAGGCTGTTTTATGAAATAACACCAGAACGACGATAAATAGCGACTGCCAGTAGAATCAGCGGTGTAGCAACGAAAGAGGTTCGGATGAAGTTGCAGATAAGAACGCGACTCAGTGTGATGATGTTCCTGGAGTATTTCATCTGGGGAGCGTGGTACGTCACTTTGGGCACCTGGCTCTCCGGTCCACTCCACTTCACCGGTCAGCAGATCGGTCTTGCAGCGGGGGCGACCTCCGTGGGAGCTATCCTCGCCCCATTTTTTGTTGGTCTCATCGCGGACAGGTTGTTCGCTACGCAGAAGGTGCTTGCCCTGCTCCACGTTCTTGGCGCGGCTCTCCTGCTGGTTGCATCGGTTCAGACCTCGTTTGGAGTCTTTTATTCTCTGATTTTGCTGTATTGTTTCTGCTTCATGCCGACGCTGGCTCTTACAAATTCGCTGGCATTCCGGCAGATGCAGGATCCCAAGGGGGAGTTCGGAGCGATTCGAGTACTTGGTTCGGGTGGGTGGATCATCGCCGGGTTGCTGATTGGGACTCTCAAGCTCGAGGCTACTTCGATACCGATGCGACTGGCGGCCCTTGCGTCATTGATAATGGGACTCTACTGTCTAACGTTGCCTCCAACTCCGCCGTTGGGCAGCCGAACCGACCGATTGTCGATGAGTAACATCTTTCCACGCGAGGCGATTGCTCTATTGAAAGATAGGGCCATGATGATCTTTGTAATCGCCTCATTCTTCATCTGCATTCCACTTCAGTTCTATTACGCCTTTACGAATCTTTTCCTGAATCAGGCGGGGGTCCAAAATGCAGCCGGCAAGATGACAGGCGGCCAAATGTCCGAACTGCTATGCATGGTTCTGATCCCCTGGTTCTTCCGCAGGCTGGGCGTGAAGTATATGCTGGTTGCGGGCATGGCGGCATGGGTGATTCGCTATCTGTTCTTCGCCTTTGGCAACGTCACGGATGATATGTGGATGTTGTGGGGCGGGATTCTCTTGCACGGCATCTGCTACGATTTCTTCTTTGTTACAGGCCAGATATATATCGACCAGAAGGCAGATGTGAGCCTCCGCGCAGCAGCACAGGGCCTGATCACCTTCATCACCTATGGGTTGGGGATGTTCGTCGGCTCCTGGCTCTCGGGCTTTGTGGTTGAACACTACACCTTGACTGTCGCACAAGGTGCAATGACATACGACTGGAGATCGATCTGGCTCGTCTCGGCGAGTATCTCCGTACTGGTACTGCTCTTCTTCCTGTTCACGTTCTCGGAGAAGGAGAAGCGAGCACGTTTTTCTGTCTCCGAAGAGGCTTCATTGGACGCCTCGCTCGGATCGAACGCAATGCACCAATAAAGCTTCTATCGCTAATTCGTTCCCGTACGCTCACTGTTCAACACGCCCTGCAATACGATTTTTAGAAAAGGAGAAATACCATGCGACTCCACACCCGTAGAGAATTTCTAGTAGCTTCGAGCAGTCTTGGCTTAGTCGCTGCCGCCAGCACTGTCCTACCTCGTATGGCGCGGGGTGAGGCGATGGGCCTTCCTCCCGGCATTCAGCTGTACACGGTGCGTGAAGACCTGCCGAAGGACACTCCTGGAACGCTGAAGCAGCTTCGCGACATTGGATTTCGCGAGGTCGAGACTGCGGGCTTCGGGAAATATAGCGTGAAGGAGTTCCGGCAACTTCTAGACGATGCGGGCCTGAAGGCCCCAAGCGCGCACCTCAACTTAAATGCCCCGGATCTCGGTCCTATCTTCGAGCAGGCGAACACGCTGGGCGCTCACTATGCTACGAGCTCTAGCCTGGCAACGGGGAACTTGCCGCGCCCGTCTGCGGGCTCGCCCGGAAGCCGCAGACCGGACATGGCACCGCTTGGACTCGAGGGCTTTACCAAACTGGCAGCACAGATGAACGATATCGGTGCCAAGGCGAAGGCGGCGGGGCTGCAGTATGCGTATCACAACCACAACTATGAGTTTGAGAAGATGCCGGACGGCAGCTATGGCTACGACATCCTGGTAAACAAGACGGACCACAATCTGGTGAAGTTCGAGATCGACTGCGGTTGGATGTGCGCAGGCGGGGCGGATCCGATCGCTTATTTCAAGAAGTATCCAGGCCGTTTCAAGATGATCCATGTGAAGGAGTTCGAGAAGATGGATCATGCGACGGTCAGCCTGAGTGATCGGCCCAAGGGCAAGGATCTGGGACAAGGATTTATAGACTACAAGCCGATCTTCGCAGCGGGCAAGAAGGCGGGGATTGAGCATGCCTTCTCGGAGCAGGAAAACCCCTTCCCTGTGTCGCAGATGTCGTCCGCCAAGGTTGCATACGTTTTTCTGCATGCGTCTTCATAGTCTGACTATCAAAGGTTGGCTGATGGTCAATGAGGTTTCTGTCGTCGTAGATTATTGCAACTGAGTATAAGTGCGTAGATAAAGAACAACAACTCGACCTTGTGGAGCGCTTATATCCGATGAACCGCCTTCGTTGTGCTTTCCGTGGGAAATATGTTCTGCAAGTCACGTCGTTGTTCGCAATCGCCGCATTCGCATATGCTCAAAACTCTGGCGCAGGACAAACTCAAAGTAGGAGTACGGTTGGATCCCAAGGGCCGCTGCCTGTGCATGAATCCTATGCGCCTGCCGTAATCGAGAGCGGGGGCTCGCTCTTTCAACAGAGTTGCGGGTTCTGTCATGGAAAGGATGCAGGTGGTGGAGAGAGCGGCCCGGATCTTACACGATCCAAGCTGGTCAGTTCTGATATGAAGGGCGAGAATATCGGCGCAATCATCCGCAACGGACGGCCCGAGAAAGGCATGCCGCGGTTCAATCTCCCCGATGCGGAAGTTATAAGTCTGGTCGCGTTTATTCACTCTCAGCAGGACCTGGCGATGTCCCAGACAGGAACCCGTAAGGGTGTCGATGAGGCCGATCTTCAAACTGGAAATGCCGAAGCAGGAAAGCAGTACTTCAATGGGGCAGGAACCTGTGCCAAGTGTCACTCGCCTACCGGTGACCTTGCGGGTATTGCAGCACGCTACCAGGGGCTGAAGCTGGAGCAGCAGATGCTGTATCCAAGGGATGCAAAGTCCAAAGTAACCGTCACTGCACCTTCCGGAAAGGTGCTGACAGGCCAACTTGCCTATCTTGACGAGTTCACGGTCGCGCTGGTCGATTCAGTCGGGACATATCGCTCCTGGCCAACCGTCAATGTCAAGTACAAGGTAGACGCTCCAGCCAATGCCCATATCGAGCTCTTCAGCAAGTACTCTGATGCCGACATCCACAACCTTATGGCCTACATGCAAACGTTACGCTAAATGCCTGGAAGTGGCATCCGAGCCCCATTTGGAAAGGGTTGAATCGTTATGAAATCTCTGAAGAATGCTTTTCTTCTTGTAATGATTGCGGTAATTGCATCTGCGTTCCCGAATCTGCTTTTAGCTCAAGACGCAGACGCTCTGCTTCTCCATCCACCTGTGGATAGTTGGCCGGGATACCACGGTGACTATTCCGGTAGGCGCCACAGCACCTTGAAGGAGATTACCCCGCAGAACGTGCAGAATCTTGCCCTATCCTGGGTTTTTCAGACGGGTCAGACCGCCGAACTCAAGGCCTCACCTATATTGGTCGATGGCATCCTGTACTTCACCGTGCCAGATAATATCTGGGCTGTGGATGCTCGGTCAGGCCACCGGATATGGCATTACACGGCCCCACCGAACAAAGCCTTGCACATCGGCCATCGCGGTGTCAGCGTGTATAAGGGCTGGCTATACTACATGTCTTCGGATGCCCACCTCTTATCTCTCGACCCTAAAAACGGCAAGGTACGGTGGGATGTCGTAGTCGCCGACTATACGAAGGGACAATGGGCGACAATGGCTCCGCTGATCGTTGGCAATCATGTGCTGGTGGGTGTTTCAGGCGATTTCGACAACCTGCAAGGCTTCGTCCGCTCCATCAATGCGGAGACAGGAGCAACACAATGGCAGTGGGATGCTACTCCGCCAGTAGGAACGCCAAAGACTACAACTGGAGGGAATGCGTGGATGACAGGGACTTACGATCCCAACCTCAATCTGGTCTATTGGGGTACGGGGAATCCAACACCGGTACTGAATGGCAAAACGCGGCCCGGAGATAACCTCTACACATGCAGCATCGTTGCACTAAATCCTGAAACCGGGAAGCTGGTATGGGCGTTTCAACCGTCGCCACATGATACTCATGACTGGGATGCTGTTGAAATACCTGTTCTGGTGGACGGAGACTTTCATGGACACCCGCGAAAAATGCTCATGCAGGCGTCCCGCAACGGTTATTTCTTTGTACTGGACCGGACGGATGGGAAAAGCCTTTTGACCACTACGTTCGGGCCTGTGAACTGGACGCTGGGCGTAGACAAGCAAGGTCGTCCAATTCCAAACCCTGCAAAAGAACCCGCACCCGACGGTCGTTTGATCGCTCCGGACGAGGGCGGCCTCACCAACTATCGATCCCCGAGCTTTGATCCGAAGACAGGACTATTTATCGTGAGCGCGGCACCCAGCTACAGTCTCTATTTCTCCAAGCCGGCAGATGGAACCTATGGTTGGTCGGGAGCAGATTACAGTCTTTGGAGTAAAGGTGTTCTCGAGGCCATCGACTACCAGACCGGTAAGATTCGCTGGAGCCATGAACTAGGCGAAGGACGTTCGGGCGCAGGTGTCTTAACCACTGATTCCGGGCTGACGTTCACCGGCGACGCGTTTGGAAACTTTCTGGCATTGGATACGAGCAACGGAAAGACTCTTTGGCACGCAGGTTCAGGAGCGCACATACAAAGCCCACCGATCACCTACGAACTCGATGGTCAGCAGGTTGTACTGACGAGCAGTGGCAGCGTGATGTTCGCATGGACATTGCCGAGATCCGCCGGACACAGGCAGTCCTCCCCATCAGCAAAATTAGACGTCCATTGAAAGCACGATCGCATCGATTCAGAGATTCTACGAGACAGACCCCTTAAGGAGACTGAGAATATGATTGCGCAACACGAAGAGGCGACGGGATTTTGTGAAGACCTTGATAAAGGAGCTTACGTATGAGGACGATGAAGGGACCTGGTATTTTTCTGGCTCAATTTGCAGGAGATGCCGCACCGTTTAATAGCTTGGCGTCGATTTCGAAGTGGGCCGCCGGGTTAGGGTACAAGGGCGTTCAGATTCCTACTTGGGATGCTCGCTTTTTCGATCTGAAGCTCGCGGCCGAAAGCCTTGCCTACTGCGATGAGGTCCGAGGAGTTCTCGCCCAGAATGGGCTCGAATTAACTGAGCTATCGACACACCTTCAGGGGCAACTTATAGCCGTCCATCCAGCGTATGATTCGCTGTTTGATAGCTTCGCGCCCGAGTCTGTCCATGGCAATCCTGCCGCACGTCGTGCCTGGGCCGAAGAGCAGCTCTGCTTTGCAGCAAAGGCATCGAAGAACCTGGGATTGAAATGCCACGCGACATTTTCGGGCGCACTGGCGTGGCCATACCTCTATCCTTGGCCGCAGCGTCCGCAAGGGCTCGTTGAAGCTGCCTTTGAAGAGTTGGCAAAACGCTGGAAGCCTATCCTGGATGTCTTTGATGAGAACGGCGTGGACGCCTGCTTTGAGGTTCACGCGGGCGAAGATCTTCATGATGGCGCCTCGTTCGAGATGTTTCTCGACCTTTTGAAAGGTCATCCGCGCTGCAATCTTCTTTTTGACCCGAGCCACTTTGTGTTGCAACAGCTTGACTATCTCGAATACATCGACCTCTACCACTCGCGGATCAAGATGTTCCATGTAAAGGATGCAGAATTTAATCCGACGGGGCGCCAAGGGGTATATGGAGGTTTTCAATCATGGGTCAACCGGGCTGGCCGCTTTCGGTCTCTAGGAGACGGACAGGTGGACTTCGGCGGAATCTTCTCCAAGCTGACGCAATACGGTTATGACGGCTGGGCTGTGATGGAGTGGGAGTGCTGCATAAAAAGCTCAGATCAGGGCGCCATCGAAGGCGCGCCATTCATTGCGCGCCACATCATCCAGGCAGGCGAGCGATCTTTCGACGATTTTGCGGGCGCGAACGTAGACAAGGCGGCGATAGGCCGATTGCTCGGCTTGAAGCAGGAGGAGTAACACATGGCAGCGAGCGCTGAGATATCTAAGTTAGGTAGACGACTGCGGTTGGGGATGGTCGGCGGAGGGCCGGGAGCATTTATTGGCGCTGTTCACCGTGTAGCGGCGAGGCTCGATGACCGATATGAACTGGTAGCTGCGGCGCTATCGTCCGATCCGGAAAAATCCATGTCTGCCGCAAGAGAACTTCATATTCCGAGGGCATACAAAGATTTTAACGAGATGGCTGCCGCCGAAGCGGAACGGCCAGACCGTATCGATGCGGTAGCAATTGTCACACCCAACCACATGCACTACCCGGTCGCCAAAGCATTCCTGGCCGCCGGGATTCACGTGATCTGCGACAAACCTTTGACGACAACGATCGAACATGCGCTGGAACTATCCGAAACAGTGAACCGAACCGGTCTGATCTTTGGACTTACTCATACCTACGCGGGATATCCGATGGTGAGGCAGGCCCGGGAGATGGTTCTCGGTGGTGAGTTGGGCCCTATTCGGATGATTCAGGTGGAGTACGCTCAGGACTGGCTGACCACGAATCTCGAAGCTAGCGGCATGAAGCAGGCGGACTGGCGCACCGATCCTGCGCGGAGCGGCCCGGGCGGATGTCTCGGAGATATTGGAACGCACGCTTTCCATCTCGCCTGCTTTACAACGGGCCTTGCTTGTCAGGAAGTCGCGGCGGATGTGTCGACGTTCGTTCCTGGACGTCGTGTGGATGATAACGTGCAAGTGATGATGCGTTTCTCGAACGGAGCCAAAGCAAGCTTGTGGGCTTCTCAAATTGCGCCGGGGAACGAGAATAATCTCCGCCTTCGGATCTATGGGGAAAAGGCGGGATTGTCGTGGGTGCAGGAAGATCCCAATCACCTTACCTTTATTCCTTTGGGACAGCAGTCTCGCTTGATTACGCGAGGAGGCGCCGGGACGGGGACAGCGGCCAGTTGGGCAACCCGGATTCCTTCCGGGCACCCGGAGGGCTATTTTGAGGCTTTCGCGCAGATCTACACCGACATTGCGGAACAGATCACCGCAAGAATTGAAGGGCGGACGCCGAATCCTCATTCTCTTCTTGTACCGGGAGTGGAAGACGGCGTATATGGAGTCCGATTCATCAATGCAGTACTAGATTCCTCTCGACGCGACTCTGTTTGGACGCCCTTACCCTCAGGAGTGAGGAGTTGTTAAAGTCGGCGAGCGTCTCCTCAGGATACTTCCGTCGCGATGAACCTCACAGTAGGGAATTCATATTCTGCGGGGCTTCGAAATATGTATCTAATTGGTGAGATTATTGCTTCAAAGCAATGATGCCCCAAGGCCCCCCTCCTGCTTTGATTTTTCTCACTACGGTGTTACTTGCTTGGTCTACCACTGAGATGTCGTTCGATGGCCCATTGGCCGAATAAAGTATCTTTGCATCTGGCGATAATGCAATACCCCAAGGCCGCGGGCCTACTTCAACAGCCCCAAGGACAGTGTTGGTGGCGGTGTCAATTGTGAAGATCTGGCGTCCACGGCCAGTGCTGACGTATAGCCTCGTGGCATCCGGCGAGAGCAAAACGGCCATTGGTTTGATCACACCAGGCTTGCCAAGGGAAATCGCTTTGAGCATCTTGTGTTTTACTGCATCTACCACGACGACTGTCCCATCATTTTCGGCATTGATATAGGCGCGTGAGCCGTCAGGCATAAATGCGATTGAGCGCGGGCGGTGCCCGACTTTGAAAGTTGCAATGATTTTTCCGACCGCTGGGTCAAGCACAGAGATGCTGCCATTCTCCTCGGATGTGATGTAGACGAGTTTGCCATTCGGAGTAACTTTGACCCCTTCTGGTTGTGCACCAATCCCAAGTGTTTTGAGCACGGTGCCGGAGGCGATGTCGACAATACTCACAGCTGAAGTATCTTCATTGGAGATGAATAACTGCTTGCCATCTTTGCTGAGATCGAAGTTTTCCGGATCGGATCCACCGTGAATGATGCGAGTGAGCTTATTCTGTTTTACGTCGAAGACACCAATACCATCAGCGCTCTTGTCGGGCGGAGGAAGGGTGCTCTCATCGACATCGGGCCCAGCGATAGGCGATCCACTAAGCGCCACATAGAGAGTCTTTTTATCCGGACTCGCGTGAATTCCTCGTGGACGCTTGCCAAGTGGGATTGTTGCAATCACCTGCGATGTACCAGAGTCGATGACGGTCAGGTCTCCAGAGACCTCGTTGGTAACGTAAATCCGCGGAGCCGAAGATTCTGAAATGGCTTCCGCCACGACTGGGGTCTGGCTTTTCGAGGGAGAGCAGCCTACCGAAAATACCGAAAGACCTGTCGCAAGCAGTACAAGATGTAGCTTATGCATGAATCATTTTCCTCTGAATGTGAAATTGAGCACCGTGTTGTTGTGCGGAGCAACCGTTACTTGTTGCTCCTGAGTACCGAGATTCTCCTGCCACACTCCGATGGTGTAAGTGCCGGGAGGAAGATTCTTGATTGCGAAGGCCCCATCGTCCTTCGAGACGGCGAAGTAGGGATGTTCCAAAACTCCGATATAGGCATGCATCCAGCTATGAATATTGCATTTGACTCGGATCATGATCTCGGGCTTCAAGAATTTTCGCTTCAGCGGAGCGTCCCCTGGTCCCTGGCTATGGTTCCATTCGTGATTTATCTCGGCCATTGGATGAATATTGTGCGTTACGGGGTCCGAGTTGATGACGTGTAGTACCTGATTGGTCTGAATGCCCATTACTCGCGGACGGAACCAGCAGCCACTCTGATCGATGATGGCGGGAGTTGCGGGAACTTCGAAGTTTTTTCCTTCGAGACCCTTTTTCACGTAAATGAAAGCGTCGCGGAGGGAGCCGGTTGAACTCACGATCAACGACTCGTCGTAGGCTTTTCCGTGATGAGCTTCGACGCAGGCAGGGTCTTCGCTCATGTCGATCATCTTATGAGGCGGCTTTTTCCCTGTGTAGCGTATTGTCCCTGTGATTGATCCGGCGGTTCCTGAATCGACTTTGAAAAACGGGGTGGCAGGGTGATTGATAGGGGAGGGTATTACCTCCTTTTTTGTCTTTCCTGTGCACCCTATTGTGAGTGCAATCGCGCAGCAGAGACAGGAGCGAGTGAGCACGTGAATGATTTGCATATCCCTAAATTTAGCTTACTCCTGCTTTGGTGGTCCCACATTAGGGGGCATCTCGCCCGTGAGCGACATCAGAAACTGCACCAGGTCTGTGCGATCCTGCCCGGATAACTTGATCACTCGAATATTTTTGTCTAGATAGGGGTTCGAGTTTCCTCCTCCCGCATAGAAGTCAACGACCTCTTTTAGTGTTTTCAGACTGCCGTCGTGCATGTATGGGCCTGTATTCGCAATGTTGCGAAGAGTCGGAGTCTTGAAAGCCCCTTTATCAGCGGTCACTTTTGTTTCATGGTAGCGGCCGACGTCCTTGAAATCGCCGTCGTCACCTACTCCCTCTCCAATATTGTGAAATTTACCGTCGGTGAAGAGCGCGTACTTTGCGTCTATGGTGTGACAGGTTACACAATTGCCTTTTTGTGGATCACTAAAGATGGCAAGGCCCCGAATCTGACTCGGTGTGAGCGATTTTTTATCCCCTCCGAACTGATAGCGATCAAAAGCAGAATTGCCACTGAGAATCGTTCGTTCAAAGCTGGCGAGCGCTTTCTCGACCCTACCGATAGTCATGTCGTCACTTCCAAACGCTTTGAGGAGCATCGCTTTATACATGGGGTCCCTGCCGAGTTTCGAGACGGAGACTTCGTGGGTCTGATTCATCTCCACGGGATCGACGATGGGGCTGGCCGCCTGCTCCTCAAGGCTCATGGCACGGCCGTCCCAGAACTGAAGTGGGAGGTAGGCCGCGTTAACCACAGTGGGAGCATTGCGAATGCCAGTCATTCCGCCTACGCCTCTCGAAATTGTGAGGCCGTCCGCGAATCCTCGTTGGGGATTGTGGCACGTGGCACATGCCAGAGAATTGTCCTTGGAGAGTTTCTTGTCGTAGAACAGCCTGCGACCGAGCGCGATCGTCTCTGCGGTGGGTAGATTGTCCACCGGTATGGGAATTGAAGGCAGTCCGAGGGGGGCCTTGATTTCAACTGTGGCGCCCACGGGCTTTTCACTTACATGGGCTTTGCATCCGCTACAAAGGGCCAGTGGGCTGATTATGAGAATTACCCTCAAAGCAATCGCCCATCTCTTTATCCCGGTGCTAAAAAAAAAGCAGACGACAGGGCCAGCACATTTGGGGCCTATTTTTCCGGTTTTCAGAGACATCCTTCATCCCTCTCGTAAAGCAATTGCAGACCCACCACCAAACGGATGTCTGACAGCCCAAGCCCATTTACAGTATGACGCTTTGTTCAAAGGGATCGTCTCAGGATATATCCCGATGATTGTCCAACTGGTCTAACTCTCAACCGCATATCGGCTATCGTAGCCGATACGGACCCCGTGATTCACCGGACAAGACAATCATCAGAGGTTGGCTGTAGACACAACTAGGAAAAGTTACCTACTGTTCCCTCAGCGTTTTCGATCAGGATTAAGCATCTGCTTAAACGCTGACCAGATTTGATTCATCATTGCTGTTGCTTGGAGCGTTCTACAAGAAAACTGCGAATGGTCTTGACATTGCTGTCACTGCATGGATAGTATCCTCACGAAATGAGACGTCTCATGTTGGTGAAACTAAGTCCTGTTTGGTGTCTTCTTTTGGGTACACCCTCTGTTGACGTGAGCATCGACAAGGATAATCTCTGGTTGGTGAGGTTTGAAGTTTTATGAATCTAGGTAGATTGCCTCAAATTGAAGTCGCGCGAAAAGTATTTCGTCTATTCCTCTTGATGGGATGCGGGTGTGCGTTTCCATGGCTGGAGACTGCACACGGTCAGGCCACCGGGGCGCCTGAGTGGACTACAAGCAGCTTCAACCAGCAGCGGGACGGATGGCAAAGAAATGAAACGAAAATCACCTCAGAAAATGCCAAAAATCTTCAGCTTCTCTGGAAAGTGAAGCTTGATATCAAGACTATGGGGATGCAATCCTTCAGGGAGCCCCTTATCGTCTCGGGTGTCAGTACAGCCCGCGGAGCTACAACCCTGGCAATTCTGGCCGGCAGTTCGAATGAAGTCTATGGCGTCGATGCCGACAGTGGCGCAGTGGTATGGCAAAAGAAATTGAAGTGGGCATCGGAAACGCCGCAAGAGACTGGAGAAGGCCGCGGATTTATCTGTACGAATGCCCTAAGCGCCACCCCGGTTGTTACACCTGCGGGGACCAAGGAGAGGTTTCTTTATGTGCTTGCCAGTGATGGTTACCTCCACAGCATGAGCATATCGACCGGTGAGGAGAAGGATCCTCCCGTGCAAGTGCTTCCTGCACCCTATGGAAAACCCTATGGCTTGAACCTGGTGAACAATGTCATTTACACCATCACTGGTCAAGGATGCGCTGGCAATCCAAACGCTCTATATGCGGTCAATCTAGCGAATAAGAAGGTGACAGTTTCTTCTCCTCCACAGGGAGGTCTCTGGGGCGTTGCAGGTCCTGCGGTCGGCTCCGATGGAACGATCTACTTCGAATCTGGCGATGGTCCGTACGAAGCGAAAGAGGGACAATTATCTACAAGCGTCGAGGCTTTCACGTTCTCGAATGACACGTTGACGCTCAAGGACTATTACACACCCTCCAACTACGAATGGTTGACGAAGCGCGACTTGGATATGAACGCCACCCCCGTCATATTTCCATATAAAAGTGGAGATTTGCTGGTGACCTCAGGCAAAGAGGGGCGGTTCATCGTGTTGGACAGCAAGTCGATGGGAGGAACGGACCACAAGACACCCGCATTCCGGACGGAGTTGATTACAAATAAAAATGCGAACTTTCAGACCGAAGGAACTTGGGGAAGTCATGCCACATGGAAGGGCAAGGATGGCACTCAATGGGTGCTGGCGCCTACTGGCTCGGAGGCAGCAGTGAAGTTTCCGATTACGCACGGGAGGACGCCAAATGGCGGTATTATTGCGTTCAAGCTTGATGATAAAGGTGGAAAGCCGAAACTATCACCCGCATGGGTATCTCGGGACATGATAACTGCCGAACCTCCCGTGATTGCCAATGGCGTAGTGTTTGCGCTCGCCGGAGGTGAATTCACTGGTCAAGCGAACGATGCTGAAGGAGGTCTCTTCAGCTCAGAACAGCGGATCCAAAAATCTGTTCCCGCAAAGCTATATGCGCTTGATGCCACAACGGGCAAAGAATTGTACTCAAGTGGAGATCAGGTCTCATCGTTTTTGCATCAGGCTGGTCTCTCCGTAGCTGGTGGTCGAGTGATCTTCGGTACCTTCGACGGAACGATCTACTGTTTCGGCGTCAAATAAATACTCGCAATTGTGAGAGCAAGTACTTCCAATGCTGGAGCCCAGCTGGAATGGGTTTGGACTGGCCTTCTTATATTGATAGATTCATCGCACATCGAATCGAGGAAGTTTAGTGATGAAGAAAAACCTTATTTTGTTTGTAGCGCTGTTGCTTTATGGTGCTTTTCTAGGTTCAGGCGTTGCTCTCGGTCAGCGCGCGACAATTGGAAACTGGACCACGGCAGGCAATGATGCGGGGCATAGCGGTTGGCAAAAAGCCGAGACGAAGATCTCCAAGGAAAGCGCAGCAAAAGAATTCAAGTTTCTTTGGAAGATCAGACTGGGTCAAGCAACGAAGGCTACGCACTCCTTTACCGAACCACTTCTCGCCCCCCGCTTGATTAACGCGCACGGGTTCAAAGACTTAGTGCTCTGGGGTGGGACGAACACCGTGTATGCCGTCGACTCTGAACTGGGAACTTTGGTGTGGAAGAAGAGTTTCGATGTTCCTGCTCCAAAGACGACGGGAGCGTGCGGTGCGAGGAATCTCAGCATCGTCCTGGAGGCTCCGCAAGTGATCAATTTCGGGGCACGCCGTGCTCCCGGTGCTCCCGCTGCTCCTCCTCCTCCTCCTCCGCCTCCAGCAGCACCTAGTCAGCGTCGCCTGGGAGTTGCCGCTGGCGGTGGTGGTTTTGGGTTGAAGGGGATCTATGTCCTAACGAGTGATGGGTACCTTCATGAGCAGGTGCTGACCACGGGAGTTGACTATGCCCCGGCAGTTAAATTTCTTCCGACTCCAAATGCAAATCCCGATGGTCTGAACATCAGCGGCAAGACTGTATCTACGATGACCGGACGCGGCTGTGGGGGCGTCCAGAACGCTCTATGGTCTATCGATCTCGCTTCTCCTGATTACCCTGTCAGCAGCTACTCAATGCAAAAAGTTAGTCCGCTAGGCTTGGCAGGGCCCACGATTGGAGAGGGAGTAGCGTATGTTGTCACAGGCAGCGGGTCGACGGATTCGTCTGCCGGGGTGTACGCCAATAGTGTCGTATCGTTGACGGAAAAAGAACTGAAAGTGAAAGACTGGTACACGCCTTCCGGCGACGGTAAGCTCCAAAATGTTACGCCCGTTGCGTTTACTTTGAAGCAGAGGAAGCTTGTGGTTGCGCCCGGCAAGGATGGCAGTTTTGTTTTGCTCGACAATGAATCACTCGGTGGAGTTGATCACCACACTCCCTTGGCACAAGCGATCAGTGTTTCCAAGACTAAGAGCGGCAGCTGGAACAGCTTGGCCAGTTGGCAAGATCTAAGTGGCGCAGCTTGGGTGCTGGCGTCTATCTCGGGACCGGTGGATAAAAATGTGAAGTTTGAAAACACCAATGGCCCTGCTCCACATGGCAGTATCGTTGCCTTCAAGGTGGAAGAGAAAAATGGGCAGCTGGTACTGACGCCAAGCTGGATCTCGCGAGACCTAATCAGTCCTGCGTCGCCTGTGATTGCAAATGGAGTGGTGATTGCTCTCTCGGAAGGCGATGCCAAGACTCATGCTAAGTTATATGTTCTTGATGCCACCACAGGAAAGGAGCTGTATTCAAGTGGAAATGCAATTACCACCTATGCGCACCTTACTGGGGTATCCGTTGGTGATGGTCACGCATTCTTTACCACACACGACAACACACTGTACTCGTTTGGTATTGCGATAGAGCACTAATTCGCCAGAGGTGGGAGGTATCACGGATGAAAAATTCGTAGATGCCAAGGATGGTTCTTAGTGTGTCGAAGTTTATAACTTGTTTTTAGAAGCTACTGTTGAAATAGCAGAAATAAGATAGCCAATAATCGTTACAGAGCAAAGGATAATAATGCTGAATAGATCCCAAGTGAAAGAAGCAATCAACTCCAGCGCAGGTATTTTGAGATTGAAACCCTGCTGGGTGCCACGCTCCTTCATGATCCCTGGAAGAAGATTGAAACTTCACCCGGATGACCTGTACGCATTCGGCGGCCATCGAGGTGGTATCAACGAACGTTGGTTCTCCTCGACGACAAAAGCTTCAAACGGACCAGATACATTGCCCGACGAGGGACTAAGCTATGTCCAGCCAAAATCTGGCGAGAAGTTTCTGCTGAAAGAGGCGGTCGAAACGGCTGGAGACCTGCTGCTGGGTGCGGAGGTGATGGAACGCGAAGGCGGCTGGAATCTGCTCTGCAAGTTCTTTGACAATATGGGGCCGATTCCTCACCACATGCACCAGACCAATGAGTTCGCGAACCTGGTGGGACAGAAGGGAAAGCCGGAAGCATATTACTTTCCTCCGCAATACAACCAGACAGAAAATAACTTTCCGCATACCTACATGGGGCTCGAGCCGGGCACAACGAAAGATGACATCCGCCGCTGCTTGGAGCATTGGAACAAGGGCGACAATGGTATTCTCGCTCACTCGCGCGCATACCGTCTGGTGCCTGGCACAGGCTGGCAGATCAATCCAGGAATTCTTCACGCGCCGGGATCCCTCGTGACTTACGAACCGCAGGTGAACAGTGATGTCTTTGCGATGTTTCAGTCAGAGGTGGAAGGGCGCATTGTCGACTGGGGTTTGCTGACGAAGGACGTTAGGCCTGACTTCAGTAAAGACATCGACTATCTGATAAGCATGCTTGATTGGGACGCCAATGTTAATCCGGATTTCGCGAAGACAAACAAGACCTTCCCGCATCCGGTCAAGCCGGTAGAAGATATGGAGGCGGAGGGTTATCGTGAGATGTGGATTACGTATGGAACGTCGGATTACTCAGCCAAAGAGTTGACGGTGCTGCCAGGACGAAGCGTCACGATCAAAGACAGTGCGGCTTACGGCGTGATCCTTACTCAAGGTCATGGGCTGCTTGCAAAGCAGACTGTGGGAACGCCATCAATGATTAGGTTTGGTGAAATGACGGAAGATGAGGTGTTCGTCACCGCCGCTATCGCTAGAGAGGGATTGCTTGTGGAGAATTCAAGCTCGTCCGATCCGCTCGTTCTCTTGAAACATTTCGGTCCGGGCAATCCGGACGCAGAATCACTACGGAAGAAATAAACGAGGAAGAGTGAGCACAGTGAATCAGCATAAGCGACCGGCCGTTCACAACGCGATGTGGCCTGGACTAGTAGGAAAGGGTCCAGACTCCGAACCGCCTATTGACCTGGAAACGATGCTGAATCTGACGGTGGCAGCCGAAGTGGAGGGCAACAAGTTCGATGGTGTCGATTTGTTCTTGTCTCTGCCACATGTAGATATCGACTCAACCAAGGATGATCTGGTGCGTCTTGCGGATGGTATCGCCAGGCGCAACCTTGTCGTCGGTTCTTTAGTAGCTCCCGTCTGGCCTCCTACGGGAGGAGGCTCTGCGATGGGTTCCGAAGAGGATCGGAAAAACTTTCTGACCCAAGTTCGAAAAGCCTGTGCCATTGGAAAAATGCTTCGTGACTTTGGCATTCGCCCCTACGGAATCGTGCGCATGGATTCGGCATCTAGTCCGTTGGAGTGGGCCAAAGATCCAGTTGGAAACACGAAACGAATCGCGGAGACGTTTCGCGAGGCATGCGATATCGCCGAAGAATATGGCGAGCGCCTCGCTGCCGAGGGCGAGATCTGCTGGGGCGCGATGCATAGCTGGAAGCGTATGGTCGAACTGCTTGAAATGGTGAATCGGCCTAAGACAATAGGCTTTCAAGCTGATATGGCGCACTCTCTTTTGTATACCCTCGGGTACAACGCTCCGGAAGATCGGCTTCTACCAGAGTATTTCGACTGGTCCATGCAGGACGTGTTGATGGAGTCCCTCCGAAAATTGACCGATGCCCTGCGACCGTGGACGATCGATTTTCACGTGGCGCAGAATGATGGTACGGTGCATGGATCGGGCTCACACGATAAGACTGGGCGCCACTGCCCTGCGAACGACCCGAATGGCAAGATGGACATTGTCAAAGTCGCCGGTCTATGGATGCGCGATGAAAGTGGGGTTCCGACTCGCGCCTATCAGCATATCTGCTGGGACGGTTGCATGTTCCCCAATGCAGCGATGTTAGCACCAGAGACATGGCGCGATGTCCTAAGCACATTGATTGCGGTGCGAAATGCCCATGGCTGGGATTGAGCGAGGAGAAGGATAGTATGGCAAGAAAAAATCTCAATATCGGCCTGATTGGGTACGGCTTTATGGGGCGCACGCACTCCAATGCGTTTCTCCAAGCGCCTCGTTTTTTCGATGTCCCTTATCAGCCTGCGTTAAAAGCAGTCTGTGCACGCAACGCAGATCGTGTAAAGGCCTTTGCCGAGAATTGGGGCTATCAATCGGTGGAAACAGATTGGCGTGCTCTTATTGAGCGGAAAGATATTGATCTGATCGATATCGCCAGTCCGAACGATACTCATGCTGAGATTGCGATTGCCGCCGCAAAGGCTGGGAAGATGGTGCTTTGTGAAAAACCTTTGGGGCGCACCGCGGCCGAAGGCAAAGCAATGGTCGATGCGATTGAAGCCGCTAATGTTCCTAATATGGTTTGGTATAACTACCGCCGTGTTCCGGCTCTCGTTCTGTTGAAACAACTGCTGGACGAAGGGCGCTTCGGCCGGATCTTCCACTACCGTTCGCAGTTTCTTCAGGATTGGACGATCTCCAGTGATTTGCCACAAGGTGGCAAGGGGCTTTGGCGCCTGGATGCCTCAGTGGCTGGGAGTGGCGTCACAGGAGATCTGCTCGCGCACAACATCGACATGGCACTTTGGCTAAATGGATCCATCTCAGAAGTGACAGGAATGACGGAGACCTTCGTCAAAGAGCGGAAGCATAGTCTTACCGGCAATCTTGAGCCGGTTGGCATTGACGACGCCAGTTCGTTCCTATGCCGCTTCAATAATGGGTCAACCGCCATATTTGAAGCGACGCGCTATGCTCGTGGTCACAAGGCGCTCTTTACGCTTGAAATTAATGGAGAGTTCGCTTCTGCTTCGTGGGATCTGCATGATTTACATCGTCTTCAGTTCTTCGATCACCGCGACGAAGGGCGACTGCGTGGGTGGAAGAGCATTCACATCACTGACGGTGACCACCCGTACATGAAAAACTGGTGGGTACCCGGTCTTCAAATTGGTTATGAACATACCTTTATTCATCATGTTGCCGATTTCCTGCAGACAACTGGCGAGAACCGACAGGTGGCACCGACGTTCCGGGATGGTTTGGCCGCCGACTATGTAACCGATGCAGTTTTGAGTTCCGCAAAGACGAAGCAATGGGAAAGCGTGCCCTCTGCCTAGAGAAATTAGAACAGAGCCAATTCCTGAGGAGAATGCATGTTATCTAAATTTGTGAGTTCCCGCAGTATGATAGCCAGTACGTCGTTGTTATGCACTGTTTTCACTATTGCTTTGGTCCATATACCCACCGAAGCCCATGTTGCAGCGCAGCAGGCATCGGCGGGAACTCGTCCCGCGCAGGTTGGGCGAGCGCCAGGAAGTCCCTTTGTCCAACCCGACCCCATTGACTTTGACGATCACGAAGGATGGACGCAGATCTTCGACGGCAAGACGCTGAACGGCTGGGACGGAACTCCGGATGTATGGCATGTAGAAGATGGCGCCATCGTCGGCGTATCCAGTACCGAACACCCTTCGGGGACAACAAACATTATTTGGCGAGGTGGCGAGCCCGCAAATTTTGCATTGAAGGTTGAAATGAAACTTGAGGGCGCCGGTGCTAATGGCGGCATTCAGTATCGCAGTCTCAATGTTCCTCCCAAGCGGAGACAGGTTTCTCCGGATAAGCTCGCGCAGATGACGGACGAGCAAAAACGAAGGATGCAGCAGATGGAAGCCCTCTCTCAAAAGTATGCCAAGTGGAACGTGGAGGGCTACCAGGCTGACTATGATTTTGGAAACCGGTACACTGGTCAGCTCTATGAACAAGGCACAAGCCGAGGGATCATCGCTTGGCGCGGCCAAATGGTAGCAACTGAAGTTGATAAGAAACCGCGTTTACTCTCGATGTTGGGAACTTCTGATGAACTCAAAACTTTTATTAAACCTGGTGAATGGAATCAGTATGAAGTAATCGCCGACGGTAACACCCTCATTCACATTTTGAATGGGCACGTTATGTCGGTGCTTGTGGATACTAATCCAAATTTCAGCCAGGCAAAAGGGTTGATAGCTTTTGAGATTGAAGGCTCAGGAGATTTGAAGATCATGCACCGAAATGTCTGGTTGAAGAAACTGCCGTAATTGAAGTTCTAACCACTAATAAGGATCTGGAATGACCACTACCACTCAAAAATCTTTTCGTTATCTACAAGATCGTTGGGACGAAGCAATTGCTTCGAAGCTGGATGAACCTGAGCTTTTGAGGTATCGCTCGAACCTGTTGGGATCGGATCTGCGTATCACTAACTTTGGCGGTGGGAATACGAGCTCAAAGCTAGAGCAGGTGGATCCGCTAGATGGGAAGACCAAGCAAATCTTGTGGGTGAAGGGGAGCGGTGGTGATCTGGGCAGCATCAAGCGCGTCGGCTTCGCGACGCTATATATGGAGAAGCTCCTGGCGCTGGAGAAGGCGTATCGCGGGGTAGAGATGGAAGACGAGATGGTGGAGATGTATCCGCTGTGCACGTTCGGGAACAATCCGGTTGCGGCTTCGATCGACACACCGCTGCATGGTTTTCTGCCGTTTCCGCACGTGGACCATCTGCATCCAGACTGGGGAATCGCACTGGCGGCCTCTGCCAACGGAAAGATCAAGATGGAGGAGTTCAACAAGGAGTTTGGGCACAAGCTCGCGTGGCTGCCGTGGCAGCGCCCGGGGTTTGAACTGGGGATGATGCTGAAGAAGATCGTCGAGGATAAGCCGGGCTGCGATGGCGTGGTGTTGGGTGGGCATGGACTGTTTACGTGGGGGAGTACCCAACGTGAGAGTTATCTGAATACGATTACGATCATCGACCAGCTGGGGCAGTTTATTGAAAGGCATGGTGTGGTTGCGGGACATAAGCTTTTTAGCGGTGCGAAGGTGAAGACGCGGGAAGATCGGTCGGAGATTGCGACGTCGATCATGCCTTATCTTCGTGGGGCTGTATCGCGAAAACAACGGTTGATTGGGAGCTACTCGGATTCGCAGCAGGTGCTGGACTTTGTGAACTCGGAGAGCGCGGAGAAGCTGACGCACTTGGGGACGAGTTGTCCGGACCACTTTATCCGGACGAAGATCCATCCGATGTTCATCAAGTGGAATCCTGCGGGCGACCCGGCGGAGCTGAAGGAGCTGATCGAGACGGCGCTCGAGACCTATCGCGTTGAGTACGAGGAGTACTACACGAAACACGCGCTGAAGGATTCGCCGACGATTCGGGATGCGAGCCCAACGGTGGTTCTGGTACCGGGCATTGGCATGTTCAGCTTTGGCAAGAATAAGACAGAGTCGCGGATTACGGGCGAGTTCTATATCAATGCAATCGGTGTGATGCAGGGCGCCGGTGCGCTAGGTGCTGGAGTAAACTGCACGGAGATTCCACAGGCTGGGCCGGCTGCTTCGGCGGATCAGTTTACGGCGTATCAGAATTACGTTGCACTGCCTCCCAGCGAGGCCTTCCGGATTGAGTACTGGAAATTGGAGGAGGCGAAGATTCGCCGCCAGCCGCCAGAGAAGGAGCTGAGTCGACGGGTCACGCTGATTGTTGGCGGAGGCAGCGGGATCGGACGCGAAGTTGCGCTGCTTGCAGCTGAGCGTGGCGCGCATGTGATGGTTGCGGATCGCGATGTTGCGGGGGCGGAAAAAGTGGCCGAAGAAGTCAAGTCGATTGCTGGCAAGGAAGTTGTGGGCTGGACCAGCATCGACATCCGGGACCGTAAGGCGATCAAGGCTGCGTTGGAGGCGACGATCAGGCAGTTTGGCGGGATCGACATCTTGATCAATACGGCCGCACTGTTTCCATCTTCACCGGACGGAATCATCAGTGATGCTCAGTGGGCTCTGACTCTTGAGGTTAATGTCACGGCGAACTATCTGCTAACGGATGAGGCGGCGAAGATCTTCGCCGAGCAGGGAATCGACGCGAGTGTAGTACTTACCAGTTCGGCGAACGCAGTTGTGTCGAAGCGCGGTAGTGAAGCTTACGACGTCAGCAAGGCGGCTTTGAGCCACCTCGTGCGCGAGCTTGCTGTAGGGCTGTCGCCGAAGATTCGCGTGAACGGCATCAGTCCGGCTACTGTGGTGAAGGGGTCGACGATGTTCCCACGTGACCGGGTCATCGCTTCGCTGAAGAAATACAATCTGCCGTTTGATGGGAAGGACACGGATGATGGCCTGCGGAATATCCTTGCACAGTTCTATGCGACGCGGACGCTGACGCACCAGCCGATCGATCCGAAGGACTGCGCACAGGCGATCATGTTCCTGGCCGGACCGCTGGCCCGGTGCACGACCGGGCACCTCGTCCCCGTCGACGGTGGACTAACTGAGGCTTATCTGCGATAGAAGTAGCAACACTTACCCGGAGAATATGTGGCGGCAACCCTTCATAGGCAGGCAATCGTGGCAGTCGACCTTGGCGCAGAAAGCTGCCGCGTCTCTTTGCTTCAATTCGCAAATGGCTCACCAGCTTTCCGGGTTGTTCATCGTTGCGCAAATGGTCCAATCGAAACCGCTATTGGACTCGTGTGGGATTTCGATACCATCTTTGCGAATGTTCTAGAAGGCCTGAGGAGATGTGCCGACCTTGCTCCGGAGGGCATTGCTTCGATCGGTGCCGATGGCTGGGCTGTCGACTATGTGAGGCTCGACAACAATGGCGATGCGATAGGAAAGCCCTTTTGCTATAGAGACGAACGAACCGTCCTATCTATGGCCGATCTGCAAACTCGGATTCCTCCGGAGAGACTATATGAGTTGACCGGCGCCCAGGATCTGCGCATTAATACGCTTTATCAACTCTATGCGGATAATCTTAGTAATGTTTCGCCCGAATTTCCCTGGGTCACTCTGCCTGAATACTTGATGTATCTTCTTGGAGGGCGACGAGTTTGCGAATTTACGAACGCGACACATACGCAGATGGTAAGCGTTCAAAACAGAGACTGGTGCCAAGAGGTGTTCGTAGCCGCCGGACATTG
>Ga0193717_1000492_pt1 | contig 26426 bp, 26 predicted proteins | sample U2c2metaG_FD_145900 | JGI IMG/M metagenome (GOLD analysis project Ga0193717, IMG submission 145900) | Soil microbial communities from a riparian zone of the East river system, Colorado, United States - U2c2 | ecosystem: Environmental > Terrestrial > Soil > Riparian zone | place: USA: East River...
ATTAAGTTCATTCAGGATTGCTCACTCGGTCAGGCCGGATTGCCCGGCTCGGCCATCCTTCATCATTTGGAGACTCTCATGCCATTGTTTACCGTGACGATGAAAGCGGGCAGAGCCGCTGACGAAAAACATGCGATCTCTCGTGCGATACATGAAGCAAGCGTCAAGGCAGGATATCCCGACGACGACATGTTCCAACGTTTTTTTTGCCTTGAGCCCGCCGACCTGAAAGTCGATCTCAACTATCCTGGTTTGCAGAAACCTCGAACGGAGAAGATGCTGATGATTGAAGTCCTTGTCTCGTCCGGGACTGACTCCGACGAGAAGAAGCGTCTGCTGGCAGCCTTAGTCGAAGCGCTCGACAGTGCTGGCACTGATCCGAACGATATCATGGTGTTCTTCGGAGAGATCGATCGCGCCAGTAGCTCCTTCGGCGGCGGTAGGCTTGCGCCACCAGTCGCAAGCGTCTCTTCATGCGACGGTCGTGGTCGCAGCGTTACGGACGGCGGTTGTACGGACCCGAAGGTTGAAGTCGTTCCGCCTTCTTAGCTGGTACTGAAGCAGCTTTGTGTGCAGCTTTTTTCGCGACTCCCTTGGATTTTGCCCAGCGAGCCCTTTTGTACTGCAGCGAAGGTGAGACATCCATAGGAAGGATCCGAGCGGCTTGATTATCAGAAATGTTGAATATTTGCTGGCGTTGAATAAGGAAAGACACTTCGCACGGGCGGCTGCTGCCTGCAGGGTGTCGCAACCAACCCTGTCAGCGGGGATTAAGCAGCTGGAAGAGGATCTGGACGCGCTGATCGTGAAGCGCGGCCAAAGGTTTGAGGGCTTCACGCGCGAGGGCGAACGTGTGCTGGCGTGGGCGCAGCAGATGCTCGAAGATTGTATGCGGTTGAAGCAGGAGCTGCGCGATGATGCCATGCGGGGTCCATTTCGCCTGGGGATGTTGGCGGCGACCTCAGCACTGGCTTCCGTCCTGAGCGTGGCGTTCGTGGAAAAATTTCCGTCGTTGCAGATATCGATGGAGACAGGTGACCCGGACCGTCTGTTGCAGATGGTGCGGCACGGCGAGATGGATGTTGCGCTGATGTATCTGGACGAGCCGGTGAGCGAGGGGTTGGATGGGTATGCACTCTATCGGGAACGTCTGTTTCTCGTGACAACGGGAAACGCAGGCAACCGTCGTCGCGTGTCGTGGGAGGAGGTGGCGACATTGCCGCTTTGCGTGTTGAGGTCGGCTGTCCCACGCACTGCGGAGACACAACTGAAAAAAGCCCCCAAGGTGATCCATACGGATTCGGCAGCAGTGATGGCCGCACATGTGGAGACGGGACGGTGGTCCACGGTGCTTCCTCAGTCGATCGTAACAATGTTGGCGAAGACCCCTGCTCTGCGGGCGATCGCGATTGCAAAGCCAGGCGAACAGGTGAATGTGGGATTTGTGACGGTGAAGAGCGACCCATTGCCTGCTGCCGTGCATGCCCTGATGGAGATGGCGCACACTCCGGAGCTGGTCGATGCAATACGTGGGATGCTGGAGACCTATAAGGACTATCAGCCAAAGGGTTCCCGTGGGGTCTGGGCCCCGAAGCAGCAGTCCTGAATTCTCCGTATTGACTGTGAGCTGCTCATAGATCGAAAAAAACTATCAGCCGATTTGAATTTCCTGTTTGATAAGCGCAAAGCGCAATGCGACTCTGAATGAGCGATGTCCAACGATTGTGTCGAAATACCGAGTTCTTCCTCCCAAGTACTCCTACTGAAAGAATTGGAGAGGGGACCTTGCTCCAAGCAATCTCATGTTCGCATGGTTCATCAAGAAGAAGACAATCGACAGACCTCGCAAGAGGTCGATACCATCGACCCGGTCCAGGTTCGTCCAACACCGCTAGGCTGAGATTCGATCATCCGTTCAGTATCGAACATCAATCGTCTCTATGGCGTTTAATTCAGATTTGCTTAGCTTTTCGCTCTCTGCACTCCGGGCGCGGAGACGCGGTAGGAACTCAGACGAATGCTGGTTTGCAATGAGCTTCGGTTTCGAGCGGATTGCGGGCAGACCGCACAATACTGCCTGTTCGTCCGACCGGGGGTCGACATGTTGCAGCGGACCGCTGAATTTAGCAATCGAGACTGCTTCGAAATAAATGGCAAGATTGGATTGCACCGTGCGGCACGGTGCAGTGCTGGTCTAGGGAGTTGGGCGGTTCGCTTGTGCTCCGTCCGCATTTGTCGGCCGGCTGCTAGTGCACGCATTCCTTTACTCACCCTGAAAGCGCTGGTATCGCGAAGCTGTGTTTCATTCAGCTGGACTCACAGGAATATGTAATTTCCGATGATCGAGCTGATTGTTACAATTTCGGGTCGGTGTGGAACTCCACTGATAAGAGAGGTCGCGGCAGTACGCTTCTTTGACGGTTTATGGGGAGGTCCACCGACTATTCGAGGCGTCGAGAAGGGATGCAAATGAAGGGATGCGATGAGTACGGCATTGATATTCAGCTCTATGTTGACGAGGAGCTAAGCTGTCAAGACCTTGAAGAATTTAGCGCTCATTTACAAGAATGCGCCGCCTGCAGGCAGCAGGTTGGGGCTGAGGTAGAATTGTCGCGCATGTTACGTCGATCGAAACCTCTTTGTATCGCTTCAGATGCTTTGCGTGAGCGAATCATAAAGCCGACTGCAGGCGCATCTCATAAGATCGACGATGTGATCTTCGGAAGCCCGGCGATTAAGCTCGTGCGGAAAGAGTGAACCGAAGGCTGCAGGACCAGCTGGTCAAGGGACTGCGGCTTGCGGGTGTGCAACATGGAGGACGGCAACATTTTCCTCTCGGAGTTCCTGCAGCGCTTCAATTAACGCTTTGCAGCGCGTGCGATCGAGCCTGTGAACAGGCCACCGCCACGCAGGACGCCACCGATGCAGCACTGGCGGAGGTGGCGTAATGCAGACCCTTCTCGACATCCTCAAGAGAGCCGGGGGCTGGAATCCGGCCTCTACCTCAAGATCGAGAACGCGCCTTATATGGCGCTTGTTCCACCGACGCATCACGCCCCAGCGGACTTCCCGCAATTTCCGTAGCCCACTATGGCGAACAGAACGGCGACCTGATGCGCGACCCGAAGATGTGTTTCGAGCTTGGCTTTGCGGAAGGGCCGATCTCGCGATCAGTCTGCGAGCGGTGGGCAAGAGCGCGCCACCATGTACGCATGCGGGAGGCGAGACTCATAGCGTCTCCGGTGTGGCGTCGAGGATGCAGCTGATGACGTCGGCCATCTCTGTCCACTTCTGCGTTTCGTCCTTAAGTTGTTTGTGTCCGGCTACGGTTAGCTTTTAGAACTTGGCCCGGCGATTGTTCTCAGATTCACCCCATTCGCCGACGATGAGACCCCCTGTGCTCCATGAAGCGCGCACAACCAGATTCTGCACAGTTAGACGGCCGAGAGTGCCGAGCAATACAGCACGCGAAATTTGAAGCGCATGAGCTGCCAATACCAAGCCTACAGCAAAGACAGCAACACCAGAAGTTGTCGACCCGATCAACTCAAAGCATGCGGCTATCCTCGTGGAGGCCAGCGAGGATCTCATCACATACTTGAATGATCAGCTTGTGTTGTTGGGCGTCTAGGCGCTTGCCGTCGTAGTTGGCATTGGCGGCAGATTTCTTCAGAATAACGTACGCGCTAATCATTTCGCGCGGCTTGCCGATGCTGAAGTGCTCAAGCAAGCGTTGGGTCTGTGCACCCCACAGCTGGTCTCCAGGAACTTCGACTACACCGAGACTTTCGGTTTCCTTGCGAATCCCTGTGATCATGTTTCTCCTTTGGGTTGTGGCGGATCTAGCCTTCCGCAATTATGTGCAACGCCCTCTTTTTAACCGGCAATGTGTTTGTTGCGAACCAAGTCAACTGCGGACCCGCACATCGGGCCCTGAGACGCGCTAACTTCCGCGTCTCTGTCTCGTGATCCACTCACGGACGTATGCTGCGCAATGCATCAATGTGATTCCATCTGCCTCACAACGCGCTAGAAAGCTGATCGCCTCCTGGCCCGCCAGGGTAAGGTCCGCAAGGTCCAGCACGATGTCGCGCCCTTTGCGTTCCGACTTAATGAGTGTTTCCAACTCGGCTATATGTTCTTCATCCATACGACCGCTCAGCGCAAAGACGACTTGCCCGTTCGATGTTCGCTGAATCTTCAGCATCTGCCCTCTCTATCTCTGCTGTGCCTGTGGGGGCTCCGAAACACTTCTCTACGAGCAATCACAGTGCCAGCCGTAAGCGGCCGAAGCTAGGACAGTTGACAAACTCCACGATTGGCGAAGTTCGCCAAAATTGGTGAGTGCCGTCCAAGGCTGTCTTCGGTGGACGATCTTCTGGATAGGCTCTTACTGTTCGTAAAACATTTTCTCAATGACGATCAGTGGGGCTGTACTTGCTCCACAATGTTCCGGGAAAATGCCGTGCAGTGAGCTTCTTCTGAGGTGTTAGCGTCGTCCGAATATCCTTGTCGATCAAAACTCGGGGAGAAGCAGAAATGCCATCCATAGTTCGCAGATTTAGATTGGCACCAAAAGTGCAGTCAAGCAGCGTCAGAAGCGATCGGCGGCAGAGCTAGTGAAAACAGCTCTTCCTATTCATCGACGACTGCCACAGGAGTAACCAATGCCCGTAGAAGACCAGCTTCCGTTGCGCTGTAGCAACCAATACTGCGCGGGTTCAGCTTGTGGGCACTGTAACGGAGTCCTTCGTCACGAGCACTGGTGCATAACACAGAACGCTAGGGTTCAGTACGCATATCAGGTCATCTCGGACCCTTGGCACCTGAGCCGTGGAGACCGCCTCATCTTGCATGCTCTAGGCGCCGCATGGAATGCAAGGAGAACCCTACCTAAGCTGCGGTAGTTACCCGACCGCGAGAACGTATTAGAGGATAGTCGCGACATGCTTCTTCCGGCGCTGAGAGTTTAACCATAACCGCGAGTGATTTTGAGAAGCTGAGTAGCCGCAATATCTCGGGAGGATTGCGATGCGTTCGGAGCTAGTTTTTGGCGCAATGACATGCATTTCAAACCGCTACCTACTTACCAGGCTTGCCGCACGGGCAACCCGCAACTTCCACAGGCCAAATACTCGCATACAGGACACGACGAATGATGTATTTGAACGCTTCACTCGTGCCAACCCGATAGCTGTAGTACGGTATGCCGACAACTTACAGTCGTTACCTTCCGTTGTACAAGCTGAAACTGAGTCGGCTTGTGAAGACTTAGAGCAATCCGTAGCGTGAGCTGCGTGCCGGATCGTTCCTTCTGCTTTCAACGGTCGAGGCTTTATGCAAAGCATCGGCGGACGCACTTGGAAATCAAAGAGGCGAATAATGCTGAAGCCGAACCATTTCGTTACCGAAACGGGAACGTCATACGCAAGCGTGATCGAAGAGATGCAGAGTCTTTACCTGCTCTCGTTCCTTCTAACCGCGGACCATGATAAAGCCGAGCAATGTCTTGTGTTCGCGATAGGAGAATGCGCGGAGGGGCCCGGTGATTTCATGGATTGGGCGCGTTTGTGGACACGGCGGGCAATTCTCAAGCGTGCGATCCAGTTGATGATGCCTGCGCCAGAGCACGCGGATGGCGGGTCGCGCATCAGTCCCAAGATGGCCGCAACGTGGCTAGGTAACATCCCCTTTGCCCCAGTCCTCTTACTAGACGCGTTCGAGCGTTTTGTCTTCGTTATGTCGATTCTGGAAGGGCAGTCCGATGACGAATGCGCGATTCTTCTCAGATGCTCCCGACGCGACGTTATGATGGCCCGCGTGGTGTCTCTCCAGCGTCAGTCAACCACGCATGTTCAAGCCGTGGAGAATCTGCAGTGAAGGATCTAACAACGTCTTTGAGAAGTCGAAGCCTGCATTTATCAGCCAACATTCATGGCGCTCGAACGCTTAACTCGTCACCATTGATTGAAATCGCTATGACATCCAGGGGGATCGAATGCCACGTGGACAGACACTAAGACAATCCGACCGGAACATGTGGTTTGACAAGAATGGCACTGTGGATACGCCGGAGCCAAACCCTCGGTGTAATTATGGCTCAGAAGAGTCTCGAAGCACGAACGAGAAAGTGCTCGAACTTGAACGATCAACTGCGAGCCAAACGTTAGGCCTCTTCATTTCGCATGATATCCGCAACTATCTAGCCAGCATCTACTGCGATATCGAGTTTGTGAGCGATCCGGATTTATGTCAGACAGACCGCGAACAGCTCCTGGAAGGGGTGCGCGGAACGATCCACGATGCGACCGCCCTGCTCGATTCTTTTCTTGTCTCCGTTCGGACGGAAAAAACCTGCCGTCTTCAGCCGAAATCGATGAACCTGCTGATTCAACGTGCAGCAGGTATGGTTCGATCCCATCCCGATGCACGGGAGTGCGAATTGGTGATCTGTGAGGCACCCTCTCTCCAGGCCCGGATCGATAGTCAAAAACTTGGGAGTGCTATCTATAATTTGCTGCTCAACGCATGCCAGGCATTGAAGCACTGTTCTCCTCCGAAGAGGGTTGAAATTTCACTTTGCAACGATGAAAGGTCCATTTGCATTCGTGTGCAAGACAATGGCCCTGGAGTGTCGGGTTACATCCGCAATATGCTCTTTCAACCGTTCGTGAGTGCCGAAAAAGTCAGCGGCATTGGCCTTGGACTGACGATCGCAGAACAAGCGGCGCGTGAGCATGGAGGTTGCCTTAATCTCGAGGAATCCATTCCGGGAAAGACGATTTTTGTTCTACAACTTCCGCACCTCGTATTTGACGGCCCGGCGCTCACAGAAGAACATTCAAAAAGGTCTGGCTGAGATCAACGTTGCAAGAATTAGGTCCAAAAGTATGCTAACTGTACTTCGAGGGGTCAGCGGTTTTGAAGCGGTCCTTGTCGATCTTCAAGGCCCTTATCTTCGACTCCAATGTGGAGCGTGGCATGCCGAGTTTAGAAGCTGCGCCGAAGCGTCCGTATACCCGCCCTCCGCATTCGCTTAACGCAGCCTCAATGATTGCTTTTTCGTGAGAAGGAAGCTTTTTGAATAAACCAGGCTCTTTGGTCGGCTCAGTCGCAAGAGGTCGCCGCGAAAGCCAACTCTCGTCGACTGAGAAATTCTCTGCATCGCACACGATTACCGATCGTTCGATGATGTTTTGCAGTTCGCGAATATTACCCGGCCAGGGGTACAACTGAAGGAGGTCGAGACTCTTCTTGTTTACAGCCCGAAAGCTCTTTCCTGCTTTCCTCGCGAAACGATCAATGAAGTACTCGACTAGCAGGAGGATGTCCTCTCTTCGTTGTCGCAGAGGAGGAATCTCAATTGGGAAGACGTTCAGGCGGTAAAAGAGGTCGCTCCGGAACACGCCCGCGGCGATGGCAGCCTCCAGATCGCGATTCGTAGCAGCAATCACCCTGACATTGGTTTGGATGGATCCAGTTCCGCCGACACGTTCGAATTCATGTTCCTGCAGAACACGCAACAGAGCGATTTGCGTTTCGGCAGGAAGCTCGCCAACTTCATCAAGGAAGATCGTGCCTCCTTCGGCCAGTTCGAAGCGCCCTAAACGCCGCTGAGTTGCTCCTGTAAAAGCACCCTTCTCGTGGCCGAACAATTCTGACGCTATCAAGTCGCGCGGGACGGCTGCGCAGTTCACACTCACGAACGCGTTGGAAGAGCGCCGGGAACGCCTGTGAATGGCACGGGCAACGAGTTCCTTCCCCGTCCCGGTCTCTCCGGTGATCAGAACACTGGAATCGGTGGGAGCGACCTTGGATATGCGGGAAAGCACCATTCGCAGCGGCGGCGAGGTTCCCACGATCTCCTCGAACATCGATGCCTTATCGATTTCTTCGCGCAATGCGACGTTCTCATTCTGAAGTCGCTGCTCAGCCTGCTTGTGCTCCTCGATATCGGTCGCGCCGACGTACCAACGGATGAGGCGTCCTCGCTCATCTCGTAGCGGGTTCCGGCGGAAGAGAAACCAGCGATACTTCCCGTCATTTCTGAGCAAACGTACTTCAACTTCGTGCGGGATCCCGCTTAGGAATTTGCTTTGAGCTTCGCTCAGCAAGCGTTCCCAATCATCGGGATGAAAAAGCCTATGAGGGTGGGAATTTCGCCAGTCTTCAAGAGTAAGGCCGAAGTAATCGAGCGTGGTCTGATTGGCATAAAGACGAGTGGACTCGCGATCAGGCCCTATTATAGCGACGTGCTGGGGCGCGAAATCTAACATCTGCCGAAGCTCCCTTTCGCTTTGCCGGATCTTGTCTTCCGCCTGCTTTGCTCCGGTGATGTCCGTCACGGCACCCACGAATTCGAAGTAGCCCGGGGAGGTGTTCGACGCGCGCGCGATGACGTGGAGGTGCTTGACTCTACCGTCCGGCATCTGCAAACGATGCTCCATATCAAAATCTGTCTTTCCATTGATCGCGAGGTCGAGAGCCTGCTGCACAGGATCCCTATCGTCGGGATGTATTCGCTCAAAAACCAACTGCAACGTTGGCTTAACGGATCGATCTAATTCAAAGATGGCGAAAGTTTCCTCCGACCAGAAGATTTCTCCGCTGACAACGCTCCAGCCGATACTACCTGTGTGGCTCATGCTCTGCCCTTGAGAAAGGTAAGCCTCGCTGCGTTGCAGAACTGAATAGAGGTTGGCGTTCTCTAACGAAATCGCGGCCTGTGAAGCCAGCAATTCCAGCACTGCGATTCGGCCTGAAGTGAAGGCGCACGGAGTCACATTGTTCTCCAAATAGAAGGCGCCCACAAGCTTCGTTTGTTTGAGGATGGGCAGGCACAGGACGGATCTGGGGCGCTTCTGCCGCATGTAATCGTCATCCGCATACAAGTTCGCGACCGAAGCGTCATCAAGGACCACGCGCTCCCGAGTCCGGATCACGTACTGAAGGACCGATTTCGGGAGATCTAGTGAAGTGAGGGCTGTCTGTCGAACGGTGACCTGGACACCGCCGTTGCGAGTGGTGGCCTCAGCCTCGATTCTCGGCTCGCCTTCACGGAGAAGAACAAGCAGTCCCTTCTCGGCGCCTGCGTGCTCAACCGCAAATTGTATGAGCTTCTCAATCAGTTGGGGAAGGAACATTTCACTCGAAAGCGCCTGTGAGGCTTTGATTACAGTCTCGAAATCCAACTGCCCGAAGGACGCTCCAATCGTAGAGAGGGCAGACGGGGGGACGCGTTCCTCCTGCAGGTCGGGATAGAGTTCATCGAGTTTCTTCACCTTAGCCAACGCGCCCCAACGCTCATAGCAATTCCGCGCATTGCGCAAATAAGCATGGGCGACTCTGTCAACTCCGCGCGTCGAGTAATACCGCGCCGCCACTTCATAAGCCGAGCCCTCGTTTTGCACGAAGCCGCGTTCACGCGCCGACTGAATGGCCTGTTCATACAGACGTATGGCATCGGCGTCTCGCCCTTCGAGGCGAGCGATCTCTGCCATTAAGAGCGCATGCTTGTCGGCAAAGGTCGATGGATTGATTTCAGCCCAAAGACGCAGCTGTTCCACGTGCTCCGCCAGTAGCTGGCGCCAAGCCTGCCGCTGGTCAGCGGACGCATTTTCATAGCAGACAGCTACCGTAAGAGCGTAATAAAAAAAATAATCGAGCAGCTGGATGTGGGCTGTTGAGGCCGAAAGGAGGGATTGCGCCTTTTCGGCTGCGTCGAGGGCCTCAGCAAAGTCACCTGACAAAAACCGCGCTTTCAGCTTGAGGATCCAGTACCAGCAAATCATCAAAGGCAATTTGGCCCCGCTTAGCTCCGACTCGAACTTTGCCTCATCGAAGTGCGCGTCGCTGTATGCAGACAAGTTCGCAGTCTCACCCTGCATGGTAGCGATAAAGCGTTGTTGGCTCCCGATTATATCCAAGGTATCGCCATACCTGGCTTCGCGGACCAAGTGCCACGCGGCCTCCGACTCGCGCCAAACCTCATCGAGAGGATCGTTTCGCAGAAGGAGACCCGTTATGATTAGGTGTTTGCCGTAGCTGGCGAAGGCCAGATCGCCCGTTTCAATTCCCGCGCACACAGTCGTTCGGAAGCAATCAATTGCAGTTGCGACGGGATGCGTAAAGAGGGCGATGCTCGCCATCGCATAGTAAACCTCTGCCCGGTGCGCGATAAAGCCGTACTTCTCTATGAGGTCACATGCGAGTTTACTGAAGCGGTCGGCTTCGCGATACTGGTGAAAGACATGCGCAAGCACACACCCCCAATCACCATAGGCATGCGCGGCAGCACCGCTTGCTCCATGCTGGATGCCGATCTTTACCATGCGGCTGATGAGCATGCACCACAATCGAACATCGATAGTAAAGGCCGCGGGAACAAGTGTCGACAACACCTGCATTGCGGCCTCTATTTCGCGATCGATCATCAGCGGTTGATCGATTAAACTCTCCGGCGGACGTCCCACGAGGCTTTGCGAAACTGAGTCGTACTCGGCCTGGAGAGTCTCCCAGCTTGGATGCACCGGCAGGTCGATACCGAACAAGCGCAGGCATGCCCTGGCGCTGGCAACAGCCTGATCGTTTTCCGACTTCTGCGTGTGAGACTGGATACTAAGACAGTAGACAGCCGCCTGGTCGACCTTCGATGTTGCGCGCGGGAACAACTCCTCAATTAGTTGCTCGCATTCTTCGACGTTGCTGTTCAGCAATTCGGCCCGCGCGCATTCGAGCCACAGGCTGAACATCAATTCGTAATGCGCCGCCCAATCCTCCTCCTCGAGCAATGCCATGCCAGACGAAAAATACGCACGCGCTGACGCATAGGCCGCAGCTGCGGTGGCCTTCCGCCCTGCAAGTAGGTTGATCGACGCCACTCGTGTTTTCTCATCTCGTTCCATCACCATCAGCCCTATGGCGCCCCGATTGAGTTGGTTTGCAACATCGAACAGATGCTCGGCGAGGCCGTCCGCCGTCATGCTCGCCAGCAGCACTCGGCCAATCCGAAGGTGTGCCCCCGCGCGCGCGCCTTCGGGGATGAGTGTGTAAGCCGCCTCCTGGATACGGTCATGGAGGAACGCATAGGACTCCTCCTGGCGGAGGATCAGGCCCGTGCGAACTGCCTCCCAGAGCGCCGTGTGGATCTCCTCCTCCGTTTCCCCGTGGACCAGAGTCAGGGTGGCGACCTCGGCGACATTACCCAGGCACGCGAGCTGTTTCAGGGCTTCCTGGGTGGTAGTAGAGAGCAGCTTCAGCTTCCCGGCCATGAGATCCACCACGTTGTCGGTGTATCCCTTGGCACGGATGCGATTCATGTCCCATTGCCAAGTCCGCGTGACTGGGTCGAACCAGAGGAGCCCCTCGTCGGCCAGCGCGGTGAAGAATTGAATCGCAAAGAACGGATTGCCGCCGGTCTTCTGCTGCACCAGTTGCGCCAGAGGATGGGCGGCATCTCGTTCGCAGTGCAGCGCATCGGCGACAAGTCGGCCGACATCGTCCAGCCTGAGGGGAACCAGTACGATCTCCTGCATTCTCGCTCCGACCTTGCGGATCGCGCCCAGCGTCCGCATGAACGGATGAGATGAACTGACCTCGTTGTCGCGGTAGGCCCCGACCACCAGGAGGTGCCGCACCTCCGGGTGCGTGACCAGACCCTCGAGGAGATCGAGCGTTGCTGCATCCAGCCATTGCAGATCATCGAAGAACAGCGCGAGCGGGTGCTCCGGCCGGGCGAACGCGCCGAGGAAGCGCCGGAACACCAACTGGAAGCGGTTCTGCGCCTCTCGCGGCGGCAGGTCTGGAACGGGCGGCTGTTTCCCGAGGATGAACTCCAGCTCCGGGATGAGGTTGACGATCAGCTGCCCGTTTGGGCCCACCGCATCCCGCAGGGCGCCGCGCCACTGCCCCATCTCCCCTTCACTCTTCACGAGGATCTGACGGACCAAGGTCTGGAAGGCCTGTGCCAGGGTTGCATACGGGATGTCACGCTTGTACTGGTCGAATTTGCCCGCTGCGAAAAACCCACGCGGCAGGACAAGCACCTTATGCAGCTCATTCACCACCGAGGATTTGCCGACGCCGGAAAAACCGGATACAAACACGAGTTCTGGTGTGCCGTGGGCCACCACCCGGTCGAAAGCCTCCAGCAGGGCGTTGACCTCGCGCTCCCGCCCGTACAGCTTCTCTGGGATCAGCAATCGGTCCGGGACGTCGTGCGTGCCCAACGAGAACGCGTCGATGCGGCCGTGTGTTTCCCATTCCGTCAGACACTGCCGAAGATCGGCCTCGAGGCCTACGGCCGTCTGGTAGCGTTCCTCGACGGTCTTGGCCAGCAGTCGCATGATGATGGCCGAGAGCGTCTCGGGGAGCCTGGCGCTGCTGTCAGGCGGTGTCGGTTGGCGCGCGATGTGGCAATGAACCCATTCCATAGCATCGGCGGCAGCAAATGGCAGGCGGCCCGTGAGCATCTGGTACAAGGTGATGCCCAACGAATAGAGATCGCTGCGGGTATCAATCGACCGATTCATGCGGCCGGTCTGTTCGGGCGCCATATAGGCGAGGGTGCCGGCAATCATCTCCGGCGGTGCGGTTGCTTGACGCTCGTGCGGAAGTTGCGACGCAATTCCGAAGCCGATGAGCCATACGTTTTCGTCGTCGTCGACGAGCACATTCGCAGGTTTGATGTCCTTATGGATGAGGCCTTGCCGGTGGACTTGGCCGAGTGCTTTCGTCAGGCCAATGGCAATGCGCAGAAAGCGAGTCAGATCGAGGGGTTGCCCGTTGTTCCGCTCGAGAAGCTGATCCAAGGGCTCACCGCCCGGGTCCTGCACTATGAGGACCGTCTGCCCTTCGTAGTGAGTGAGGGCCAGAGGCCTGGCTGCCCACGCAGGATCGAGGTCGGCTGCGAGTGAGTATTCGTGCTCCAGCCGCCGGAGACTCTGAGGTGACGGCAGTTCTGCGGAGAGTGCGATCGCCAGGACTGGCGATTGGTTGGCACGCTGCCGACCGCGATAAAGAGTGAAATCCGGCCCCTTGCGGACTGCCTCTAGCACGTATTCAGAAGGCGGTGACATGGAACCCATTCTCGTCGCCACAGGTGCACGACCTTTCAGTAGATTGATTTTGACGAGAGGCGATGAAGACGTCAACTTTCGATCAGGTCGAGAGGGAGCTCGGTTTTCGCTTCTTTCGCCGCCTGTCCATAAGAGTCAAAACCAATTTTCTACGGAACGAAAAGCGTCAGATCTCGGGTCGCCTGCCCGAATCCTAGACAAGAGCCAAGTTTTCGCCGCAGCACAGGTTGTAACAGGCAGCCGGGGTACCGAATGAACTTCTGATTTTTCACCGAGCTGTGCTAGGGAAAAGGCCTTGGCCCACATCGTGCTCTAGGAACTTGTTGAAATAGGGCTGAGTTGTTTGTCCTCGTTTGGTTTGTGGAGGGATTCAGGTTGATGTTTGCTCAAGACTCCGTTTTGTCTTGTGTTGACGCGCCTTTTGCATCCCTCTGAAGAGCCGTTTCGGGCTCTGGGGAGGTCTTCAGGAGCAGCTTTCCCCGAACCTTGCCGCATGTCTTTGTGCGATCAGCCTGGGCAGCCTGGACAAGTTGTTCGCGGCGCAACTGAAGACGAACAGCCAGTTCACCTTGTGCAGTCCGCGCAGCTTCACCTGGCGGATCGGGACGGTCTGCTTCAGCCATCCGAAGCCTTCTCGACCAGCCAGCGACGGCTCAGGCTGATGGCATAGCCGGGTGCCGGGTGGTTCTCCGGTCGAGGTTCGAGCGGCGTTTCTTGTCGTTCTTCGTCACATGCACGGTGACATTCAACTTGCGCGCGGCGTCCACGAAATCCCTGCTGTCGAAGACCTTGTCCGCGCCCGCCGTGATCCGCCGCTTACAGCCCTTCTGCTTATTCTTGAGCATCAACAGAGCCGCTTCGCGTTCGGCGTAGCCTTCGGCCTGAGTCGCCATCGCCGCCGCGATCAGTCCGTTGCGGTTCTCCACCAGCGCGTGGCCCAGATACGCCAGATGCGACTCCTTGCCATAGCTCTTCTTGTACAGCCTCGCATCCGGGTCGGTAGTCGATTCGTGCGTGTCGTTGGAGCGCTTCCGGCCGTGGAAGTTCGAGCCGTCGCCACCCTCATCGTCCGAGCTGTCCTTTGGGCGGAAGCTCTTGTGCGAGGCCCACGCCTGGATCAGGGTGCCGTCCACGGTGAAGTGATCGTCTGACATGAACGGTTTTGCCCGCTCGTTCACCTCGGCGAAGAAGCGCTGCGCCACCTCCGACGTGAGCAGACGGTCGCGGTTCTTCGAGAACACGGCATGGTTCCACACCACGTCGTCCATGCCCAGGCCCACGAACCAGCGAAACAGCAGGTTGTAGTCGATCTGCTCGACCAGTTGCCGCTCCGACCGCACCGAGAAGAACACCTGCAGCAGCAGCGCCCGCAGCACATACTCTGGCGCGATCGAGCGCCGCCCCAAGTCCGAATAGAGCCCATCGAACTCCGCACTCAACGACCTCAAAACCTCGTCCGTCAGCTTGCGAATCTCACGCAACGGATGCTCCCGAGGAACACGCTCCTCCAGCGTCACATAGCTGAACATCCCGTCCTGAACCCGCTCGTCTCCACGCATACTCCATAGACGAATGCGAATCTAATCCAGCCGCAGGGGGAACTTACTTCTTCAACAAGTGCCTAGGACACCGCAGCGACCTCCAGGTGAAGATAGCGCTGAGCTGGGAGGAGTTAGATTGAGCTTCTCAGATTCGTGAGAAGGAGCCTTCATGTTTGCTGAATCGATCGTCGGAGATGTGGGTTCAAAGAGATCCTCGCGCCGTAATAGACAGAGAGGAATGCTCGAGCTAAGAAAAATGGCTGCAATCGGAAGAATGGCCTCATCGATTTCCCACGATATGCGACACTCGCTTTCGATCATCTATGCCAACATCGAATTTCTTCAGCACACAAATCTTCCAAGTGCTGCAAAGCAAGAAATTCTTGTCGATTTGCAAGAAGCTGTGACATTCATGGTGAGGCAAACAGACTCCCTGCTTCAATTCGCTTGCACAGGACAGGAACGTCCTCCCTCCCGGACTGCGCTCTCCCAGATCATTGAAAGTGCAATCTGTGCCGTCAAAAAACACCCTGACGTGCGAACTATGTCCATCGCAGCTAGAACACGAACGGCTATCGAAGTTGTCGTAGATGCGCCAAGCCTGGAACGGGCAGTCTATAACCTCATACTCAACGCATGTCAGGCTGCCATAGATTCTGATCACAAACCTAGTGTTAATATCTACCTCTCCGAAGAGAGAGGACGGATCTTCGTGAAGATTGTGGACAATGGGCCCGGTATTCCCGTCTGTATAAGAGAGACGTTATTTGATCCATTTGTGACAAAGAATAAGCGCAACGGCACCGGCTTGGGATTGGCCTTGGCCTCAGACACCGCAAAGGCTCATGGAGGGTCTATCTACGTCGAAGAGTCCGTGCGCGGGAGAACAGTGTTCACACTTACTATTCCTGGAGAGAGGCCCGGTGACCTCCAATCAGCTAACACCAGGTCCGATCTCGTTTCTTGGATCGGTTGAAATAAATAGGTCACTTATATGTCTCCCCAATACATGGAGAAACTTGGCCCCGTTGAGGTGGCACCCGGCGTGTACGGTACCTGGAGTTCTTATGAATCGATGGAATCTATCGGCGTATCAATGGTTCAGTGACGTCCGAGCAAATTCACAAAATCGACGTACTACCGCCGCAGTGTTCTGCGGTGCGAAGGCCAACCCAATCTCGGACTCCGGCATTTGATCCGCAATCGAGCACACTGCCACCTTGGAGACGATTCTTTTTGCGACAGATGCTGGGACAATCGAGACGCCCACGCCGGCATCGACGAGAGAGATGAGTGTAGGCATCTCTCCTGCCGTTTGGACCACCTTAGGGACGACCCCAGCGTTACTCAGAATTCCAGTCAAAAGATCATGGAATCCAGGAGCGTACTCCCGCGCATACATGACAAATGGATTCCCTTTGAGTTCGCGCAGACGGATCTCTTTCTTTGCGGAAAGCGAGTGCCATGAAGGCAAGATCGCGACGAATGGTTCCCGATGAACCGTTGTCACCTCGATCTCTTTTCGGTTTTCAATGGGAAGACGAAGAAAGCCTACGTCTAACAAACCATCGTCGATCATTTCCAGTTGAGCGCCCGTCAAGATGTTTCTTATCGAAAATTCAACGTCCGGATAGCTCTTCCGAAAGCGCCGCATCAAGTTCGGGATGATCTCAAAACCGGCAGTTGATATAAAACCGATGCGAATATGGCCGAGTTTGCCTGCTGACGCCCACTGAGCTTTCCTCTTGGCAAATTCAAGTTTTTCCAGAGCGATCGCCGCGTCTTCCCGAAACGCCTGCCCAGCTTCCGTAAGCACCGTACCCTGTCGGTTTCGACTTAAAAGTTGGATACCCAATTCTTCCTCAAGCGCTTTGACTTGAAGGCTAAGTGCCGGCTGGCTCAGGTTGAGGAGCCGAGCGCTCCGACCGAAATGAAGGGTTTCGGCGACGGACAAGAATGAACGGATATGACGGAATTCCATGCGGTCTCCTGATTAGCTGACGCTATCACGATTATAAAAACACTTCATCATCGTAAATGATGCGTCAGTATCAAATCATTCGCACCGTTTCGTAGCCTCCATAGCGCGCCTGATTGTCCTCGCTAATCACGGTGATAACAACATACAACGATACTAATCACGAGGAACAAGACTCAAATGAATGTGTGCTGGAAGGGAGAAGTTGAATGCATGACGAAACACTGACGCGGCAGCGGACCACATGACAACCAGCAGGGACGAAAAGCGACGTTCGACCCTGACCGGCGTGCCGTTATACAAGCTCAAATGCTGTGCGGAGGTAGAGTCCGCACTTGTGTGTCAGCGCCCAGAAAAACACTATTCTACGGAGAGTTTGTGAAGTTCAAATTTGTAGTGTCGTTCATTGCTCTAGCTGTCTCTTGCAGTGCGGTTGCGCCGGCGCAAGAGAAGCAAATTGACTGGGGATCTGTAGGAGGCGGTTACCTCTCCCAGCTCACAGAGGGTACCACCGGTGATTGGACAAGTACGCACGGCTGGTATGTGTTGCCCACCTTCAACATCAACAGACAAGTTGGCGTGTTTGCCGACTTCGCGAACCTTTACGGCAAGGACGAAAATGTACACGTAGAGTTCTACGGCGTTTTTCACGGATTCGGCAACAAAACGAGGTTGACGCCCTTCATCTTTACTGGCCCTGGTTACATCCGGGCCTCCAGCGCCGGAACCATAAGCCATTCGTTGGGGTGGTGTGGGGGCGGTGGCTTGATGATCCGCTTAACGCGGCGGCTATCGTTTGAGACCATACCAGTCGAATATGTCATCAATACTGCCAACGGAAATGTTGGCAACAACATAGTCGCCAGAGCTGGGTTCGCAATCACGTTTCCGAAAAGACGAAGCTCAGATAAATAGTTCCATCCATCGATGCACTCATCGGGGCAGGACCGGTAATGGAAAAGCGTGCGTCCAGCCCGCTTGACACGCGGCGCCTAGCAGGGAAACTCCAGCGCAATTCGTTGCATTTCGTCGCGGACTTCGATGTCCACCGGCCTGACTGACCCCACTCGGCGCCAGCGATAAAAAGCCGGCCCGGCAGGCGAAAGCCAATTGGCACAATCTACCCAGCGGGATGGGCGGTTGCCAGCTTCAGTTGCTTTTCGAAGTGCGGGCAGACGAGCCACGGGTAATCAATGCCTGCAGCCGGTGAACGCCCTGGCCCAAACTGGCGCACCTCACGCCGCCAGCAGTGAAGAACATTGGGGTTAGCCTCGCAGGCCCGAGGCACCTCGGCCCCCGATTACCCCAGCTCCAGCCGTCGCACCGCGGCGCCCTTGAACTCACGCGTGAACTTCCGTCCCACCTGTCCCATGACACAAGTCTCCATTCGCTGAAAATTGTGTTTCTTATTCGCTGTCTCAACTTCGGGGACAAGTCCACGCAGCGGTTGAAGGGATTGATTTGTCCTATTTCTATAGCCTGTCTGCTTAGTAATATTTATCACGCTGATACAAACGTACAACAATCATAATCACGAGGACAGGACTCCAATGGTTGTGTGCTGGAAAGGAGAAGTTGAATGAGTGACCAAACACTGACACGGCAGCGGACCTCATGGACAACCAGACGGGACGCAAAGCGACGTCTGCTAGAGAGCGTAAAGCCATGGATGAAAGGTCCGGTTTTGGCTCAAAACAAGATGGTCGAAACTCTCGAAACCGTGATTCAGAGCGGCGACCGGATTGTCATGGAAGGCGACAATCAAAAACAGGCGGATTTTCTTTCGCGTTCTCTCGCTAAGGTAGATCCGAAGAAGATTCACGATCTTCACCTCATCATTTCAAGTATCAGTCGCCCGGAACATCTGACGCTCTTTGAGCTGGGCATCGCGAAAAAGGTAGATTTCGCATTTGCCGGCCCACAGAGCCTGCGGGTCGCGCAACTTCTCGAAGACGGTGTTCTTGAAATCGGCGCCATTCATACATACGTCGAACTGTATGCACGTTTACTCGTAGACCTTATTCCGAACGTGGTTCTGGTTTGCGCAGAGCAGGCGGATCAGGAAGGCAATCTGTTTACAGGGCCCAACACTGAGGATACCCCGGTGATTGTCGAGGCTGCCGCCTTCCACGACGCGATTGTGATCGTGCAAGTGAACAAGATCGTCGACACATTGCCAAGGGTCGACATCCCCGGTTCCTGGGTCGATATCGTTGTAGAGGCCGACAAGCCATACGCGGTGGAGCCCCTTTTCACCCGTGATCCACGTCACATCGGCGAACTGCAGATTCTGACCGGAATGATGGTCATCCGTGGCATCTATGAGAGACATCAGGTCCAGTCACTCAATCACGGAATTGGTTTCGACACGGCTGCCATTGAACTTCTTTTCCCTACATATGGAGAGTCTCTCGGGCTTCGCGGAAAAATCTGCAAACACTTTGCACTGAATCCGCACCCCACACTGATTCCGGCTATCGAGAGCGGATGGGTTCAGAGCGTTCACTCGTTCGGAAGCGAAGTCGGGATGGATGAATACATCCGTGCTCGCCCCGACATCTTCTTCACTGGCCGGGATGGCAGCCTGCGGTCTAACCGTGTTCTTTGTCAGCTTGCTGGTCAATACGCCGTGGATGCCTTTGTTGGAGCAACACTTCAGATGGACGGGGATGCCAATTCCTCTACGGTAACGGCCGGACGGCTCGCAGGCTTCGGAGGCGCGCCGAATATGGGACATGACCCGCATGGACGCCGCCATTCGTCACCGGCGTGGCTCGATCTCAAGACCAATACAGATCCAACCCTCCCGGGACGCAAACTGGTGGTTCAGACGCTTGAAACCTTCGCAAAAGGTGGCGAGCCGGCCTTTGTCGAAACTCTAGATGCAGTCGAAGTTGGTAAGAAGGCTGGTATGCCCATCGCACCCATCATGATTTATGGCCAAGACGTTAGTCATGTTGTGACGGAAGAGGGGATTGCTTATCTGTACAAAACCGAAGGTGTTGAAGAGCGCCGCCGGGCATTGGCTGCAGTAGCAGGTATCAGTCCTGTCGGCCTTAAGGCAAAAGCCAATGAGACAGCCGATCTTCGTCATCGCGGCATCGTCGCCTTTCCTGAAGATATTGGAGTCCATCGCCTCCAGGCCAACAGGTCCTTACTCGCTGCCAGGAGCATGGAAGACCTGGTCGCATGGTCTGGTGGTCTTTATCAGCCGCCAGCCAAGTTCAGGAGCTGGTAATGGCGCAGCTAAGACCAATCCCGAAATCGTCTCAGCCACTCAACGCTTTGGCACGCTCTAAGTGGCTTTCAGAACTCGCCTGGCAATCGTTGATTGCTGAAGCAGAGCTCACACCTAAACCGGGCCTGGTTGACGGTCGAGGGTCAGGATCACATTCGGATCTGTCCCTCGACCTGATGAGGAGGTCCGCGGACGCGATTGCTCCATACTTTACCCGGATGGCTCTGGCATCCGCCGAAGCTCAGATGGATACCAGCCTGCGTGCAGTGGTTGCCAGTGTTGGTAGAGAAGCCGAAGCGGCGATGCTTCACGCGACTTCAGGCAGCAATGCGCACAAAGGTGCAATCTGGGTTCTGGGACTACTGGTTTGTGCTGCAAGTCTGAGCGAGGGTTCCCTTCCGGAATTTGTAGCCGAGGCCGCAGGATATCTCGCTCGTTTGCCCGATCGTGCAAGACCGCAGGCGGTATCTCACGGCGATGTCATCCTTGAACGATATGGGGCTACCGGCGCTCGCGGCGAAGCCTATGTGAATTTTCCGCATGTCGTCAAAATTGGGCTTCCTGCACTGAAGGCAGCTCGCAAAAGCGGCCGAACAGAGCGGGACAGTCGGCTGGCCGCTCTGCTTGCGATAATGTTGCATCTCGATGACACCTGTGTTCTCTATCGAGGGGGGCCTGAGGCACAAAGGATCGTGCACGAGGGTGCCGCTCGTGTCATCAAGGTTGGCGGCCCGGGAAGCCCAAAGGGAAATGCAGCTTTGATCGCACTCGGGCAAGAGCTTGTCAGTCTGCACATCTCTCCCGGCGGTAGCGCGGATCTTCTCGCGGCCGCACTCTTTCTGGACGCTCTCGAACGCGGCCTCGAACGAGTGGAAAAGGACAATAGTTTAGTGGAGGAAAACGATGGAGAAAATTGAGTTCAACTATCCTGAGGCGAAACGCCTCATCACCAAGAGAGCGCACGTCGGTGTCGTGGGCTCAGGCGACATGGAGGTCCTTCTCGAACCGAATAGTGAGGAGGGAGCCCGTGTCTTCATCACGACCAGCGTCAACGGCTTCGGCGAGGCGTGGAAGGCGGTCTTCGATCGTTTCTACTCGAAGTTCGATGGGGCGGTCCGTATCTACATTAACGATGCCGGCGCAACACCCGGCAGTGTGTTGCTTCGTCTCGAACAGGCAGTGGAGGTGATTGAGCAATGAACGCGCCAACTCTCATTCCCGATTTCGTCAACCGTAGGAGCTTTATCGAGCTGGACGCTCGTGCCCGTGCTCAGAGCCTCTTCGATGAAGGTACTTGGAAGGAGCTCGTCGGTCCCTTCGATCGCATCGAGTCTCCATGGCTTGCTAAGCAAGGCATCGCTCCACAATCTGATGATGGCTGCATCGTGATCAAGGGAAAAATCGGCGGATCTCCAGCAGTCGCCATTGCGTTTGAAGGAGCCTTCCAGGGTGGCAGCGTCGGCGAAGTATCGGGTGCCAAGATGACGGCTGCCGCGGATCTCGCCGCGAAGGATTCCGAGGCGGGAAAACCGACAGCTGCAGTTCTTTTGCTCGAAACAGGCGGTGTGCGCCTTCAGGAAGCAAACCTTGGTTTGGCAGCTGTTGCCGAGATTATCTCTTCAGCTCTCGCCCTTCGTCAGCATGCCCCGGTGATCACAATCGTTGCAGGCACTGTCGGCTGTTTCGGAGGCATGTCTCTTGTAGCTGGCGTATCCAGCTACACGATCATGACGCGCGAAGCCCGACTTGGATTGAACGGCCCAGAGGTGATTGAGCAGGAGTCCGGCATCGATGAGTTTGACGCCTCCGATCGAGCGCTCATCTGGGCAATTCATGGTGGAGAACAACGCGTCGGCATGGGACTCGCTGATTCGCTCGTAGAAGATGATGCCGACAAAATAGCCGCGGCAGTGCGCGATTGTGTCCAGAAAGGCGTACCGGAAAAGCACCGGACCGAGCAGGTGGAACTCTATCGCGCTCGTATAGCGGCGCTTGATACGTCCAGCCAGATAGATCCGACAACATTGCGGCAACAGTGGGCTAACCCCAAAGGAGGTGTGCGATGAATGAACAAGTTGGATTGCGCGGCAAAGCATGGTTCAAAGCCCTGACCGGAAGCGACACTCCGAATAGTGGTAATCCGAACTCCGTGCTGGCTACAACTGCGGCTGTTGGAAATGAGTCAGCCCTGCTCCTCTGCGTTATACCTGACAAGGACAGCCGTTTCCCTTGTGTCCGCGACGGGCAGGTTGGACTCGAAGAAGCATTCGTTCTCGCAACCCACGTTCGAGCATTTATCGCCGAAGATCGTGATAGACCTCGTGAAGCGAAGCGTCCCATCATCGCAATCGTTGACGTCAAGAGCCAGGCTTACGGGCGCCGTGAGGAGACGGCCGGTATCTTCTTCGCGGCGGCTACGTCGGCAGATGCGTACGCATCGGCAAGGATGGCGGGACATCCCGTTATTTCGTTAGTAGCCGGCCACGCATTTAGCGGCGGATTTCTCACTCACGGCTACCAAGCTAATCGCATTCTGGCATTCGATGATGCTGGGATTACTATCCATGCGATGCATAAAGAGGCGGCAGCCAGGATTACGAGAAGGTCCGTTGCGGAACTCGAAAAGCTGGGACACGAGATCGCTCCCATGTCGTATGACGTCCGGGACTATGCGAAACTCGGTCTCCTGTTCAAGCTGCTGCACGCCGACGACCCACAACACCCCACCTCGAATGAGGTTGCCGAAGTGAGGAAAGCAATCACTGAAGCGATTGCCGATGCACGTAAAGGCAAGCTCGATCTAAGTAACAGGTGGGAGTCAGACGCCGCAAAGGAAACGCGGAAAGGCACCCTTGCGGTGCGAGCTGCTCTGGAAGCACAGTGGTTCAACGAGTAGGAGGTCGAAATGACTCGGATTCTTCTAAATGCGTTGCTCCCGATTTTCGTCGGCCTGCTGCTGGGATATATAGCAGGCCGGCGCGGATTCATGGACAACCTGAACGTTCGCAATCTAATCGCGCTCGTAATGGACTTCGCCATTCCATGTGCGCTGTTTTCCACAATCAGCAGCACATCCTGGCCTGTGCTCCGGGAACAATCGGAATCCGCAGTGATGATCGCTGTGGTATTTGTGGCCTTGTATGCTGCCACTTATGTCTGGGCAAGAAGAAGCCTCAAAATGTCCATTTCCGATGCTTCTGTACTTGCACTGACCGTGGGCTTTCCAAATTCTGCGGCCGTAGCTTTGCCGTTGCTGACCTCCGCGTATGGCCCCAGTTCAAGCGTCATAGCTGCCCTCTCAATCGCAGTCGGAGCTATCACGATCTCCCCTTTGACCGTTGCGTTGCTCGAGTCCGACAAACTGTCCGATGGAAAAGGCGTCTCTATTCAAGAGGTTGCGATTAAATTTCTTCGGGCATTCACTCGTCCTGTGGTGTGGGCCCCAATGTTGGCTTTGGTGAGTGTCTACTTCGGTTTACATTTACCATCCTATGTTGATCGGTCATTAGTGATTCTCGGAAGCGCAGCATCAGGATCGGCTTTGATTCTTACCGGGGTTGTTGTCTCCTCCCAGACATTTCGCTTTGACAGGAAAGTCGCCTGGACAACCGCTGCAATCGTCCTGATTCAGCCCTTGTTTGCTCTTGGCATTACCGAGCTCTTTCATATGAGTCATGCTGAAATCCATGACATCACGCTTATCAGTGCGATACCCGGTGGTTTCTTCGGCATCGCTTTCGGAAAGAGCTTCAATTCAACCCCCGAAACCGCCAGCTCAGCGCTAATTGCTTCGTATTGCGTAGGGGCATTTTCTTTGGCTGGCTGGATGCTCGTAATCACGAAGTATTTTTGAGGGAATCCAATGGTTGGCACGCTGCATGTCCACGATCTCATTCTCCTGAGAATAGAGTCGGCGGTCATCTCGACTCAAGGGGATCCAGCGTGCCCATACCTCAATCCCAACCAGCGTCCTTGGGTGGTTGTGCGGAGAGGCCGCATCTCAGATGGATTGATCCCCGTGGGAGTGCGTGGGTCGCAAAGGCACGAGCGCTGGGCGGGGTTCACAGGGTTGAGTGAAGTGTTAGAGACTCGACGGCCAGATCAGCTGCGGCTGATGCTCGCAGAGGATTCACGTGGGGCACTACAGGCGTTCCGAACCATGTCATATCTCGAAAGCCACCTCGTAGGGTTGGATATGAGCTGGGGTCCGGGCGGGAGTGTGGGTTATGAACTGGCCTCGGGAATACCGGCTGTCCGCGCTGACAGTGATTTAGACTTCATACTTTTCGCGCCCAGAAAACTCGAGATTACAGAAGCACAGGATTTGTGGCGCATGATCAGTAGTGCTCCGGGAAAGGTCGATGCCTTGGTAGAAACACCGTTCTGTGGTTTTTCTTTAGAGGAATTCGTGACAACCTCGCATCGTAAGATTCTGCTTCGCACGAGTGACGGCTGCATTCTCGGCTCCAATCCTTGGAATCTGTCGAATGGGGAGGATAGCTAACGTGAATACTGCATTTTTGTTTCCGGGACAAGGAGCACAGAGACCTGGAATGCTTCATGAACTCGTTGATGATCCTGCTGTCCAACTGACACTCGATGAGATCAGCGACGTGTTGAAATCCGATGTTCGTCTGTTGGACTCGCCTGAGGCATTGAATTCCACAGTATCGGTTCAACTGGCTCTTCTAGCTTCCGGAGTCGCTACGGCCAGAGCTTTGCAGAGACGTGGCGTCACCTGTTGTGCAGTTGCAGGTTTATCTGTGGGCGCCTTTGCAGCAGCCGTCGCTGCCGACGCAATCACATTAAAGGATGCGGTAATTCTGGTTCGTTCCCGCGGAGAGAAAATGGAACAGCTATATCCAGTCGGATACGGATTGGCTGCCATCGTCGGTCTTAAGGAGCGACAAGTGACGGCTATCGTCGATTCAGTACACACGGCCGCGACTCCGGTATTCGTAGGAAATATCAACGCACCGAGGCAGATCGTAATTGCAGGCTCCATAGAAGGAATGCAGAAGGTTTTAGAAGAGGCCCGCCGGCACGGTGCCAGGAAGGCTGAGCTCCTGCACGTTTCAGTGCCGTCCCATTGTCCTCTACTTTCATCCGTTGCTGACTCACTTCGGCTCCAGCTAAATTCTATGCAATTAAAGGCGCCAAAATTTCCCTATATCGCGAATGTGAACGGACGAGCTGTGCGCTCCGCGTCGGCAGTAGCGACGGATCTGGCGGACAACATCGCCCATGGAGTTCGCTGGCATGATGCGACGATGGTCGCGGAGGAATTGGGCTGTAACCTCTTCCTTGAAATGCCGCCAGGCTATACTTTGACGGACCTCGCGGAAGAAAACGTTCCCGGCATTACCGCTTCTGTCGTCACAACGGATCTTTTCAGACACGTTTTGCGACTCGCCGCCGCTTAAGGTCTGATGTGAAGGGCCTGGCTATCACCCGCCCTGGATGATTAGTACCGGAATAAGTCGGCTTGTGTTTGCCGATCCGCGCTATTTCGTGTGGATGTATAACCGGCTTCTCGTAGAAGTCCAGGTCGTGCGCAAACGAACGATGCTGTTGAAAAACTCGTTGCGGCAAGAGTTGCTTCATTAAGTACTCGAAGAGCGAGACCTTGACGGTCAGGCACGAGAAGAGACATCGGCGTCACGGCCTCTATGAACAGATGAGAGCTCTGGTGGAAAGCGGTGTAAGTCAATCTGACGCCGCTCGCCAACTCGGTCTCAGCCTTCGCACAGTCCAGCGGTGGATACGAGCAGGCGCGTTCCCGGAACGAACCCCGCGCCAATTCCCGAACTCTGTAGACAAGTACGCTGCTTATCTCGATCGACGCCTGCTCGAAGGTTGCCCAACGTGAGCCAGCTTTGGCGAGAACTGCAGCAGCAGGGCTTCCGCGGGCAGAACAGCAGCGTCTGGCATTGGCTTCGGCAACACCGTGTGCTCCTGCGGGTTATAGGCGGCGGATCATCCCATTAATAATCCTGCAATATTACGCCAGATAATGGTTCTTCCGTATATTTGGTGATACTGCTCATTTGCTCGCAAACCCGCTAATCTGTTGCTGATTTCAGACGTCTTATAAGGTCGCAGACATACAGCTCTGGCGGCGGGTTCTGGAGTTTGCGCCTTCTTATTGATTTTTCGGTCATCTTCACCAAATGTGCGGAAGAGCCCAGATAATTCTGAAAGTGACAGTCCTGTTGCCACGTCGCTGGGTGGTCGAACGCTCCTTCGCCTGGGCCGCACGCTTCCGCAGACTCGCTAGAGACTATGAGCGGCTCGATACAACCCTCAAAGGATTCCACTACCTCTCCTTCGCATGCCTCATGCTCACCGGATGTTTCACCTACTCAACTCAAGGTCATAACAGCCTCTGACAAGCGACGGGCGTTATCGACAAAACGGACTGGCACCCGCTGTGACCGGTTCCCCGAACTTCGGTAGCATCCCGCCGAGCTTGTGGCTCTGAACTGTGCTTCCGTCGGCTGTGGTGCAAATAGCCAGAATGGGCCAGATGGTGGGAGGTGAAGCGGGGCTTCTGGCTCTTACGCGGCAAGCACGGCATTCCAGATCGCGGGCGC
>Ga0193717_1000493_pt1 | contig 26405 bp, 20 predicted proteins | sample U2c2metaG_FD_145900 | JGI IMG/M metagenome (GOLD analysis project Ga0193717, IMG submission 145900) | Soil microbial communities from a riparian zone of the East river system, Colorado, United States - U2c2 | ecosystem: Environmental > Terrestrial > Soil > Riparian zone | place: USA: East River...
CGCCATCACCGAAGTCGAAATCGATGGCGTGCTGCATGAGTACACCACGCTCGAAGGCCTGCAGGAAGACGTCATCGAGGTTCTGCTGAATCTCAAGGACGTCGCCATCCGCATGCACGGCCACGACGAGACCACGCTCACGCTCAGCAAGAAGGGCAAGGGCGTCGTCACTGCGGGCGACATCAAGGTCGATCACTCGGTCGAGATCATCAATCCCTCGCACGTGATCTGCCATCTGACCAAGGACATCGCGCTCAACATGCGCCTCAAGGTCGCGCGCGGCGTCGGCTACCAGCCGGCCACCGCACGCCGCCTGCCGGACGAGGAAGCGCGTCCGATCGGTCGTCTGCAGCTCGATGCCTCGTTCTGCCCGGTCCGCCGCGTCGCCTACAACGTCGACAGCGCGCGCCTCGAGCAGCGCACCGACCTCGACAAGCTCGTGCTCGACGTCGAGACCAACGGCGCGATCGATGCCGAGGAAGCCGTGCGCAAGGCCGCGGAAATCAGGACCAGCTCACGGTGTTCGGCGATTTCACCCGCCGCGAGAGCGAAGGCGCCAAGGCCGAGAAGGGCGGAGTGGATCCCGTTCTGCTGCGTCCGATCGACGACCTCGAGCTCACCGTGCGTTCGGCCAACTGCCTCAAGGCCGAGAGCATCTATTACATCGGCGACCTCGTGCAGAAGACCGAAGTCGAATTGCTGAAGACGCCGAACCTCGGCAAGAAGTCGCTGACCGAGATCAAGGACGTACTGTTCCAGCGCGGCCTGCAGCTCGGCATGAAGCTCGAAAGCTGGCCGCCGCCGGGGCTTGTCCACGGCATGCAGTTGGGTTGAGAAGTATCAGAAACGCATAACATCCCAAGTCCGTCATCCCGGCGAAAGCCGGGACCCAGCGCCTTGAATGAGGAACTGGATTCCGGCCTTCGCCGGAATGACGAGATGGGGCGGTAACTTTACAAGTACGGAATCATCGCCATGCGCCACCTCAAATCCGGACGCAAACTCAACCGCACGAGCAGCCATCGTGAAGCCATGTTCAAGAACATGGCCTCCTCGCTGTTCAAGCACGAGCTGATCCGCACCACGCTGCCGAAGGCGAAGGAACTCCGCCGCGTCGCCGAGCCGCTGATCACGCTGGCCAAGACCGACGGCGTCGCCAATCGCCGCCTTGCATTCGCGCGTCTGCGCGACAAGCAGGCGGTCGGCAAGCTGTTCGTCGAGCTCGGCCCGCGTTATCGCGAGCGCAAGGGCGGCTATCTGCGCATCCTCAAGTGCGGCTTCCGCGTCGGCGACAATGCGCCGATGGCGTACGTCGAGCTCGTCGACCGTCCGCGCAGCGAAGGCGCCGAACAAGCCGCCGATTGACGCGTTACAGTCCTCATGAATAGTGAGCCAAAGCCCCGGTCTGACCGGGGCTTTGCGTTTGCGGACGGCGCTGTCGCGAACCGGCGCGCCGACGGCGAGCCGATGCACCGGTCGGGCGAAGCCTGGTTCCTCGGCATAAGTATCGGCGCGCTCTATGTCGTTGCCATCGCGCTGTCACTGTCGGGCGCGATGCGCACCGATGAGCTTTATCACTACGCGCAGATCCATCTGTTCCGGCACGGCGATTTCCGCGTGCTCGATTTCTACCTGACCACGATTCCTGGCTATCACGCGGCGGTCGCTGCGCTGCTCTGGATCAGCGGACTCGATTCACTGGGCGCAGCGCGTGCGATAACCGCGATGTTCGGTCTTGCCGCCGCGGCGATTTTCCATGTGCTGCGCAAGCGGCTCTACCCCGGTACGGAATCGCTTGCGACGACGCAGTTTCTGGTCCTGCCCGTTCTCGCTCCGTTCTTCTTTCTCGTCTATACCGATGTGCTCGCGTTGGCTCTCGTCCTCGCTGCCACGCTGGCCACGCTTGCGCACAGGCATTGGGTGTCCGCGATGATCCTGTGCGCGGTTGTCCTGGTCCGCCAGAACGATGTGGTCTGGGCCGGCTTTCTTGCCGCGTTGGCGGTATGGCCGCCGCTTTCCCGGCGAGGACTCGCTGCATGGCGCGAACTGTTTGCGTTCGCCGTTCCCTACGCGCTGCCCATTGCCGGCTTTCTGGCTTTCTGGGCATGGAATGGTTCCATCTCGCTGTCCCACGAGCAGGCGGGCCTGCATCCTGAGATGAGCTTTCGCTCCGGCAACGTGTTCTTTGCGCTGCTTGCGGCCGGCGCGCTGTTTCCGCTGCAGGCCGCCGCCGGCCTGCGCGATTTCGCGGCGGTTGTGCGCAAGCACCGCTGGCTGATCGCCGTTCCGCCCCTGTTGTTCGCCGCTTTCTGGTGGGGATTCCGCGCCGACAATCCCTACAACAGCGCCCTGCCGGATTTCTATCTGCACAATGGCGTGCTGCAAGCGATTGCGACGGATACCCATTGGCGTGTGCTCGCCGGATTCCTTGTCGTGCTCGGCGGCTGCGGCCTCGCACTCACCCGGCTGCGCCCCTCGGCGGCGGTCTGGCTTTATCCGTTCGCGGCGCTGTTCCTGGCCGCATCGTGGCTGGTCGAATCGCGCTATGTGCTGATCCCGTTTTCCCTCTGGCTTGCGTTCCGCGAGCATCGTTCGCGCGCCATCGAGTACGCGACCCTGGCACTTTGGACGGCGCTTGCGGTCTTGATCTTCGCAGGCATGATTACGGGGCGCTTGTTTCCATGAATTCCGCCCTTCCGACCCGATTCCATCGACGAGCCGAGCCATGAGCTACAACCCATTTGCCTGGTCGTTCCGCGCGCAATACCTGTTCGGTTTCCTTGCCTGCGCCGTGCTGCTCGCCTACGCGTTCTACGAGCAGTTCCAGATGGGCGTCGAGCCATGCCCGATGTGCATCTTCCAGCGCCTCGCGTTCATCGCCATGGGCATCGTGTTCCTGATCGGCGGGCTGCACGCGCCGGCAGCGAAAGGCCGGCGCGTCTATGCCGTGCTGGTCGCTATCGGCGCGCTGATTGGCATCGGCGTCGCGATCAACCATCTGCGCATGCAGTTCACCCCGCACGACCCGATGATGGCCGGCTGCGGCCCCGGCCTCAGCTATCTGCTTGATTCGTTTCCGCTGACCGACGCGCTGAAGAAGGCGTTCACCGGCTCGGGCGATTGCGGCGAGATCAATTGGACGTTTCTCGGCATCACCATGCCGGGGTGGACGTTGATCTGGTATGTGATTCTCGGCGCCGGCGCGGTGTGGGCCGGGTTCCGCAGGCGCACCTAATTCCCTTCTTCGCTTTATAGGGTGGGCTTCAGCCCACCGTTCCTCGGAACGTGCGGAACGGTGGGCTGAAGCCCACCCTATAAGACTGCGCTGCGATCCGGATGACACTCCAGTTGCACCCGCCGCAGCCTATGGCATGATGTTGTTTCCCGCAGTGCAACATGAACAAGATGACCACCAAGTTGCGATCAGGAATCGGAGCAGTCCGCGAAGCACCCGCCTGGGCGCCGTCGTCATGGCAGGCATGCCCGCACGTGCAGCAGCCGGTCTACGCCGACGCGGCCGAGCTCGATAGCGCGCTCAAGCAGCTGACCGAACTGCCGCCGCTGGTCACCTCGTGGGAAATCATCGCGCTCAAGAACCTGCTCGCCGACGCCGCTGAAGGCCGACGCTTTCTTCTGCAAGGCGGCGACTGCGCCGAGAGTTTCGACGACTGCACCTCGCCGCTGATCTCGAACCGGCTCAAGGTCATGCTGCAGATGAGCCTCGTGCTCGTGCACGGCCTCAAGCTGCCGGTCGTACGCGTCGGCCGCTTCGCCGGCCAGTACGCCAAGCCGCGCTCGACCGATGTCGAGATGCGCGACGGCCTCAGCCTGCCGAGCTATCGTGGCGATCTGGTCAACGCGCCCGCATTCACCGCCGAGGCGCGCCGCGCCGATCCGCAGCGCCTGATCCGCGGCCACGCGCATTCGGCGATGACGATGAATTTCGTCCGCGCGCTGATCGACGGCGGCTTCGCCGATCTGCACCACCCGGAATACTGGGATCTCGCCTGGGTCGAGCATTCGCCGCTGCAGGTCGAATACCGGCACATGGTCGAGCAGATCGGCAACTCGTTGCGCTTCATGGAAACACTCGCCGGCGAACCGATCGGCAGTTTCCAGCGCGTCGATTTCTACACCTCGCACGAAGCGCTGGTGCTGCACTACGAACAGGCGCTGACGCGCCAGGTGCCGCGCCAGTGGGGCTGGTTCAACCTGTCCACGCATTTCCCGTGGATTGGCATGCGCACCGCTGCGCTCGACGGCGCGCACGTCGAATATTTCCGCGGCATCCGCAATCCGATTGCGGTCAAGATCGGCCCGTCGGTCACCGCCGAGCAACTGCTGCGCCTCGCCGACGTGCTCGATCCCGACAACGAAGCCGGTCGCCTCACCCTCATCCATCGCATGGGCGCCGCGAAGATCGAGACCGCATTGCCGCCGCTGCTCGCCGCGGTGAAAGCCGCCGGCCGCCGGCCGTTGTGGTGCTGCGATCCTATGCACGGCAACACCGAAACGCTCGGCAACGGCTTCAAGACGCGCCGTTTCCAGAACATCCGTGACGAGCTCGATCGCGCGTTCGACATCCACGCCGCGGCAGGAACGCGTCTCGGCGGCGTGCATCTCGAGCTGACCGGCGAAAATGTCACCGAGTGCATGGGCGGTGCGCGGGATCTCACCGAAACCGATCTCACGCGTGCGTACAAGTCGACGGTTGATCCGCGCCTCAACTACGAGCAATCGCTCGAGCTCGCGATGCTGATCGTGCGCAAGCGCGGCGGCGTGCCGGCAGTCTGATACGCGCACGCTGTCGGCCTCCCACCTGGCGCGGCTGAAGATCCGCGACTGACCGGATTCGCGAACCGACTGTTCGGATACGGACAGCGCGCGGTATGCGCCGCCGACAAAATCCTTCCTCCTCCTTGGGTTACGTCGTAGACGACCACTGGCACGGGCCGTGCTCCGCACTCCCTCGTGGATATACGCCGCGATGACCTCAAGACGAAGAAACGCCGCCGCCAGCTGCTGATCGGCACCGCCGTCGGCGTGCTGCTGATCGGCGCCACGCTCGGCGTCGCGCGCCTGAAGCCCGCCGCACCCGAGGTCGACCGCGCCAGTGTCTGGCTGGACACGGTCAAGCGCGGCGAGATGCTGCGCGAAATACGCGGCCCGGGCACGCTGGTCCCGAAGGAGATCCGCTGGATCACCGCTGAAACCAATGCGCATGTCGAACGCATCCTTATAAGACCGGGCGCACTGGTTCACACCGATGCCGTGCTGATGGAGCTGTCCAATCCCGAAGTGCAGGAACAGCTGGCCGGCGCGGTCGCGGCGGTCGCCGCCGCGCGCGCGGACAACGCGGCCAAGAAGATGTCGCTGGAAAACCAGCTGCTCGATCAGAAGGCGAATTTCGCCCAGGTGCAATCGGACTACGAATCGGCGCGGCTCGAGGAAGAGGCCAAACGCGACCTCGCGCAACGCGGCGTGATCCCGATGATCCAGTTCCGCCAGATCGAGCTCACGACCGCACAGCGCAAGGTGCGGCTGGACATCGAACGCGAGCGCATCGTGAAATTCGCCGACACGATGGGCGCACAACTCGATGCGGATCGCGCGCGCCTGGGCCAACTCGAGACCACGCAGGCGTTGCGCCAGCGTCAGGCCGATGCATTGCAGGTCAAGGCCGGCATCGACGGCGTGCTGCAGCAGGTGCCGGTGCAGGAAGGGCAGCAGGTGTCGGCCGGCACCAATCTCGCGCGCATCGCGCGGCCCGACGTGTTGCGCGCGGAACTGCGCATCGCCGAAACCCAGGCCAAGGACGTCGTGGTCGGACAGAAAGTCGGAGTCGACACGCGCAACGGCATCGCCGCCGGCACCGTGGAGCGCATCGATCCCGCCGTGCAGAACGGCACGGTCCAGGTCGACGTGGACCTCACCGGCCCGCTGCCCCCCGGCGCGCGGCCGGACCTCAGCGTGGAAGGCACGATCGAGATCGAGCGCCTGGCCGACGTGATCTACGTCGGCCGTCCCGCGTTCGGCCAACCCGATTCCGAGGTGCGCCTGTTTCGCCTGAACCCCAGCGACGGCCTCGCCGAGCGCATCCCGGTGCGCCTCGGCCGCAGCTCGGTGAACCTGATCGAGATCAAGCAGGGCCTCAAGCCCGGAGACCAGGTCGTGCTCTCCGACACCTCGGCCTGGGACGCGTACGACCGCATCAAATTCAATTGAATCGACCGTGCCCACATCCAACGCCACGAGATGGACACCGCCATGAACAGCCAGCCGCAAGCCCTGATCTCGATGGACGCGATCAAGAAAGTGTTCTTCACCGACGAGGTCGAAACCCACGCGCTCGCCGGCGTGCACTTCTCGATATTCCCAGGCGAGTACATCTCGATCTCGGGACCGTCCGGCTGCGGCAAGTCCACGTTGCTGTCGATTCTCGGCCTGCTCGACAGTCCGACCGAGGGCAAGTACCAGCTCAACGGCGTCGCGGTCGAGGACATCGGCGCGAACGAACGCGCGCGCATCCGCAATCGCGAGATCGGCTTCATCTTCCAGGCGTTCAACCTGATCGGCGATCTCAATGTGTTCGAGAATGTCGAGCTGCCGCTGACCTACCGCGACGGCATGACCAAGAGTGAGCGTCACGAGCGCGTCATGGAGTCGCTCGAGCGCGTCGGCATGGCGCACCGCATGAAGCACTATCCGGCGCAGTTGTCCGGCGGCCAGCAGCAGCGCGTCGCGGTCGCGCGCGCGCTGGTCGGGCGGCCTTCGATCCTGCTCGCCGACGAGCCGACCGGCAATCTCGACTCGAAGAACGGCGAAGCCGTGATGGCGCTGCTCGCCGAGTTGCATAAAGGCGGCGCATCGATCTGCATGGTGACCCACGATCCGCGCTACGCGGAGTTCGCCGATCGCAAGATCTTCATGTTCGACGGACGCGTCGTCGACGAGGCGACCATGCATCGATTGCGGCACGAGGAAGACGAACGCGTGCGCACGGCGAGCCTGCGCGGGTAGCTGGCACCGGCTGGGGAGCCTGCTCATATTGTGTCGCGAATGAGGGTGTTGCCATGTTGACGAATCTGCTCCGCGAATCGCACCGCGCCCTGCGCGCGCTGCTGGCGCGTCCGGGCTTCGCACTCGCCGCGATACTGACGCTGGCGCTCGGCATCGGCGCCAACACGCTCGTATTCACGCTGATCGACGCGATCTATCTCAGCAGCCTGCCGTATCGCGACGCGGGAGCGCTCGTCGACGTCTACGCCACCAACACGAAACAGGGCGGCGGCGTCGACAACGTCTCGATTCCCGACTATCTGGATCTGCGCGACGGCGTCCCGGCCATGAGCGACAGCGCGCTGTACACCGGTGTCGACTTCAACCTGGTCGACAGTGGTGCGCCCGAACGCCTGCGCGGGCTGCGCGCGACGCCTTCGCTGTTCTCCACGCTCGGCACCGGCGCGGCGCTGGGACGCACCTTCGACGCCGACGAGGCCGTCGCCGGCCGCAATCGGCTCGTCGTGCTGACCGATACGCTCTGGCGCGACCGCTTCAACGCCGACCCCGCGGTTCTCGGCCGCGATCTGCGCCTGGACGGGGAAAGCTACCGCGTCATCGGCGTGATGCCGAAAGGCTTCATGTTTCCGAGCACCGACATCGGCTTCTTCGTCCCGTTCGCGTTTTCGCCGGAGGATAAAGAAGACGACAAGCGCGGCGAAAACTACTCGTTTATCGTCGCGCGGCTCGCGCCCGGCGCGACGCGCGCCGACATCGAAGCACAGAACGCGGCCGTGGTCCGGCGCAACGTCGAGCGCATCGGAGCGCTCGGCGGCGACGGCAGCTGGTACGCGCGGCAGGTCGAACTGTCCGGCTTCGGCTTCGGCGTGCGGCCGCTGCGCGAGCAGCTCTCGGGCCGCAACGCGCAACAGCTGATTCCGCTGCAGCTCGCGGTTGCGCTGGTGCTGCTGGTCGCTTGCGCGAATATCGCCAATCTGCTGCTGTCGCGTCTCACCTCGCGGCATAACGAATTCGCCGTGCGCACCGCGCTCGGCGCCAGCCGCGCGCGCATCGTGCGCGAACTCTCGCTCGAGGCGTTGCTGCTCGCGTTCGGCGGCGCATTGCTCGGGCTCGTACTGGCCTGGTTCGGCACCAAGGTCATCGCGGCCTCGGGAATGCTTCCCCATTGGGCCGTGTTCGACATCGACCGGCGCGTGCTCGCGTTCACCGTCGGCATCGCGCTGCTGACCGGCGTCGGTTTCGGCGCGCTGCCGATCTGGTCGCTGACGCGTCTGCAGGCGCAGTCGCTGCTGCGCGAGGGCGCGCGCCTGTCCGGCGGAACGCGCAGCGCGCGGCGCATGCGCGGTGCGCTGGTCGTGGTGCAGCTCGCGCTCGCGGTCGCACTGCTTGCGGCCGGCGGCCTGCTGCTGCGCAGCTTCAACAATGCGACGCAACAGAATCCCGGATTCGAGAGCGACAACGTGCTGATCGCGGGGCTCACGTTGCCACCGTCGCGCTATGCGGACGGACCTGCGCGCGCGCGCTACCTGCGTCAGGTTCTCGACGCATCGCGCAACGTGCGCGGCGTGACCGCGGCGGGCGCGACGACCGTGATGCCGTTCACCGGCAACAACGCCGGTCTGGTCTTCCGCATCGAGGGGCGCACCGACGACGGTGCCACGCCGCACGCGGCCCTGCGCAGCGTCGACGAGGATTATTTCAAGGCGATGGGAATTCCGCTGCGCAAGGGGCGCGCGTTTACGCGAACCGACTGGCAAACCGAGGCGCGCGCCGTCGTCGTCGATGCGTCTTTCGAGCGCGTGTACTTCCCCGACGGCGACGTGGTCGGCAAACGCATCTTCCTCGGCTCTTCCGGCGTCGACGACCCCTACACGATCATCGGCGTGGTCGGCGGCATAAAGAATTTCGATCTGACGTTGCCGACCGTCAAGCCGACGTTCTATTTCGATCTCGGCACGCGTCCTAGCGAAAGCGTCTATGTCGCGTTGAAAACGACGGGCGCATCGCCGGCAACCGTCGACGCGCTGCGTGCGGCGGTGCGCTCGGTCGACACGGAGCAGCCGCTGTTCAACGTCGGCACGCTCGATGAGCGCATCGATTTCTCGCTGAGCGGACGCAGGGTGCCGCTGCAGCTCCTCGGCGTGTTCGCGATCGCTGCATTGCTGCTCGCCGCGATCGGAATCTACGGCGTGCTCGCGTTCAGCGTGACGCAACGCACCGGAGAGCTCGGCGTACGCGTCGCGATTGGCGCGGATCGCGGCCGCATTGTCCGCCTGGTCCTCTCCGATGGCGGCCGTCTGATCGCGATCGGCCTGCTTGCAGGTGTCGCCTGCGCGATCGCACTCGGCCGCTTGCTGCGCAATCAGCTGTTCGGCGTCGACAGCGTCGATCCGGCGAGTCTGTGTGTTGTCGTGCTCGTCTTCGCTGCGATCGCATTGCTCGCGTGCTGGATTCCTGCGCGGCGCGCCTCCCGCATCGATCCGATCCAGGCGTTGCGCTACGAATAGGGGAGGCCGACATGCTCAACCACCTGATGTCCGACGTACGTTACGGGCTGCGTTCGTTGCTGGCCCGTCCGGGTTATTTCGCGGCGGCGATGTTGACGCTTGCACTGGGCATCGGCGCGAACGCGGCGGTGTTCAGCGTCATTGATGCGCTGTTGCTGAAGCCGCTGCCGTACGCGGACAGCGAACGGCTCGTGCACATCCACAATTCGTATCCGCGCAACGATCTGCCGATCGCCAACACCTCGATTCCGGACTACCTCGATCGACGCGAGCAAGCGACCGCGCTCAGCGACTCCGCGCTGTTCACGCAAGGCAGCTTCAATCTCGCCGAGCAGGGCACGCCGCAACGATTGACCGGCCTCATGACCACGCCGAGCCTGTTCGCGACGATCGGCGCGACGACCGCGATCGGCCGCGCGCTCGCCGACGACGATGCGAAGCCCGGCAACGAGCATGTCGCCGTGCTGGCCTTCCCGCTGTGGAAGAACCAGTTCGCCGGCGATCCCGGCATCGTCGGGCGCGACGTGCGACTGAACGGCGACAACTACCGCATCGTCGGCGTGATGCCGGAAGGCTTCTTCTTTCCCGATCGCCAGACGCAATTGTGGACGCCGTTCGTGTTCACCGAAAAGCAGCGCAGCGACGACGAGCGCGGCAGCGAGTATTCGGAGATGATCGGACGGCTAGCGCCCGGCGCGACGATCGCGCAGCTCGACGCGCAGATGGATGCGATCATCCACCGCAACGTCGAGCGCGCGCTGCTCGGACCACGCGGCGAAGCGTGGAAGCGCTTCGTCGATGCATCGGGTTTCACCGCACGCGCGCGCAGCCTGCGCGACGCCTGGGTCGGCGACCTGCGTCCGACCTTATGGCTGTTGCAGGCGCTGGTCGCGTGCGTGCTGCTGATCGCCTGCGCCAATGTTGCCAATCTCGTGCTTACGCGGCTGTCGGCGCGGCAGCGGGAACTGTCGGTGCGCTCGGCACTCGGCGCGGGCAGGATGCGCATCGCGCGTCAGCTGCTGATCGAGAACGTGCTGCTTGCGCTCGCCGGCGGTGCCGCGGGCATCGCGCTGGCTTATGCCGGCGTGGTGCTGATCCGCACGCTCGGTCTCGGCGGGCAGGCGGCGAGTTTCACGATCGCGATCGACGCGTCGGTGCTGCTGTTCTCGCTCGGTCTCGCCGTCGCGACGGGCTTGCTGTTCGGCCTGGTCCCCGTGCTGTCCCTGGCGCGCGCGCGACCGGTCGAGGCGCTCAAGGAAGGCGGCCGCGGCAACAGCGCCGGCCCAGCGGCGCGTGCGTTGCGCAACGCGCTGGTGGTCGTGCAGACCGCGACCGCGGTCGCGTTGCTCGGCGTCGCCGGCCTCCTGATCCGCAGCTTCATGCACGTGCAGGAACAGAGCCCGGGCTTCTCCAGCGACCACGTGCTCAGCGCGACGGTCGATCTGCCGCGCAACCGCTATCCCGACGCCGCGAGCCAGGCGCGATTCTACGAGCGCCTGCTCGACGACGTGCGCGCGCTGCCGGGCGTGGCGTCGGCGGGCCTGGTCAACAACATGCCGTTCAGCGGCAACGACGGCTCGCAGAGCTACCTCGTCGAAGGCCACGATCTGCGCTCCGGCGCAATTCCGCACGGTTACAGCCAGATGGTCGACGAGGATTTCTTCAGGACGATGCAGATTCCGCTGCTGCAAGGCCGCTCGTTCGGCGCCGGCGACACTGCCAAGGCACAGCCGGTCGCGATCGTCGACGAGATCCTTGCGCAGAAGTATTTTCCCGGGCAGGACGCGGTGGGCAAACGCGTCAGCGTCGATTTCGATGCCGCCGATCCCGCCAAGACCCAGTGGGTCACCATCGTCGGCGTCGTCGGCACGGTCAAACGCGTGCGTCTGTCCGAGCAGACGACCAAGGAAACCGTGTACGTCTACTACAAGCAGCAGCCGGAGAACTATGTCACGTTGGCGCTGCGCACCCGCCTCGCACCGACCACGCTGGTCGCACCGCTGCGCGCGACGCTGCAGGGCATCGATGCCGAACAGCCGGTGTTCGACATCCGCACGATGGACGAGCGCATCGCGCTGTCGCTCGACGACCGGCGCACGCCGATGCTGCTGCTGATGCTGTTCGCGGCGGTCGCGCTCGCGTTGTCGGCGGTCGGCATCTACGGCGTGCTCGCATTCGCGGTCGCGCTGCGCACCGGCGAGATCGGCGTGCGCCTTTCGCTCGGCGCGCAACGCCGCGACATCCTGCGTCTGGTCCTCAACGATGGCGGCCGGCTGACGGCGATCGGCCTCGCGCTCGGCCTGGCCGGCGCGATCGCGATCGGCATGGCGATGCGCGCGCAGCTGTTCGGCGTCGGCGTGCTCGATCCGCTGACGCTCGCCGTCGTGGTTGTCCTGATCGCCGGCACGGCCTTGCTGGCATGCTGGCTTCCGGCACGTCGGGCCGCGCGTGTCGATCCGAACGTCGCGCTGCGCTACGAGTGACCGTCGAAGCATCCGACATAAGGACCGCAAGCCGATCATGACTGTCTTCCTGCACGAATTGCATCAGGCCGCGCGCTCGATCGTGGCACGCCCGGCATTCTCCGCGCTCGTCGTCGGCGTGCTCGCCGCCGGGCTGGCTTGCGTTGTGTTCATGCTGGCGATGCTCAACGGCTTCGTGATCCGGCCGCTGCCGTTCCCGGCGCCGGAGCGGCTGTACCAGGCCGGCATCCACGGCGACGGCGGTTTCGGCGATGTATTCCCGGTCACCGATCAGGACCTGATCGACATTCGTCGCCACCTCGACGGCATTGCGGACGCAGCAGGCGCGGCGCGCTCGACGATCAATCTGAGCGATCTCGATCGGCCGGAGCGCTACAACGGCGCGCATGTCAGCGCGAACCTGTTTCGCGTGCTTGGCGTGGCACCCATGCTCGGTCGGGATTTTATCGACGCGGACGAGCGTCCCGGTGCGCCACAGGTCGCGATCCTGTCGTACGATTTGTGGCGCAATCGCTACGGCGGCGATCCGGCGGTCGTCGGCCGACAGATGCGCATCGATGCGCGGCCGGCGACGGTTATTGGCATCATGCCGAAGGACTTCAGCTATCCGCGCCGGGAAGCGATATGGGTCGCGGCGACGCTGGCCGAGTCCGCGACGCGGGACGAGTACGCGTACTGGGTCGTGCTGCGCCGCCACGCGGATGCCAGCGAGGCGGCCGTCTTCACCGCGTTCGCCGCGTGGTTCGATGACGCCGCGCGCAGCGACCCGGAACGCTTACGCGGACAGAGCTCGCGAATCGAACCGCTCGCCGACATGGTCATGGACCGTACCACGCGCTCGATGCTCGGCTTCATGCTCGCCGCGGTGTTCATGGTGCTGCTGATCGCGTGTGCGAACGCGGCGAACCTGCTGTTGACACACACGCTGGGGCGGGGCCACGAACTTGCCGTGCGCGTCGCGCTCGGCGCCAGCCGCAAGCGCCTGATCGCGCACCTGTTTGCGCAGAGCCTGCTGCTGAGCCTGGCCGCCGCAGCGATCGCGTTGCTGCTCGCGCATGCCGCTCTGCAGTGGCAGCATGCCGCTCTGCGCGAGTCCGAGTTCACGCTGCTGTGGCTGCGTTTCGACATCGACGGCACCGTCGTGCTGCTTGCGCTGGGCGCGGCGCTGATCACCGCGTTGGCCAGCGGCGTGCTGCCGGCCCTCCACGCGGCCGACGCGGCGCCGATGCTCGGATTGCGCGAGGGCGCGCGCAGTCTCGGCGGCTCCCGCTTCGCGCGTGTGAGCCGTGTCCTCGTCATCGGCGAAGTCGCGCTTTCGTGCGCGCTGGTCATCTGCGTCGGCACGCTGGTGCGCGGAATCGGTGCACTCGAACATGCCGATCTCGGCATCGATACCAGCCATCTGCTGACCGCGCGGATCCTGCTTCCGACCCGCGCTTACCCGCAAGACGCGGACCAGCTGCGCCTCTACGATCGCATCGGCGAGCGCTTGCGCGCTGATCCGGGCGTCGTCGACGCGACGGTCGGCACGGCATTGCCCGGAACGTTCTACAACGAGTTGCGCGATGTCCTGCCGGCCGGCGCGGTGCCGGGCGACGCGACGCTGCCGCAGGCCGCGTACGCGGCGACCGACGACCATTTTCTCGCGGCCTATGGCGTGCAGCTGCGCGAAGGCCGCTATTTCGACAGCCGCGATGGCACGGATGGCGCCCGCGTCGCCGTCGTCGATCGCCGCTTCGCCGATCGCTACGGCGAGGGCGGGTCCGTGCTCGGGCGCCGGTTCCGGCTCGATCCGCGCGATGCGAACGGCGCGACGGTGACCGTGATCGGCGTGATCGGTGCGCTGACGCTCGATGCGCCGGGCAACGAGCCGCCGCCGGTGCTGCTGGTGCCGCTGCGCCAGGCGCCGTTCCATATCGCCAGCATCGCGGTGCGCACGCGCGGCAGTGCGCCGGCTTTCGCGACGCATCTCGCCGAGATCATGCGCGAAGTCGATGCCGATACGCCGCTGTACTGGGTGCGCGATTACACGGCGGTCATGCGCAGCATGAGCTTCGGCGAACGCATCGTCGCGCAGAGTTTCGGTATCTTCGGCAGCATCGCGCTGGCGTTGGCCGGTGCCGGCCTTTACGGCGTGATGGCGTTCGCGGTCGGCCAGCGCACGCGCGAGATCGGCGTGCGCCGCGCACTCGGCGCGCCGCGCTGGCGTGTGCTGCGCAGCTTGTTCGTGCGCACCTTCGCGCAGTTCGGTATCGGCATCGCGCTCGGTCTGGCGGCGGGCATCCCGTTCGCGCACCACCTGACTTCGTCGCTGCGCACCATCGAGCCGGGCAGCGTGTCGGTCATACTGCTCGCGGTGCTGGTACTTGCCGGTGCTGCGGTGCTGGCGGTCGTCGTGCCTGCGCGCCGCGCGCTGGCCGTCGATCCGATCGTCGCGCTGCGCAATGAATGAACAACGGGGAGATCGCGCGGATGGTTCGCTTGTGCAAAGTCGAGAAATCCTATCCGCAGCAAGGCGGGCGCGTGTGGGTGCTGCGCAATATCGCGCTCGAGATCCGTGCCGGAGAATTTCTGAGCATCATGGGACCGTCGGGATCGGGCAAGACCAGCCTGCTCAACGTGCTCGGCATGATGGACACCGAGTGGCAGGGCGAATACTGGCTCGGTGATCAGGCCGTCCATGCGCTGGCGCCCAGGGCGCGCCAGGCGCTGCAGCGTGAGCACGTCGGTTTCATCTTCCAGCACTACCACCTGATCGACGATCTCAGCGTGCAGGAGAATCTCGACCTGCCGCTGAGCTACCGCGACGTCAAGACCAGCGAGCGCAAGGCGCGCGTCGCCGACATCCTCGACCGCTTCCAGATCGTCGGCAAGAAAGACCTGCATCCGAAGCAGCTTTCCGGAGGACAGCAGCAGCTTGTCGCGGTCGCGCGCGCGGTGATCACGCGTCCGAGTCTCTTGCTCGCCGACGAGCCGACCGGCGCGCTGCATTCAAGCCAGGGCAAGATGATCATGGAGCTGCTCAAGGAACTGAACGACGAGGGCATGACCATCGTGCAGGTCACGCATTCGGACGCGAATGCGCGCTACGGCCATCGCATCGCCGAGTTGCAGGACGGCTGGCTAAGCGCGCCGGCGCGGGCGGCGTAGGCATGGATCACGAAAGCTTCGTAGGATGGGCTTCAGCCCACCGTTGTACGACCTGCAAACGTCGACGGTGGGCTGAAGCCCACCCTACAGAGCCGACATCGTTCCGATGTTGCGCGACGGTGGGCCAAGGCCCACCCTATGCAATGCCATCGAACGCGGAACTCGTCCATGAGCGGTGACCGCCTGCCGATCCTGATCGCGGACGACCAGCGCGACGTGCTCGAAGCGCTGCGGCTGCTGCTGAAATCCGAGGATCACAGCTGCCACACGGTCGGCGATCCGGTCGCCGCGGTCGCGGCGGCGAAGAAAGCGCAATACTCGGTCGCGCTGATCGATCTCAACTACACGCGCGATACCACGTCCGGCACCGAAGGGCTCGAGCTGCTCAAGGCGCTCAAGCGCGCCGACCCCGATCTGCCGGTCGTCGCGATGACCGCGTGGGGCTCGGTGCATCTTGCGGTCGAGGCGATGCGTCTGGGCGCCGGCGATTTCATCGAGAAGCCGTGGGACAACACGCGCCTCGTCAGCGTGCTGCGCAACCAGATCGCGCTGGGCGCGGCGGCGCGGCGTGAACAGCGCCTGCGCGCGGAAAACAAGCTGCTGCGCGAAGGCGAGTCCGACGAGTTCATCGCCGAGTCGCGCGCGATGCAGCCGCTGCTCGCGCTGATCGATCGCGTCGCGCCGACCGATGCCAACGTTCTGGTGCTCGGCGAAAACGGCACCGGCAAGGGCGTTGTCGCGCGCCTGATCCACATGCGCTCGCTCCGCGCGGAACGTGCGCTGGTCAAGGTCAACATGGGCGGCATCGCCGACAGCGTGTTCGAGGCGGAGATGTTCGGACACGTGCGCGGCGCGTTCACCGATGCGAAATCCGACCGCATCGGCCGCTTCGAGCTCGCCGACGGCAGCACGCTGTTCCTCGACGAGATCGCGAACATCCCGTATCCGCAGCAGGCGAAACTCCTGCGCATCGTCGAGGACGGCGAGTTCGAGCGCGTGGGCTCCTCGCGCACGCTGAAGATCGATGTGCGCCTGATCGCCGCGACCAACGCGGATCTTGCCGCCGAAGTCGCCGCGGGCCGCTTCCGCAAGGACCTGCTGTTCCGCCTGAACACGGTAGAGATCCGCGTGCCGCCGCTGCGCGAACGACGCGAGGACATCGCGCCGCTCGCGCGCTCGTTCCTCTCGCGCAGCGCGACGCGCTATCAGCGCGAAGGGATGCACCTCAGCGCGGCGGCGCTCGATGCGCTGGAACGCTATGCCTGGCCCGGCAACGTGCGCGAGCTCTCGCACGTGATGGAACGCGCGGTGCTGACCGCGACCGGCGATCAGGTCGTGCAGCTCGATTTCAGCCTATCGCCGATCCCGGTCGCGTTTGCCGGCGGCGCGGACGGGCCGCGCCGCACGCTCGACGAAGCCGAGCAGGAAATGATCCGCGGCGCACTCGAACGCTGCGGCGGCAACATCCAGAAGACCGCAGAGCTGCTGGGCCTCAGCCGCCCGTCGCTGTATCGACGCCTGGAAAAGTTCGGTATCCGCGCCGCCGAATAGCGTTGCCAGACCTGCGGCGTGCCGCTAACGTGGACTCGATGGCCATGCGACCACCCATGCCGCGCGCGAGCACTTCCGCACCGGCACGCCAGCGCTATTTCGAGCGCTCGACGTACGATGCGCGCATCCTTGCGACCGCGCTCGCGGTCGCCTTGCCGGCGGTCGTGCTGCTGGCGATCGTGCTGGTCTGGCGCGATGTCCCCGCGGGATTGCTGTGGGCACTGATCGCGATCGCGGCGTTGCTGACGTTGTGGCTCGCATCGCGCCTGCGCGACAGCGTCGTCTATCCGCTGTACACGTTGTCCAATCTGCTCGAGGCGCTGCGCGAAGGCGATTTCAGTCTGCGCGGCTCGCGCGCGCGGCGCGGCGATCCGATTGGCGAAGTCGTCTGGGAGATCAACACGCTCTCGCAGACCTTGCGCGACCAGCGCCACAAGGTCGAGGAAACCAGCGCGCTGCTCGGCAAGGTGATCGGCGCGACCGACATCGCGATCTTCACGTTCGACTCCACGCAGCGGTTGCGGCTGGTCAATCCGGCCGGCGAGCGTTTGCTGGCGCGCCCGGCTGCCGAGTCGCTGGGACTGACTGCGAGCGAGCTCGGCATCGACGATTGCCTGGGCGCGGACGATGCGCAGATCCGCCAGCGCACGTTCCCCGGCGGCAGCGGCCGTTTCGAGATACGGCGCGCACGCTTTCGCGAAGGCGGCATGCCGCACGAGCTGCTGGTTGTCGCCGACCTCAGCCGCGCGCTGCGCGAGGAAGAACGCGCCGCGTGGCAACGCCTGCTGCGCGTGCTCGGCCACGAGCTCAACAACTCGCTGGCGCCGATCCGCTCGATGACTGCGACGCTGGCGAAGCTGCTGGCGCAACAACCGCCGTCGCCGGATTGGCGCGACGACGTCTGCGGCGGCCTCGCGGTCATCGGCGACCGTGCCGAAGCGCTGACGCGATTCATGGGTGCCTACACCGCGCTCGCGCGCCTGCCGCCGCCGAGCAAGCGCGCGATCGAGATCGGCGAGCTGGTGCATCGCGTCGCGCGGCTCGAGCAGCGCCTCGATGTCGCGGTGTTCGACGCGCCGCCGGTCGAGGTGCATGCCGATCCGGACCAGATCGAGCAGGCGCTGATCAACCTGGTCAAGAACGCCGCCGACGCCGCGCTGCCGCAACGCGACGGCGTGCGGGCGCGCTGGCGCCGTGTGCGCGATGCGGCGCATATCGAGATCGAGGACGACGGGCCGGGGCTTGGGACGACGGAGAATCTGTTTACGCCGTTTTTTACGACGAAGCCGGGCGGGTCGGGGATCGGATTGGTGCTCGCGCGGCAGATTGCCGAAGCGCATGGCGGTACGCTGACGCTGGAGAGCCGCGCGGCGGGGCAGGGGTGCATCGCGCGGCTGAGTTTGCCGTTGGCGAGTTGAGAATTTTGCCATAGGGTGGGCCTCATCTTCCCTTCCCCCGCTGCGCAGGGGAAGGGAAGGCACGCGGACTTCGGCACGCTCGGGAAGGGAAGGCGCGCGGACTTCAGCACCTTCCCCCGCTGCGCAGGGAAAAGGGAAGGCGCGCGGACGCGTGAGTCTTTCTCGCGCCGACCTTCGGTCGCCGACCCCTTCGGAGTATCTTTGCGGCTTTGCGCTCCGCCTCCGGAAGGATCTTCATGCCCACCCGCGCCAGCCATCGCCACGCGCTCGCCCTCGCACTCCTCGTAACCGCCATCCCATCGCTCGCCGCAACCATTGCGCAGACGATTCCCGACAGCCAACTCAACGGCCTCACATGGCGCCTCGTCGGCCCGTTCCGCGCGGGCTGGGGCACGATGGCCGCCGGCATCCCCGATCAACCCGACACGTTCTACTTCGGCGCGGCCGGCGGCGGCGTTTGGAAAACGACCGATGCCGGCAACACCTGGCAACCGATGTCCGAAGGCATCGCCGACGCATCCATCGGCGCGATCGCCGTCGCGCCATCGAACCCGAACGTGATCTACGCCGGCAGCGGCCAGCCCGAGCCGCGCTACGACATCGCCGCCGGCAACGGCCTGTACAAGACCACCGACGGCGGCGCGCACTGGCAGAACATCGGCCTGAAGGCCACGCGCCACATCGGCGCAATCCTCGTCGACGACAAGAACGCAGACACCGTCCTTGTCGGCGCACTCGGCCACATGTTCGGCCCGCATCCCGACCGCGGCGTCTTCCGCAGCACCGATGGCGGAAAAACGTGGAAAAAGACACTCTTCGTCGATGACCAGACCGGCGTCGTCGACCTCGCCGCCGACCCCGCGCAACCCAACATCGTCTTCGCGGCCGCCTGGACCGCGCGCAACTGGCCCTGGCTCAGCTACTTCACGCCGATCGAAGGCGAGGGCAGTGCGATCTACAAGTCCCTCGACGGCGGCCAGACGTGGAAACGTCTAAACGGCGAAGGCTGGCCGCAAGGCAAGCTCGGCCGCATCGGCCTCGCAGCGACGCATCTCAACAATGACGCCACGCGCATCTACGCCTCGATCGATTCCGAGGAGCACGGCGGCCTCTACCGCTCCGACGACGGCGGCGATCACTGGCAACACGTCAACGACGCTGGCGCCGTCAGCACCTGGTACATGAGCCGCCTGACCGTGCAGCCGAACGAACCCGACACCGTCTACACGATCGGCCAATCCATCCACAAATCCACCGACGCCGGCAAGACTTTCACCATCATCAAGGGCGCACCCGGCGGCGACGACTACCACCACCTCTGGATCAATCCCAAACATCCCGAGCGCATGATCACCGCCAGCGACCAGGGCACCGTCGTCACCATCGACGGTGGCCGGCACTGGAGCGACTGGTACAACCAGCCCACCGGCCAGTTCTACCACCTCGCTGTCGACAACCGCTTCCCGTACTGGATCTACTCCGGCCAGCAGGATTCCGGCACCGTCGCCATCGCCAGCCGCAGCGACTACGGCGCGATCTCGTTCCGCGACTGGCACCCGGTCGGCGGCGACGAACGCGACTACGACATCCCCGATCCGACCGACCCGGACATCGTCTTCGGCTCCGGCCTCGGCGCGCGCATCTCGCGCTGGGATGCGCGCACCGGCGAAGTGCAGAACGTCTCGCCGTGGCCCGTCTCCGCGTACGGCGCACGCGGTAGCGACGTCAAGTACCGCTACACCTGGATCTCGCCGATCGCGTTCTCCACGCAAGCGCCGAACGCGCTCTACGCCGGCGCGCAGGTGCTGTTCCGCTCGACGGACAAAGGCCAGCACTGGGAAACCATCAGCCCAGACCTCACCGGCAAGCGCGACGACGCCAAGCGCTGCGAAGGCGACGTCGCCATCGCCCACGCCACCGCCTGCGGCTTCGGCGTCATCTACTCGATCGCGCCATCGCCGCACGGCAACGACGAAATCTGGATCGGCACCGACAACGGCTTCGTGCAACTCTCGCGCGATGCCGGCAAGACCTGGCAGAACGTCACGCCCAAGGGCATTCCCGCCTGGGCCAAGATCAGCACGATCGATGTTTCCGCGCTGCAACCCGGCACCGCCTACGCCGCCGTCGACAACCAGCGCCAGGATGATTTCCGACCGCTCGTCTTCAAGACGCGCGACTACGGCAAGACCTGGACGAAAATCACCAATGGACTGCCGGACGGCCATTTCGTCGGCGTCGTCCGCGCCGACACCGTCAAGGCCGGGTTGCTCTATGCCGGCACCGACGCCGGCGTCTTCGTTTCCTTCGACGACGGCGGCCGCTGGCAAGCGCTGCAACGCAATCTCCCCGTCGCCTGGGTGCGCGACCTGCTCGTCCACGACAACGACCTCATCGCCGCGACGCAAGGCCGCGCCATCTGGGTGCTGGATGACCTGAGCCCGCTGCGCCAACTCGACGACGTCGCGAAAGCCGACGCGCATCTCTTCGCACCCGCGCCCGCGATCCGCGTGCGCCGCGACCAGAACAAGGACACGCCGCCGCCCGCCGACACCGCGCTCGGCACCAATCCGCCGACCGGCGCGATCATCGACTACGCACTTGCGAAACCGGCGTCGAAAGTCGCGATCGAAATCCGCGACTCAGACGGCCACGTCGTCCGCCGCTTCGCCAGCGACGACAACACACCCGCACCGCGCGCCGAACGCTACTTCGCCGAAGCCTGGACGAAGCCAGCGGCCAAACCCGCCACCGACGCCGGCGCCCACCGCTTCGTCTGGAACCTGCGCTACCCGCGCCCGAAAGCCGTGCAATACAACTACTCGATCGCCGCGGTCTGGGGACAGGACACGCCGCTCACGCCCGAAGGTGCACTCGTGGTTCCCGGCGATTACCAGATCGTGCTCACCGTCGACGGACGGGAATTCCGTCAGCCGCTGGTCGTCAAGATGGACCCGCGCGTAAACGTGGCGCGCGCGGAGCTCGAACAGGCATTAGCGTTCCATCAGCAAGTGGAATCGGAGCTCGCACGCGGGTGGCAGGCCTACGGCGAAGTCGATGCCGTGCACACCCAGCTCGAGGCGTTGAAAAAGAAGGGTGGGGCCGCAGCGCAGGCGCCGTTGAAGGACGCGATTGCGGGGCTCGAGAAGAAGCTGGAGCCATTGCGGGAAGGCAAAGGCGAGGCCGCGCCGAATCTCGGTGCCGTCGACGACGCGCTGGCTTCGCTCGCGACCGATGTCGAAGGCGCCGATCGCGCGCCGACGGATCCGCAGCAGCATGTGCTGGCCGACTATCGAGAGCGGCTGGCTCGCGCCCTCGACCTGTGGAAGACGATCCGCGACGACGAGCTCGTGGCGCTCAACCGGCAACTGAGCCATGCCACGCTGGCGGAGATTCGCGTGCCGTCGGCCGATGAGATTCGGATCGGCGAGCCTTCGGAGGGCAAGGACCTGCCGTGATGCCAAGCAGTCGTCCCGATTTGTAAGCTGCCGCAAGCGCATGCATCGTGGATCGGCGTTGCTCCGCACGCGTTCGATCCCGCTCATCTGACCGTGGGCGCGCACGAGAGCGACAGTCATTATCGGAACAAGTATCCGCATCGACGGCAGGCTTCTGTCGAGAAGGCGCAGTCAGATGCGATCCAGCACGCATCAAAGCGAGATCGAGAGCATGCACGGCTGGTACTACGATGCGTTTTATCCAGACTGGAAGCGCAGCGGCGTGAGTTCGACGGTGCCGTAGGTTCGACGTCTTTGAATCGCGGCACGTCGCGGCGCTCAACCGGCAACTGAATCAAGCCGCGCTGACAGAAATCCATTTGCCCTCGTTGATGAGATTCGGAACCTTCGGAGGGGCGAGGATTTACCCCGTGGTAGTCCCGCGACCTTTGTGCGCGTACGATTACGCAAAAGGAGTCTCGTCATGACCATCACCGAGCGCATCGAGATCAATCCCAAGATCATGCTGGGGAAACCCGTCATCCGCGGCACGCGGCTCACGGTCGAGCTCATCCTGCGCAAGCTCGGTGAGGGTACAACGGAGAGCGACTTGCTGGATGCGTATCCGGGCCTGACGCACGAGGACATCCGCGCCGCAGTAGCGTTCGCGGCCGACACGCTGGCGCACGAAGAAACCATCCTTCTGGACCCGCGGCAGAAAGTCGCGTAAGCCCTCGCGATGCGTTTTCTCGCGGACGAGAATTGCGACTTTGCCGTCGTCCGCGCCTTGCGAGGTGCGGGTCATGACGTTGCCACCGTCAAGGATCTTGCGCCGGGATCCACCGACGATGACGTGATAAGACTTGCGCTCGCAGAGCACCGCACTCTGTTGACCGAAGACAAGGATTTCGGCCAATTGGTGTTCGCCAGTGCCATTGAGTCTCCGGGCGTCGCTGATGCCGTTTTGAAGTTGGTACAGCGCGAGGGCGCCGATCTCACGCGTCGTTTCGTGGTGGTGCAACCGGGGCGCATCCGAATCACCGAACGATCGTGAGCGGCGCCGGATGTTCGCCGAAACGAGGTCGACAGCCTGATGACTGGATTGCAGTAATTCTGCATCGCAGTAAGCTGTATCTATGAAAGCCGCGCTCACCATTACCAGCCGGGGCGTCGTCACGCTCCCCGCCAAGCTTCGCCGGGAAATGGGGTTGAAGGCCGACGATCAACTGATCGCCGAAACCACTCCGGAGGGGCTGTTGCTGCGCCCGGCGGTGTCTCTGCCGGTCGAGATGTACAGCGCGGCGCGCATCCGCGAATTTGATACGGCCGAAGCCGAATTGGCCAAGGTGCTGCGTCCTGCGGCCAAGGGTTCGCGAACATCCGCTGCTCGCCGGCCGGCTGCCCGGCGCAAGCCGTCGGTGGGACGTAAGGGGTAAGCGCTGGGCGTGAATCCGGCGGTTGCCGTAGGTCGAAGTCCTTGCGACGCGCGGTGGCTCGATCCACCGCTAGAACACGTCACGTTGCGTCGTCTTCCAAAATGATGACGACTTTTCCACGAGCGTGCCCTTGCTGCACATACGCGAGCGCCTCGCGAACGTCACTCAAGCGATATCGCCTGTCGATAACCGACGTTATCTTGCCGTCCTTGACGAGACCCATCAGCGTTGCCAGATCCTCTTTGTTCTTTCTCGCCAGCAACATTCCAAGTTTCCGGCCCCCGAACCACGACAATACGAAGCACTTGATTGCGAGCAGCAGCACGTCGATCGAGCGGACGAACGGCGCGCCGACCGCAACGTAGGTAGCGTTCGGATTCAAGACGCGCCGGCACGCCAGCAATGAATGCGTCGCGTGGCAGTCGAGAATCAGGTCGTAGCGTTCTGCGCGCTGCGTGAAATCCTCTCGCGTGTAGTCGATGAACCGATCCGCACCGATCGAGCGGACCATCTCCGCGTTCCGCGTATCGGATACGCCGGTCACGTCCGCACCGAACGTCTTGGCGATCTGCACGGCGAACGTACCGACACCGCCGCCTGCACCGTTGATGAGGATTTTCTGACCCGGCCGAATCTTTCCCTTGCGAAGACCCTGCAAGGCCGTGAATGCCGCCACCGGTACGCAAGCGGCCTGCTCGAACGTCACGTTCTCCGGCTTCATGAACAGCGTCGATTCGGATGCGCACGCATACTCGGCGAAGGCACCGCGAGCGTTGCCGAACACCGCGTCGCCCGGCTTGAACTGCGTGATATTCCCGCCGACCGCTTCGACAACACCGGCCACGTCCACACCGAGCCGCGTGAACTTCGGTTTGCCGAGCCCCATAGCCATGCGCGCGACAAACGGCGTACCGCTGACGGAACGCCAATCGAGCGCGTTGACAGACGCCGCGCGGATTTCGATCAGCACTTCGTCATCGTTCGGAACGGGCTTCTCGACGTCGCAGATCTCGACGACGTCCGCAGGCCCGTATCGCGTGTAGACCGCGGCTTTCATGGGCGAATGGTCGCACCTGTCTCTGCGGTTTGCTCGTTTCGCTGATGCAATGGCCAATCAATGCGAGGCAGACGCCGTTTCGCCCGAAGCCTGCGCAACCGTCTGCGGCAGCGTCACCTTGAACTCGATCTTCGCCAGCTGCTCCGGCGCATAACCGATCTTGCGCAGGAACGGCAGCCAGCGCGGATCGCCGCGCAAGGAATCGAACAACGGCTCCGTCAGCGCCGCCACGAGCTGCGGATCGCGGATGGCAGCGGCCTTGGCCAGCCATTCGAACGCGGCATCCGTCTGGCCGCGGTACGCAACCACCAGGGCGACGTTTTCGGGTTGTTGCTTGCCGTACTTTTCGACAAACGCCTGGAGTGCCGCATCCGCTTCCTTCGTGCGGCCCATCGCGTGCAGTGCCATGGGGAGGCCCAGCATGCGCGACAACTCGTCTGGCTCGGCCTCCATTTCCTTCAAGGCGTCGGCGGCATCGTGCTTGCCCAGCAGCAGCGAGGCGCCGATCGCATAGCGCGCCCCCGAATAGTCCGGACTCAGCCGAAGGGCCGTACGCCATGCATCAATCGCGGCGTCCCACTGCCTGGCGCTGTATAAAGCGTTGGCCAGATTGTTGTACGCCGACGGATTTGCCGGGTCGCGGGCGGCGCGGTACTCCATCAGCGCCCGCGCTTCGTCCAGGCGACCGATGTTCATGAGCACGCTGGCTGCGGAATTGAGGACTATCGGGTTGCCCGGCTCCAGTTCGAGTGCACGCTGGTAGTAGCGCGCCGCCGTGGGCAGGTCGAAGTCAAAGTCCGCGGCCATCCGGGCGAGCGACGCGAGCGCGTTCGCATCCCCCGGGTCGATTTCCAGCGCCTTCATCGCCGCCTCCTTGGCCAGTCGCGAGCCTTCCGTCGCTGCACGCTCACCGATAATCACCTGATTGATGTAGGCGCGCGCCAGCCCAGCCCACACGCGCGCCTCGTTCGGCGCGATGGCGAGTGCTTGCTGATAGATCACGATCGCCTGCGTCCGGCTGGCCGCGCTTTGCTGGCGGACCAGCGCCTGCGCCTGCAGGATCAGCGGATAGGCTTTCGGATCCATGGGCTTGGCCGTCGGCACTTCGCCGAGCAGTTGGATCCGCAGCTGGCTCACCACGGCCGCAGCAATCTCGTCCTGGATCGCGAAGATGTCATCGAGGTTGCGATCCCAGGTCTGCGACCAGATCTGGTAGCCGTCCGCCGCACGCACGAGCTGCGCCGTGATGCGCACCGCGTTGCCGGCCTTGCGCACCGAGCCATCGAGCACGTTGGCGACGCGCAGCGCCTTGGCGATCTCCGGAATCGCAACGTTCTTGCCCTTGAACGAGAACGACGACGTGCGCGCCGCCACCTGCAACGTCTCGACTTTCGCGAGCAGATTGAGCAGGTCCTCGGCGATGCCGTCGGAGAAATAGTCCTGCTCCTTCTCCGAGGACATGTTCACGAACGGCAACACCGCGATCGACTTTTCCGGGATCAGCGCGGCGCTTTCCGCGTTGGTGCCGTGCCTCAGCACGAAGCGGTCGGTCAGCAGCAGCACGATCGCCACCGCCATGATGCCGATGATCCAGAAATCGAGCTTGCGGCCGGTGTGGTGCGTGATCGATTCGCCCGGCGCGATCTCACGCTCGAGCTTGAGGCCCTCGGGCGTGAACTCGAAGAACCAGGAGAACGCGATCCAGAACGGAAAGCCGATGGCGGCGGCGACCAGGAACCAGCGCGTCGCCCACTCGGGCGCACCGACCGACGGACCCAGCGAGGAAATGCCTTGCGCCAGCGCCCAGACGGCGCCGATGTACAGAATCGCCGCGCGAATGACGTTGCGGCGCCTGAGTTCGGCGAACAGGCCGGCTTTCATGCTCGTGGAGCGCCCCTGTGCGCCGGCCGGTCATGGCTGCTGCAGTGTCGGGAAATACCAAGGGGTGCGCAAGCGGCTTTTCATTGTCGGGGCCGGAATGCGAACGACCAAGGCTGGTCAACCACGCGAAGGTTAGCGAGTCGGTAGCGGAACCTTGAAGAGAACATAAGCGATCTGGAAAGACTCGACGCGCCTGCGCGCTTCAGCATGGGGAGTGGACCTGCCGTCCACCACCGTCACCGAAGAGGTCCTGCTCGATGAATTTCTGGTCGCCGACAAAGCTGTTCCCCGCCACGCTCGCGATGGCATGTGTACTGACGTCGGCCTCTGCCGCAAGCACCTCGATATCCCGGCGCGCCTCGGCGGCCGGCGATCCCGCGGGAACCGGCGGCATCGGTCTTGCCGTCACCATCGGCGCCGACACCACGGCGGACAGCTGCGGCACGGCGACCGAGCTTGACGTCG
>Ga0193717_1000494_pt1 | contig 26363 bp, 24 predicted proteins | sample U2c2metaG_FD_145900 | JGI IMG/M metagenome (GOLD analysis project Ga0193717, IMG submission 145900) | Soil microbial communities from a riparian zone of the East river system, Colorado, United States - U2c2 | ecosystem: Environmental > Terrestrial > Soil > Riparian zone | place: USA: East River...
GAAGGCGTGTTCCGCTGCGCCGGCTGGAACGTGCTCAAAGTGGTCTGGGGCAGCTACTGGGATCCGCTGCTCGCGCGCGACACCAAGGGCGTGCTGCGCAAGCTGATGATGGAAACCGTCGACGGCGAATACCAGAACTGCAAGGCGTTCGGCGGCGCGTACACGCGCGAGCATTTCTTCGGCAAGTATCCGGAGACGCGCGAGCTGGTCGTCAATCTGTCCGACGACGACATCTGGCGCCTCAATCGCGGCGGCCACGATCCGCACAAGGTCTACGCGGCCTATCACACCGCGGTCAACACCAGGAACATGCCGACCGTGATCCTGGCCAAGACGGTCAAGGGCTACGGCATGGGCGCGGCCGGCGAATCGCAGAATCCCACCCATCAACAGAAGAAGCTCGACAACGAGGCCGTGCGCGCGTTCCGCGACCGTTTCAATATCCCGGTTGCCGACGACAAGGTCGACGACGTGCCGTATTACCACCCCGGCAAGGATTCGCCGGAGGTGCAGTACATGCTCGAGCGCCGCAAGGCACTCGGCGGTTTCCTGCCGCAGCGGCGCACGAAGAGCGCGTCGATTCCGGTACCGGATCTGTCCGCGTTCGAGCAGATCACCAAGAACACCGGCGATCGCGAGATCTCGACGACGATGGCGTTCGTGCGCGGCATGAACCTCTTGCTGCGCGACAAGCAGGCCGGTCCGCGCGTGGTGCCGATCGTCGCCGACGAGGCGCGCACGTTCGGCATGGAAGGCATGTTCCGCCAGATCGGCATCTATGCGCCGTTCGGCCAGAAATACAAACCGGTCGACGCGGATCAACTGATGTACTACCGCGAGGAACAGAAAGGCCAGGTGCTGCAGGAAGGCATCACCGAGCCCGGTGCGATGTCGGCGTGGATGGCCGCGGCGACCAGCTATTCGAACAGCAACGTGCCGATGCTGCCGTTCTACATCTATTACTCGATGTTCGGCTTCCAGCGCGTCGGCGATCTCGCCTGGGCCGCGGGCGACATGCGCGCGCGCGGATTCCTCGTCGGCGGAACGGCCGGCCGCACGACCCTGAACGGCGAAGGCCTGCAGCACGAGGACGGCCACTCGCACCTGCTCGCCGGTGCGATTCCCAATTGCATAGCCTACGACCCGACCTTCTCGTACGAGATCGCCGTGATCCTGCAGGTGATGAACGAGAACTACACGCATCCGGACATGCCGAAAGGTGCGGAAGCCGACATCATCAAAGGCATGTACCTGCTACGCGACGGCGACGAGCCCTTGCGCGCAGGACTGCCGACGGCCGCCGCAAAGAGCGACAAGCCCGGTTCCAGCGTGATCGCCGAGACCGACGGACCGCCGCCGAAGGAAACACGCGCCGATCCGAAGACGACGATCGGCCAGAACGGCAGCACCGCAGCGCGCGCCGCGACACAAGCGAAGACGAAGAAGGATCGCATCCCGCGCGTGCAGCTGCTCGGCTCGGGCACGATCCTGCGCGAAGTCATCGCCGCGGCCGAGCTGCTCGACAAGGAATTCGGCGTCGTCAGCGACATCTGGTCGTGCCCGAGCTTCAGCCAGCTGCGCCGCGACGGTTTCGACGTGGAACGCTGGAACCGCCTGCACCCGATGGAGAAGACGCCGCGCAAGGCGCATGTCACCGCGTGTCTCGAGGAACGCAGCGGTCCGGCCATCGCCGCGACCGACTACGTGCGCGAATACGCCGACCAGATCCGCGCGTTCATGCCCGACGGCAAGCGCTACACGGTGCTCGGCACCGACGGTTTCGGCCGCAGCGATACGCGCGCGAACCTGCGTGCGTTCTTCGAAGTCGACCGCTTCTGGATCGCCCACGCGGCGATCGCCGCGCTGGCCGCCGAGGGCAAGATGAACCCGGAGGACGTCGCCCGGGCGATCAAGCAGTGGAAGCTGGATGCCGACAAACCCAATCCATTAACGGTGTAAGCTCTACGCAGCGGTTGCCTGGATCTACCCGATAGCGCTCGCCCGCCAGGACGCGGAGGACGCGACCGGGACCACTACACGACATAGTGGTGGGGGGAGTGTTCAAGAGAGTCGTCAGGCGGGTGCTTGGTGCCGCGGGGCTCGGCATCGTTCGCCTGCGCGATCCCTACGTGGAAATCGCGCGCCTGCTCGGCGCGGACACCGTGCGCAACGTGGTCGACGGCGGCGCCTATCGCGGTGTAACCGTGCTGCGGTCGCATGCGCTTTTTCCCGCCGCCACCATTCATGCTTTCGAACCGCAGCGCGAATCCTTCGACGTGCTGCGACAGCGCGTCGGTCATCTGGACCACGTGCGCCTGCATCCGATGGCCTTGTCGGACGTCGATGGCGAGCATCCGTTCTTCGTCAACGAGACCGCATACACCTCGTCGCTGCTGCGGGCACAAACACAGGCAATGCGCCAGGTCGACCGGCGCATGGTGGCGACACGCACGCTCGATTCGGTCATGGCAGCGCTCGGCGATCCCGCGGTCGACGTGATCAAGCTCGATCTCCAGGGGCACGAGCTGGTGGCCCTGCGCGGCGCCGCGCACACGCTTGCGCGCTGTCGCGCGTTGCTGGTCGAGGTCAACTTCCGCTGCCGCTACGAGGGCGCCTGCAGTTTCGAGGAACTGACCGGCTTTCTCGGACAGCACGACTTCGGCCTGTACCGCCTGTACGAGATCGCCGTCGCCGCGGACACCGGCTGGGCGCACGCGGACGCTTTGTTCCTGCATCCGCGCGCCTCGGCCTGACCCAGCGTGACGTTTTGCCGGCTCGCGTCACGCTTCATGCCGGCAATGCTCTTCCGATTCCGGCCGCGGCTCTCCGGTGTCGCGTCGATTCGGGAGCGAAGTAGGGGAAGCTCATGCGTCGGACTTTCTTGGTGCGTGGCCTGCCGGCAGTCGCGGCGGCAAGCTTGCTGTGCGGTTTCACCTTTGTGCGCCATCACATCACCCAGGCGCCAGTCGTCGATCAGACCGCACCGTTTTTCGGCACCGGGCTCGTCATCGGCCCGGCCGAACAGCTGCCCGGCATCGCCAAGCGCGTACCGGTCAAGTTGCGCCTCTACAAATGGCTCGTGCGCAAAGGTGACACGCAGTACGTGCCGGCCCTCAAGCGCGAAGCGGACTGCTCGCTGAGCGAGCTGTATGTCGATCTCGCCGACTTCACGGCAGCGCGCACGCTTCCACGTTTCGAAAGTCGTCTGCGCAACGCCGCCGGACTCGATGGCGCGTTCGGCACGTTTCCCGCTGGCTGCGCCGATCCGCTGCTCGGCACGGCGGCACGCAATGGCGCGGGCGGGCGACTGCCGAACGGCAACCTCTACGGCGCCGGGCCCGATTTCCATGCGGACACCGCGATCGTCTTGTATCGCAGCGACGGTCAGACGCTGGTCGACCAGCACGACATCGAGCTGGCACCGGACGGCTCGAACCAGTATGTCGGCAACTTCGCGGTCGCCGATTTCAATGGCGACGGCAATCCGGACTATGCGATCTCGATCGGCGCATACGGCGACGATGCGGTTGCGCGGCTTGCGATCCTGCTGGGCGACGGCGTCGGCGGCTACGCGGCGCCGTCCTACAACACGATCGCATCGGCGCCCGCGGGCAGCGGCAAGTCCGCGTTCATCCAGGGATTCACCGTCGCTGATTTCGACAACGACACCAAGCTCGACATCGCCGTGTCGTTCGACATCGGCAGCGCAGCGCGCGGAATCGTCCTGCTGCGCGGACATGGCGACGGGGCGTTCGACGCCGCGACCACGATCACGTCCGAAGTCGGCTACAGCCTGCTCAGCGCGGATTTCAACGGCGATTCCAAACCCGATCTCGCCAGCGGCGACGGCCGCATCCTGTTCGGCGACGGCAGCGGTGCGTTCGACCTCGCGCCGGGACAACGTTTCGATGCGGGCATATTCGCCAGCGGAGATTTCAACAACGACGCCAAGACCGATCTGGTCGTCTACACGCAAGCCGGCGACGGCAGTCCGCTGCGCATCTGGCTCGGCGACGGCAGCGGACAATTCAGCCGCGTGGAAACCGGCTACGCGACCGGCTACGGTTCCGGTTCGGCCGATATCGACGTCACCGACCTCGACGGCGACGGCAACGCGGACATCGTCTTCGGTTCGTCCGGCGACGGCCTCTACGGTCCCAGCATCAACTCGCAGGGCCAGACGCATTTCCTGCTCGGTCGCGGCGACGGCACGCTGGCGAGCCCGCCGTTCTGGTCGAACGCGCTGTCGGCGATCGGCGATTTCGACCGCGACGGCAAAGCCGACCTGCTGAGCCTCGATACCTCGACGCAGGACCACGGCGTGCGGCCGCTGCTCGGCGACGGGCAGGGCGGATTTCATGCCGGCGTGTTCTCGCCGCTCGGTTTCAGTTTCTACGACGAGACGCTGCAGGCCTGGCTCGCGGTCGATCTCGACGGCGACGGCAAGCTCGATCTCGTCGCGACGCAAACCGAGCTTTCCGACCCGCCGGCCGGCAGCGTGCACACGCGTCTCGGCAATGGCGACGGCACGTTCCACGCGAGCGGCGCCGATCTTGCGGTCGGCGTGCGCCTCGGCTCGTTCACCTATGCCAACGGCAGCGAGCCGGCTGCCGCGGATTTCAACGGCGACGGCAAGCTCGATCTTGCCGTGATCGGCTACGCGGCGGTCGGCAGTGCGCTGTACCTGATCGCCGGCAACGGCGACGGCAGCCTGCAGGCACCGCAGATGACCGACGGCGGATTGAACGGCGACGGCAACCCTCCCAGCGCGGTCGTCGCGGCCGATTTCAACCACGACGGCAAGCCCGACCTTGCCGTCATCGACGCCGGACGCCGCTACGACGAACCGCCGGTGGCAGGCAGCGTGCGCGTGTATCGCAATCTCGGCGGCAGCTTCGCCGCGGCGGCCGTACTGCCGGGGGCGGTATATCCGGAAGCGCTCGCGGTCGGCGACATCAATGGCGATGGACATGCGGACATCGTCGTCGCCTCGCCGCCCGCCGCGTTCGGCAACGACACGCTCTACGTGTTTCCCGGCAACGGCGACGGCAGCGTTGGCACCGCACGCACGCAGGATCTGCAGGACTACTGGTTCCAGTCGATCGCGATCGGCGACGCCGACAACGACGGCAAGGCCGACCTCGTGATCGGCAACTGCTGCGGCCTGACCTTCGGCTCGTTCGCGCGCGGCGACGGCACCGGCGCTTTCTCGACGCCGGCGATTCTTCCGCTGACCGTATCGCCCGCGGGCATGAAGCTCGCCGATCTTACCGGCGACGGCCGTCCGGACCTGCTCGTGCAAGGCGGCTATTCGACGCAGCCCGATGTGCGCACATTCATCAATACCTGGCGCGATGCGATTTTTGCGAGCGGATTCGATTCGCAATAGACGGGAATGGGGAATCGGGAATAGGAACTGAAGGAATGATTGCGGCGAAAATCCCCGATGCATCAGTATGTGGCGTCCGGTGCTCGGGAGATTCGTCATGCCTTCACATCGCGAACGCCATCGCTCGCGGCGCATCGGCTGGCTGCGCGCGGCCGTGCTCGGTGCCAACGACGGCATCCTGTCGACCGCCAGCCTGATCGTCGGCGTCGCCGCGGCCCAGGCCGATCATGCGGCCGTGCTGACCGCCGGTGTCGCCGGCCTCGTCGCCGGATCGATGTCGATGGCGGCCGGCGAATTCGTTTCGGTCAGCTCGCAGCGCGACAGCGAGCGCGCCGATCTCAGGCGCGAACGCATGGAGCTGGCGACGAATGTCGAAAGCGAGCACGCCGAGCTCGCCTCGATCTACGTGCATCGCGGACTTGATCCGGCGCTCGCGCGCCAGGTCGCCGATCAGCTGATGGCGAAGGATGCGCTCGGTGCACATGCGCGCGACGAGCTCGGCATTTCCGAAGTCAATGCGCCGCAGCCGCTGCAGGCCGCGCTGGCGTCGGCGGTTTCGTTCGCGACCGGTTCGGCGCTGCCGCTGCTGATCGTCGCGCTGGCGCCGCACGCAGCGCTCACCTGGACGGTCAGCATCGCCTCGCTGGTGTTCCTCGCCGGGCTCGGCGCCCTCGCGGCCCGCAGCGGCGGTGCGCCGATCGCGACGGGCGCGCTGCGCATCACGTTCTGGGGCGCGCTCGCGATGAGCGCGACCGCGGGCATCGGGGCGTTGTTCGGTACCGCGGTCTAGCCCGCGTCACTCGCTGCGGGTGGTCGTAGGGTGGGCTTCAGCCCACCATTCAAGCATCCGGGGGGCTGAAGCCCACCCTACAGGCACCCTAGCCATTGCACGCATGAAGCTGCGCGGAACCGCATGCCGCAATTGATTGACGCCGCCGCCATGCGCTTCGATGATGCGCCGATGCCCGTTCTGCGCGTTCTTCTGTTCCTGCTGCTCACGCTGATCCCGCTCCAGGGTTTCGCCCAGGAGCCGGACTCCGGCAAGTTCTTCGATGACGCGCGCCAGCAGATCGCGACGATCCGCAAGCAGCTCGACGGCGATGTCGAGGACACCAATCTCGATGCGTTCCGCGACGGCGCTGTCGCGATCGCGGCGGAGGCGGATGCGCTCGTCGCCGATCGCACGCCGAAGCTCGCCGAGCTCGACGCGCGCCTGTCCGAGCTCGGAACGCCACCGGCCAAGGGCAGCCCGCCCGAGGCCGCGGACATCGCCGCGCAGCGAGCCACGATCACGAAGCAACGCGAAGCGCTCGACGCGGAGATAAAACGGGCCAAGCTGCTCTCGGTCGACAGTCAGCAGCTGCTTGCCACGATCGCCGAAACACGCGCCGCGGGTTTCCAGGCGCGGTTGTCGCAGCGCACGCCGTCGCCGCTTTCACCGGCATTCTGGAGCAGCGTCGGCGGAAACCTTGCCAGCGATGCCGCGCGACTCGACGCGCTGCGCATCGGCGTCGTGTCGGCCGTGACGGACAGTTTCGCGCCCGACAATCGCTTATACGCCATCGGCGGAATCGCGATAGGCGTGTTGCTGATCGTGCTCGGTCGCTGGTGGGCCGAACGCGCGCTGATGCGCTTCACCGCCGACCGCGTGCCGCAGGGCCGTCTTCGCCGCTCGGCGCTCGCGCTGGCGGTCGTCGTTGTCGCGACCGTGTTCACTGGTTTCGGCGCTCAGGCGATCGTGGGCGGGCTCGATTGGCACGATGCGTTCTCCGATGCGGAGAAACAGCTGGCGCGCTCGCTGGTCACCGTCGTGTTCATGGGCAGCTTCGTCGCCGGGCTCGGGCGCGCGCTGTTGTCGCCGGCGCGTCCGTCGTGGCGCTTGCCGCCGATTGCGGACGACGTCGCTGCGCGATTGCGCGCATTTCCGCTGCTGCTCGGCAGCGCGATCGCGCTCAGCATCATGCTCCGGCGCGTCAACAGCATCGTCGACGCCAGCATCTCGGCGACGATCGCGGCGATGCTGGTCGGAGTCGTCCTGTACACCGGATTGATCATCTGGGCGCTGGTGAGCATCCGTGACGCCATCCGCGCGCGCGTCACAACGGCCGATGCGCAAAGCGACGCAGTGCCAGTTGGGATGAGATCGCGATCGCCCTGGGTCGGTCTCGGTTTTGGCGCTTTCTGGCTCGGCTGCATCGTCACGCTGATCGCGGCGGCGAGCGGATTTGTCGCGTTCGCGCAGTTCCTTGCGCAGCAGATGGTGTGGACGATGATCGTCGCCTCTGCGTTTTATCTGCTCGTGCACCTGATCGAGGATCTCTGCTCGACCTTGATCGCCGCGCGCACGCAATGGATGGAGAACACGCTCGGCGTGCACGAGCGCACGCTGCGCCAGGCCGCCGTCGTGCTGTCCGGCGCGTTGCGCGTGGTCGCGTTCGTGTTCGCGCTGTCGCTGGTATTGACGCGCTTCGGCAGTGGACCGGCGGAACTGCTGACGCGCGGTGCGCAGGTCGGTTCGCGCGGACTCAGCATCGGCCAGATCGCCATCACGCCGGTCGCGGTGTTCGGCGCAATCGCCGTGTTCCTGCTCGGGATCATGGTGATCCGCGCGCTGCAGCGCTGGCTCGGCGAGCGCTACCTGCCGACGACTTCGCTCGATCCGGCGATGCGCACCTCGGTGACCACGCTGCTCGGCTATGCCGGCGGCGTGATCGTGTTCGCGTTTGCGTTGTCCGAGCTCGGCATTTCGGTCGAACGCATCGCCTGGGTCGCCAGCGCGCTCTCGGTCGGCATCGGTTTCGGCCTGCAGGCGGTCGTGCAGAATTTCGTTTCCGGGCTGATCCTGCTGGTCGAGCGGCCGGTCAAGGTCGGCGACTGGATTGCGCTGGGCGACCTCGAAGGCGACATCCGGCGCATCAACGTGCGCGCCACCGAGATCCAGATGGGCGACCGCTCGACCGTGATCGTGCCGAATTCGGAATTGATCACGAAGACGGTGCGCAACGTCACGCTCGGCAATGCGGAGGGACGCGTACGCATCCGCCTGCCGATGCCGCTCGATGCGGACGCCGACCGCGTCATCGCGGTGATGCGCGACGTGTTCGGCACGCATCCGTCGGTGCTGGAAGATCCGGCGCCGTCGGTCACGCTCGACGGCATCGAGAACTCCGCCCTGATCTTCATCGGCGTCGCTTTCATCGGCAATCCGCGCCAGTCCGGCGCGGTGCGCAGCGAGATCCTGCTCAGCATCCTCTCGCGCCTGCGCGATGCGGGAATTCCGATGGTCACGCCGCAGGAGTTGACCTTGCGCAAGAAGGGCGAAACCGCACCGCGCGCGCTGCCGGCTCCACGCTGACGGCATCGCACTGTAGGGTGGGCTTCAGCCCACCGCAGCGCTCCGGGCGGAAAACGGTGGGCTGAAGCCCACCCTACAGCTGCGTGAATCACGAGCGAGTTGAATGTAGAGCCGAACGGTTGCGGGGTTGAACAGCGCGTCGGCGTCATGAACGAAAGGCTACCTGCGTTCCACCGGTCTCAGGGGCATCCCACGAGGCGAAAACCACCATGACCCGTCTTCTACTGATCGTGCTGTTGCTGTGCACCTCTGCCTTCGCATCGGCCGCCGACACTCCCGCCGCAAACCCCGCGCCGGCTGCCGCAACCAGCGAAACCCTGACCCTCGGCGGCGGCTGCTTCTGGTGCCTCGAAGCCGTCTTCACCGAACTGAAAGGCGTAAGCAGCGTGGTCTCCGGCTACGCCGGCGGGCACGTATCGAATCCCACGTACACGCAGGTGTCGGGCGGCCGCACCGGCCACGCCGAGGTCGTGCAGATCACTTTCGATCCGCGCGTGATCAGCCGCGACACGATCCTTCGCGCGTTCTTCACCATCCACGATCCGACCACGCTGAACCGCCAGGGCAACGACGTCGGCGAGCAGTATCGCTCCGTCGCGTTCTACAAGAACGACGAACAGAAAGCCGCGATCGAGCGCGCGATCAAACAGACTGCCGACAGTCACGAATGGAACGGCACGATCGTGACCCAGGTCGTCCCGCTCAAGACGTTCTACAAAGCCGAGAACTACCACCAGGAATATTTCAAGCTGCATGGCGAGGAGCCGTATTGCCAGCTCGTCATCGCGCCGAAGGTGGCCAAGTTCCGCAAGAACTTCCGCGATCTCCTCAAGCAGTGACCGCGCCGCCGCGGTCGCGGATGCGAAGCAACGCAGCGCACGCCGATGCAGCGCAATGCGGCGCCGCCGCATTGCGCACTGCGTCACCAATTCATGTAAGGGACACGAATCGATAACACGAATGTGATGTTTTCGCCGGGTCGATCGCGCATCATCGAATGCGGCCGCGGGCGGGCGTGCACGCATACAGCTTCCTGAATCATCGCGACGCTCGCGGATCCCCTTAACGCATGTTGCAGAGGGCATCCCTGATGAGCACTCGTCACCTGTCGTTGGTCTCCGGAATTCTTGCAATCACGCTGGGCGCATCCGCCACGGCCGCGCAGTTCACACCCCATTCCTCGCGTATGGACGTCACTCGCGACGCCGTACGCAGCGACGAACAAGGCAAACGCGCCGTCGCCAGCGGCTTCGTCGCCAATCCCGATGCATCGGCCGGCGCCGGCACCGGCGCGTGGACCCTGCTGGGCCCGCCCGGCGGTGACGTGGCCGACGTCAACGCCTCGCCGACGGCGGCGGGTGTCGTGCTCGCCGGCGTCGCGCCGGGCGGCGGCTACGGCGGCACCATGTACCGCTCGACCGATGGCGGCGCGACATGGGCGCCGGTGCCCGATCTCGCCGGCATCAGCGTGTTCGATATCGAGTTCGCATCCGACGGCAAGGCGTACGCGGGCACGCAGGACAGCGTCTGGACCAGCGACGACGACGGCGCGAGCTGGACGCACCAGATTCTCGGCATCGATGCCAACAACGATGCGGTGTTCGACATCGCCATCGATCCCGGCAACGAGCAGACGATCTGGGCCGGCATCACCGCGGCCAGCGGCACGCAACCGGTGAACCTGATGCGCTCGATCAACGGCGGCGTCGATTGGGAAGACCGCACGCCGGCTCACGACGCGCCGCTCAACGGCACCAGCATCGCCATCGACCCGAGCGATTCGGACACCGTGATCGCCGGATTCCGCGGCGATTTCGGCGGCGGCGAAGTCTGGGTCACGACCACCGGCGGCGACAGCTGGGACAACCGTTCGGCGGGATTGCCCGCCAATCCGGTCGCCGCGGTCAAGTACGACGGCACGCGCCTGCTGGTCGGCGGCGGCCAGAATTTCGGCTCGCAGAATTTCGGCGTGTACACATCCGACGATCTCGGCGTCCAGTGGACACCGCTGCACGACGGCACCTGGCCGCTGCTCGTCGTCACCGACATCGCAGTCGATCCGAACGATGCGCAGACGATCTACGTCTCCACCGACGGCGCCGGCATCAACCGCACAGTCGACGGCGGCCTGACCTGGGACGTCGGCGTCGGCGGCTCCAATGCGCTGGCGACGCAATCGATACGGCTCGATCCGGCCAGCGCGGCGACGTTGTTCACCGGCACCAGCTCGCTCGGCGTGTTCAAGTCGACCGACGGCGGCGACGTGTTCGCGTCGTCGTCGAACGGAATCTCCGAGCTGTCGCTGTTCTCGATCGCGATCAGTGCGGTCGATCCGCTGCAGATCGCGGTCGCGTTCCAGGGCAACAACAACGGCGGCGTGCTGAGCTCGGCGGACGGTGGCGTCACCTGGCTTCTGGAATCGGCTCCGCCGACGCGCTACAGCAAGGTCGGTTTCGCGCCCGACGGCGTGCTCTATGCGATATCGAGCGGTCCTTCTACGGTCGCGCCCGAAGGCTTGTACCGGCGCGAGGGCAACGGCACGTGGACGAGCCTCGGTCCGGACCAGGGCGATCTGTTCGAATCCGATCTCGCCGCGCTGCGTTTCAGCAACAACGATCCGAACCTGATCTTCCTCGGCGGCGAGGACTTCGGCGTCGCCGGCAACGAGATCACGGTCTGGCGCTCGGATGATGCCGGCGCGGGCTGGGACAAGGTGTACGAAGGTGCGCCCGGCGATTTCGTCACCGACATCGAGATCGCCGAGGACGGCACCGATCAGAACCTGGTCGCGTCGTACGATGGCTACACCGATCCGCAACAGGGCGGCGCGCTGCGCTCGACGGACGGCGGCTTGACCTGGGATCTCGCGTTGACCGGCCTTCCGGGCTTCTCGCGGTTGCCGCGGCTTTGCGGATCGCCGGGCAATCCGCAGACGTTCTTCATGTCGTCCGCGCTCGACTTCAGCAACAGCACCGTCTATCGAACCGACGACGCGGGCGCGAGCTGGACGTCGACCGGATGGCAGGGCGACCTGATCATGGATATCGCCTGTGATCCCGGCAACGATCAGGTGCTGTACGTCGCACAGGGCAGCGGTGAACCCGCGGCCCGTTCGGAGGACCAGGGCGTCACGTTCACCCCGTTCGCAAGCGGCCTCGACAATGCCGGCGGGCCGCGCGATCTGGCCATCACGCCGGCCGGCTCGGCGGCGCCGCAGCTGCTGATGGCGACGAGCAAGGGCAGTTACGTCACGCCGATTCCCGGCGGCGGCGGCGATACGATCTTCGCCGACGGCTTCGACGGAACGCCGTAGCGTTCGACGGCGGCGGCGCACCCGTGTGGTGCGCCGTCGTTCATCCATCCGGGGCGCCGCGAATTCGTTGCAGCCGATAACGGCCAAGCTCTGCGCAGCTCGAGCGGTGTCAGGAAAATATCGCGCCCTGCGTGCGGCCGTGGCCGGTCGTGTCGTCGTAGCGCCGTTCCCTGGCGCGGTACTCGTCGAGCACCGCATCGGCGCGGCGGCTCACGCTTCGCTTGAGTTTTTCGCAGTCGGTGGCCGGCGGTGTGTTCGTGATGCGGCTGGCGAGCTCGTGCGCCGCGTCGATGGCGATGTCGCGATGGCCGTCCTCGTGCTTGCGCAATGCCGTTGAGAACCGGTTCCAGCGCTCGACCAGATCGCGTGCCGCGTTGCCCGGCGGATTCCAGCGCGGCAGACGCATGTTCACGGTGAGGTCGGTCGACGCGGACGTGACGTGGCAGTCGCCGCCTGTCGAGGCGACGCGAAAACTCCAGCGCAATTCCCAATGCGTGTTGGCGTAGTAGCGCTCCTCGCCCGGTTCGCCGACCGCGATGCGATCGAGCGACGCGATCAGCGCGGCGCGCGTGCGGCCGCTGATGTCGCGATAGTCGATGGTGTCGTGGATCGTCGGCACTTCGACCTCCGCGCGTGCGAGAAGTCCGCTAGTACCGAACAGCAGGAACGCGACAGCGATACGCGTTACTGCCCGCTGCGGCGCGCGCCGGGTCATGCGCTGCGGTTCGTCGCGCCGGTCGTGCGCGCACCCGGGCGCGGCGTCTTCTTCGCGCCTGCAGCGGGGAGCTTCGCGCTGCCGGCCGCTTCCGCTTTCGGTGCAGGCTGACGCACGTCCGCGGCATCGGTCGATGCGCGGAACACCGCCGCTTCGTCCATCAGCCATTCGCGGAACATGCGGAAGCTCGCGTGCTCGCGCGAGCGCTGCGGATAGACGAGGTAATGCGCGTAGCGTGCGCGCATGCGCTCGGGGAAGAGGGCGACCAGGCGGCCGCTTTCGATCAGCGGGCGCGCCATCGTCGCGCGGGCGAGCGCGATGCCGATGCCTTCGATTGCCGCACGCTGCAGCGTTTCCGAATCGCTGAACGTGGCGACGAAGCGTTCGGGCATCTTGCCGCCGAAGGTCTCGAACCAGCGCGGCCACGGATCGTCGGGACACATCAGCGGCCAGTCGCCGAGCTCGGCCAGCGTCGGCCGCTTGCGGCCGGCGAGCACCGACGGGCTCGCGACGGGCGTCAGCCATTCCTCGAACAGCAGTTCCGAGCTCACGCCGTCCCATTGACCGGGGCCGTAGCGCAGGGCCGCGTCGAAACGGCAGTCGGCGAAGTCGACCAGATCGATCGAAGAATCGAGATTGAATTCCAGATCGGGATGCAGGGCGACGAAGCGCGGCAGGCGCTGCATCAGCCAGCTCGATGCCATCGACGGCAGCGCGCTGATGCTGAGCGCGTTGTCGCGGAGCGCGCGCAAGGGCCGGAGCGCGACTTCGATCGCGTCCAGATGCGGTGCGACCCGATCGTGCAGCAACGCCCCTTCGGCGGTGAGCGTCAGGCCGCGCGGTCCGCGCACGAACACGCTGTAGCCGAGACGTTCCTCGAGCGTGCGCACCTGGTGGCTCAGCGCGCTGACGGTCAGGTGCAGGCGCTCGGCGGCGCGGGTCAGGTTCTTGGCGCGGGCGGCGCTGACGAAGACCTGCAGCGCATTCAGAGGAGGACGTTCCATCTTGAATAAACCTCAAGGCAGGTTATCAAACATGTCGCTACTTGGAGCAACATATACCGCGTATCTTCTCCCTCGCAGGCTAAAACTGCAACCCGGAGGAGAAGCCGTCATGTTGAAAGAAATTGGTCAAATCGCTCGCGGCATGATGTTCCTGCATGGCCACTTCACGCGCCCCGAGGACCTGGCGGAAACGCAGGATCCGTTGCCGGCGGCCGCGGAAAAGGTGTGCGGAAAAGTGCCGGCACCCCGTCGCAAGGCCGCCAGGGCTGCGCGGCGCGAAGCGGCCCTCTTCGCGGCGGTCCTGGGCCACTCCGGCTCGTTCCGTTAAGGCACCGGCAAATGATCGCCAATGCCACCACACCGCGTCGGGATGGCCTGATCCTGGCAGCAGCCGGGGTGGCCATCCTGACCTGGTCGTCCTCGTTCGCCGCCATCGCCTATGGACTGCAGGCGTTCACTCCCGCGGAACTGTCGCTGTTCCGCTTCCTGATCGCGTCGGCGGTGTTGGTGGTGCCGGTCGCGGCCGGCTGGATCAAGCTGCCGCCGCTGCGCGACTGGCCGGCGGTGCTGGCGCTCGGCTTCATCGGCATCTCGGTGTATCAGCTGACACTCGGCTACGCGATGACGCGCACCTCGGTAGGCGCGACCACCGTCGTCATCGCGCTGTCGCCCGGTGTGACAACGGCGCTTGCGGCATTGCGCCTCGGCGAACGCATCTCGCGCGGCGCGATCATTGGCCTGATCGTCGCGTTCAGCGGCGTGGTCCTGATCACCGTCGGCGCGGGGCGCGGCGTGCGCTTCGAACCGATGACTCTTCTGCTGCTCGTCTCGGTGCTCGCCACCAGCATCTATTTCGTCTTCCAGAAGCCGCTGCTGGCGCGCAACAACGCGACTGGCTTCACCGTCGCCAGCATCTTTGCCGGCACGCTCGGCCTGCTGCCGTTCGGCCTGCATCTGCCGGAAAAGCTCGCAGTGGTGTCCCACGCGCAGCTGTGGTCGGCCGCCTATCTCGGCATCGTGCCGACCATCCTAGGTTATCTGTGCTGGAACTTCGCGCTGTCGCGCGCGCCGGCCTCGAAAGTTTCGAGCTTCATGTACGTGCAGCCGCTGATCGCGTCCGCGATCGCGTGGCTGTGGCTCGGACAGGTACCGACGTGGCTGACCGCGGCCGGCGGAATGCTGGCGATCGCGGGCGTGGTGCTGACAGTCCGCTCGGCGCGGAATCCGGTTCCGGTGCGCGTCGCCGCGGCTGTTCCGACGACTGCATTGCCGGTTACGCAGCGCTGCGCGGCCTGAGCGAACGCGGGACGCACCGCGGCGCGAGGGCAGCATTCTCGCATCCGCAGGCGTGAACGCCGCGTGCAATCCATACCCCCGCAACACCTGTAAATAAGTACAGGTGTTGCATACTGCATTTCCGCGTTATTTCTGGCCGCGCAGGCGTAGCCAGGATGCACGTCAATGAGCAACATCCGTACGTTCCACGGGTTCCAGCCGGAGCTCGCGCCGACCGTGTATGTCGACCCGGCCGCGCACGTGATAGGACACGTCGCGATCGGCCGCGATTCCTCGGTCTGGCCCTGCGCCGTCATCCGCGGCGACGCCCATTCGATCCGTATCGGTGAACGCACCAACGTGCAGGACGGCGCGTCGCTGCATGTCACCCACGATACGCAATACACGCTCGGCGGATTCGCGCTCACGGTCGGTTCCGACGTCACCATCGGCCACGGCGCGGTCATGCACGGCTGCACGTTGCAGGATGCCTGCATGATCGGCATGCGCGCGACGATCCTCGACGGCGTACTGATCAAGCGGCACGCATTGGTCGGTGCCGGTGCGATCGTCACCCAGGGACGCGTCGTCGGCGAGGGCGAGCTCTGGCTCGGCAATCCGGCGCGCTGCGTGCGCCTGCTGACCTCTGACGAGATCCAGCAGATCTACTACGCCGCGCGCCAGTACGTGAACCTGAAGTCGCACTACATGGAACCGATGCGGACCAGTGCATCGGTATCGCGCGAGCATGAGCGGCGCATGGCCGCAGCGGTGTAGCAGGGGCGAAGCCGCTAGTCGAACAATTCCGGTTGCGGCATCGCATCGGCGTTGCGGAAATTGGCCAGACCGACGCCGACCAGCCGGTACAGCGTCGTCGCCGGCAACAGCACGTGCTCGCGCAAGCCGACCGCGATGCCGGCCAGTTCCTGCGCCGAGCGCGGCGGCACCTGCGGCGTGTGGCTGCGCGTGAGGATGCGAAAGTCCCTGGTCTTGAGCTTCAGCACGACCGTGCGGCCGATGCGGTCGGTCGTGCCTGTCGCCGCCCACACCTTGGCGGCGAGCTCGCGGATCTTCGTCTCGATCGTATCGAGCGGAACGTCGCGTTCGAATGTGTCCTCGGCAGAGATCGATTGCGTCGGCCGATCCGGTTTCACTTCGTTGCGGTCGATGCCGTGCGCCAGCTCGGAAAGCCGCTTGCCGTAGCGGCCGAAGCGGCGCTCGAGCTCGCCCGTCTCGAACGCCGCGAGCTCGCCGACCGTGCGGATGCCCAGCGCGGCAAGCCTGCCGTCCATCACCTTGCCGACGCCGTGGATGCGGCCGACCGGCAACGGATGCAGGAACGCCTCGATATCCTCGGGCCGGATCACGAACAGGCCATCCGGCTTGCGCCATTCCGAGGCGATCTTGGCGAGGAACTTGTTCGGCGCGACGCCGGCCGAGGCAGTCAGCGCGGTTTCCTCGCGGATCGCCGCGCGGACCGCCTTCGCCACCGCGGTCGCGCTGGCGAGGCCTGTCTTGTTTTCGGTGACGTCGAGATACGCCTCGTCCAGCGACAGCGGTTCGACCAGATCCGTGTGCCGCAGCAGGATCTCGCGCACCTGCCTCGATACCGCGCGATAGCGCGTGAAATCGGGCGGCACGAATACCGCATCCGGGCACAGCTGCTCGGCGCGCGCGGCCGGCATCGCCGAACGCACGCCGAACGTGCGCGCCTCGTACGAGGCGGCGCACACGACCGAACGCTGTCCGCGCCAGGCGACGACCACCGGCCGTCCGCGCAGCGTCGGATCGTCGCGCTGTTCGACCGACGCGTAGAACGCATCCATGTCGATGTGGACGATCTTGCGCATCCGGGATTCGCGACCGGCAGGAACGGACAGCGATTTTAGTTCATGCCCGGGCGGGCCGATCCGACAATTCGCCCGCGTTCAGTCTTTGCCGATGCATCGCGCGCCGCTTCCGCACTCGACCGCAAGGAAATCGCTTGCGGGTGAGGGTCGACGGGTCTACAAGGGTCGAGTCATGAGCCGCGCCTTCGTCAAGGATTCGGATGGCGACGCTGAACTTCCGGAAATTCCGGTCAGCGAGCATGCCAATCATGTCACGCCGCGCGGGCTCGCCTTGTTGCGCCAGCGCCTCGATGCGGCGCAGCGCAAGCGCGCGCAATTGAAAAGCGCGGACGAAACGGTCGACGCCGACGCCGAGCTGCGGTATCTGGAACGCGATGTGCGCTGGCTGGAGTCGCGCATTGCCGGCGCGATGGTGGTCGACCTCGCGCGCCAGCCGCACGACCGCGTGGCGTTCGGCGCGGCGGTCGACGTGGGGGATAGGCAAGGTGCCGAATCGACCTATCGCATCGTCGGCGAGGACGAAGCCGATGCGGAGCAGGGTTGGGTGAGCTGGGTGTCGCCGCTGGCGCAGGCGCTGCTCGGCGCTCGCGTCGGCGAGGAGGTCGTCTGGCATCGGCCGATCGGCGATACGCGCATCGAAGTGCTGGCGATCCGCTACGAGGAATGAACAGGCGGCTTCGGCGCGACGCTCGCTGAAGGCGTATCGAAAGATCAGCCATTTCCTACAGGCGTACACGAGCCGCGGGCATGGGCAGCGGCTGTTCCCGCAAGGATGATTCGCACATCCTTCCAACGGGGATTCACCCATGCGCAAGCAAGCCGGCAAAACCTTTCGAATCATCGCCGCCGCCGTGATGGTCGCGTGGCTCTCGTCGTGCGCGATCGTGCCTTCCGCGCACGCGGAAGCGGTCTACAAGTGCAGAGGCGCCGATGGAGCTGTCGCGTTCCAGGATCGGCCGTGCCTGAAGACGCAGACGGAATCCCAGGTCGAGATCGCGCCGCCGCCCCCGCCGGCTCCGTCGCCGGACTACCGCCTGGCGTCGCAGTCGGATCGCGGAGCAGGAGCGGGAGCGCGTGCGCGGACATCGCGGCAAGCGAACGCCAGGGCAGCTGTCGAAGTCGTTTCCTATGAATGCCGTGCCGCGAACGGCGAGCTGTTCTATCGTCACGGGGCGTGTCCGAACCAGATCACGGCGAAACCGCGCGCGTCGAACGGTGGGTCGCGCAAGCGCTCCGCCGCGGACGCGCAGACCTACGCCGTGTCCGCGCAGGCGCTCTCGCGCAAGGAAGTCTGCCGGCGGATCGTCAGCGCCGGATCGATCGGCCGCGCCGGCCGCGATCGCGACGAGAGCGTATCGACCTACGAGCGCAACCTCGGACGCGATCCGTGCCGGCGGTTCTGACGCCCTCGTTGCGCGCCCGCCGCCGGGCCGCAGGCGGCCCGGCCGAACGCGGCGTCGCGGCGTCGCGGTGCACGATATTCGCCGGGGCGCGGGTGAAAACCCCTACATTCTTTTTGACAACCGGGGGGTACGATGCGGTACTACGATGTTGTGTAACGATGGATTGGACCGCCGTCATGTTTGCTCGCCGATTCCCCCTGATCGCGTTGTCCGCGGCAGCGCTGTTCGCCTCCGCCTGTTCTGAAAAGACTTCACCGCCGGCTGCCCCCACCGCAGCGCCGGCCGCAGCGGCCTCCGATGCGCAGGCCCAGAAGAGCGTGGAGATGTACCGCCAGCTGCTGCAATCGAAATCCTATGAACTGGCCGGTCCGATCGGCCAGGAAATCGTCACGAAGTATCCCAATACGCCTGCCGCGAAAGAGGTGCAGGAGACGCTGGCGGACACGGTCGCGAAGGCGACCGCGATCACCGCGCGCCGGCGTCTGGAGCGGCTTTGGATCTATCAGTCGGGCAAGGAATCCGGAGGCGACCAGAGCACGGCCTCGATCTACAGCAGCCAGCCGGCGAGCGCGGAGCGCGTGCGTCTCGTATTGCGCCGCCATTCGGCATGGGGGCAAAGCGCTTACCTGTTCGGCAGCGGCAAAGGCTTCGAGTGCGGCAGGAACTGCGCACTCTCCGTCCGCTTCGACGACACGCCGCCGCAGCGCATGAAGGCGTATCTGCCGGAGACCGGCGAGCCGGCGATCTTCGTTTCGGACGATCGCGGCTTCCTCAACAGGATGAGCAAGTCGCAGAAAGTCTCGATCGACGCCGTCGTGAAGAACAAGGGTGCGCAGACCCTCGTGTTCGAAGTCGGCGGCTTCGATCCGGAAAAGTTCGCCGCCCTGAAGAAGAAGTGAGTCAGATCGCTTCGTGATCGTGGGATTCGAGCTTGAGGCTGCCGTCGGGCAGCTCGTAGTGCCCTTTCGAAATCACGTGCAGCTCGCGGCCGTCGGCAAGACAGACCGATTTCAGCTTTTCGATCGGTGCGCCGCCTTGTTCGGGTTCGACCGATTCGGCGTAGACGTGCACGTCGTATATCTTTCCGTCGCTGTCGTGCGCGTGAAAGACATGTTTCAACACCAGCATCGATCGTGCCTCCGGCTGCTCCGACACCATAACATCATGCTGTTGCCAGACTGAATCACGCGTGTTTTCGGCAGATCCGCCCCGAAAACGGTCTCTTTACATCAAGACCTGCGCGAGCGGACGATTTGGAGCAGAATTCTGAAGGCATTCGCGCTCCAACCCGGTCTATGCGGAACGCTGCTCTGTCCTTCAGGGCAGTCCAACCCCGATATCCAGCTTGTCACCCTCACGAGGTCTTCCATGAAACGCTTGATCCAGTCACTGGCTGTCCTGATCTTCGCCGCGGTTTTCGCCACGCCGCTGGCGGCGGAGGAACCTTCCGCGGGTCCCGCCGACGGTCAATCGGCACCCGAATTCCGTCTGCAGGACCAGAATGGCAAGTGGCACACCCTGGCCGATCACAGCAGCAAGTGGGTCGTCCTCTATTTCTATCCGAAGGACTTCACGCCGGGCTGCACCAAGCAGGTATGCACATTCCGCGATGACGTCATCGCGCTGCGCAAGGCCGGCGCCGACGTGCTTGGCGTCAGTCTCGACGACGTGAAATCGCACGCCGAGTTCGCCGAGAAATACCACGTGCCGTTTCCGCTGCTGTCCGACGCGGATCAGTCGACCGCAAGGAGTTATGGCGTGCTCACTTCGAAAATGGGCATGACCTATGCGAAGCGCGAGACCTTCCTCATCGATCCGCAAGGCAAGGTCGCCAAGCACTACCGCGACGTCGACCCGGAAAAGAACTCCAAGCAGGTGCTGGCCGATCTAGCGACGCTCAACAAGAGCGCCGGCTGAGCCTGCGTGTCGAGCGTGCGTGATCTCGCAATGCGCGATCACGCACGCTCGTAGCGGGGCGAACGGTCAAGATTGAACCACGAAGAACACGAAGAACACGAAGAAAGAAATTTCCTCTTACCCCAGATTTTCTTCGTGTTCTTCGTGTCCTTCGTGGTTAAGTCTCTTCCAAACACCCCGCCGCGAATAACGAATCGATACCCGTGAAAGTGTCGAGCTTTCCGCCGCAGGTCGGCGCCGGTTGCCGGGTGCTTGTGCTCGGCACCGTGCCGAGCCTGCGCTCGCTCGAGTTGCGCCAGTCGTACGGGCATGCACACAACCTTTTCTGGCCGTTCATGGGCGCACTCTACGGAGCGGGGCCCGAGTTGCCGTACGCGCAGCGCATCGCGCTTCTGCATCGGGCCGGGGTCGGCATCTGGGACGTTCTCAAGGACTGCGAGCGTCCGGGCAGTCTCGACAGCAGCATCCTGCCGCGCAGCGAGGTCGCCAACGACATCCCCGCGCTGCTCGACGTCTATCCGACGATCCAGGCGATCGCGCTCAACGGCGCCAAAGCGCAACAGGTCTTCGCGCGCCGCATTGCTGCGAATATCCGCGCGGAAAGGCTGCAACGGATCGAGATCCTGGCGCTGCCGTCGACAAGCCCGGCCAATGCGTCGATCCCGCGCGACGTGAAGCTGGAACGGTGGCGCAGTCTGCTGCGCTGGACGTCGCGACCCGCGGCTAGCGAAGCGAAAGAACCGCGCCGCATTCGCGGCGGCAAGGCCGCCAAGGCTTGAAAGTCCACTCCCGTTCAGCTTTGCGGACCGACACTCTTCGCCGTTCATCACCCAAGGGAGTGCTGGTATGAAACATCAATATTTTGCGGCGTCGGTTACGGCTCTTGCGTTGGCGCTGGCGATGGGATTGCCGCGCGCTTCCCAGGCCGCGGAAGCCAATCTCGATTGCAAGCTCAGGTTCTCGCTGACCGGCTGGTCGGCCATTTACAAGCACGCTGAAGGCAGCGGCACGGTGACCTGTGAGAACGGAAAGTCGATACCCGTGAAGATCGAGGCCAAGGGCGGCGGCCTCACGGTCGGCAAGTCGCACATCGACAACGGCACCGGCAAGTTCACCGACGTGCACAAGATCGAAGACGTGCTCGGGACCTATGCGCAGGGCGATGCGAGCATCGGCGCCGGCAAGTCCGGCACGGCCCAGGTGCTGACCAAGGGCACCGTATCGCTGGCGCTGGCTGGCGCGGGCGAGGGCGTCGACATCGGCATCAGCTTCGGCGGATTCACCATCAGCCGCGCGAAGTAGATCGTCCGGCGTCAATAAAAAGGCCGCAGTCTTCGCGACTGCGGCCTTTGTTTTTTGCGGTTACAGCCCGCGTCCGATCAACGAATACAAGGCGAGCACGAGGCAGCCGAAACCGAGGCCGATCTTGTACGGCAGCAGGCGGTCCGTGAGCTGCGCGACCTTCGCCATGAAGCCGCCGGCGCCGAACATCGAGCGCAGCAGCGGCAACGCGAGGATCAGCGACAACGCAAGCACGACCAGCGCCGTCAGCAGCATGACCAGCATCGCGCCCACCGCGTACTGCAGAACATTGAGCGCGGACAGCCAGCGCAGCAGCAGCAACAGCCCCCAGACCAGCCCTATAGCGCCGATCCAGCCTTCGAACTGTTCGATTGACTGCAGGTGACGTCCGGCGTCCGGGCGTTGCGCTCTCAGCCACGGCGCGATGCCGAGTACGCCGAGCAGGACCAGGAGAATCAGGGTGAGCAGCCACATGGTGCGCGCGCTCCGCGGTGGGTGCCGCGATCTTAGCTGATTGGCCGTTGCGAGATGATGCAGGACATCGGAGTGCTTCGCGCGCCGATGAGATAGTGAGCCGTTCGCGCTGAGGTATCGAAGTGCGAAGGGCGGCGCCGGAGTCCGTTCACCCCTTCGATACCTCAGAGCCTGCCCCCGACTTGATCCGGGGGCGAACGGTGGGGAGGTTTCAAAACGATGTGAGAATTGCAACCGCAGCCACTTCCCGACATCGGGTCCCGATTGACGCGCGCGCCGGTCAGGATGGAAGCTCGCGACTCCTGAGCAGCTCCGCTGCTCCACGGGAGAGGCATCGAATGAATGCAGTCATGCGCGCTGTCATCGTCATTACTCTGCTGTTCGCCGTTTTCGCGAACGCGCATGCACAAACGCAACCGCAGTCGACCATCCGCGACCTGCCGCCCGGCCTGCAGATTCCCGATGCGGCGAAGCCCGGTCCGGACTTCGATGTCGATCGCGCGACGCAGGCGTACCTGGATCTGCTCACGCCCGAACAGCGCAAGCTCTCCGACGATTACTTCGAGGGCGGCTACTGGTTGCAGCTGTGGGGATTCCTGTACGGGCTTGGCGTGGCGGCGATCTTCCTGTGGACCGGCCTTTCGCGCCGCATGCGCGATATCGGCAGGCGTGTCTCGCATCGGCCCTGGGTGCAGACGCTGATCTATGCGCTGCTATGGGTGCTGGTCAGCTCCGTGCTGACGCTGCCGCTGGCGATCTACACGGGCTTCATGCGCGAGCATCAATACGGACTGGCCACGCAGACCTTCGGTGCGTGGTTTGGCGACCAGCTGAAAGGATTGCTGCTCAGCCTGATCATCTTCGCGCCCGTCGTCGCGCTGCTGTACGCGGCGGTGCGTCGCGCGGGCGATCGCTGGTGGATATGGGCGAGCGGTGGCGCATTCGTGCTGATCCTGTTCCTGATCATGCTCGCGCCGGTGTTCGTCGATCCGTTGTTCAACGACTACAAGCCGCTGCGCGAAGGCGCCGTGCGCGAATCCGTGCTGTCGCTGGCGCGCGCGAACCTGATCCCGACCGATAACGTCGTCGAGTTCGACGCGTCGCGGCAGACCACGCGCATCAGCGCGAACGTCTCCGGATTCCTCGGCACCACGCGGGTCGCCCTCAACGACAACCTTCTCAACAAGACCTCGGAAGCGGAGATCAAGGCAGTGATGGGCCACGAGATGGGCCACTACGTGCTCAATCATGCGCTGCGCCTGACGGTCTACCTCAGCCTCGTGATCGCCTTCGGATTCTGGTTCGTGCATCGCGTACTCGATTGGGCATTGGCGCGCTGGGGAACGCGCCTCGGCCTCGAAGGCCGCACCGACCCGGCTGCGCTGCCGTTGGCGGTCGCGGTGTTCTCGCTGTTCTTCCTGCTGGCGACGCCGCTGACCAATTCGATCATCCACCAGGCCGAAGCCGAGGCGGATGCGTTCGGCCTCGACGCGGCGCAGGAACCGAACGGCTTCGCGATGGCGGCGATGCGGCTCAGCACGTACCGCAAACTGGCGCCGGGCACGCTCGAGGAAATCCTGTTCTACGATCATCCCAGCGGCTACCAGCGCGTGCACGCCTCGATGATCTGGTTGAAGGAGCATCCCGATAATCCGACCGCCAACGGAAAAGTCCCGGTCACGCCGCCGTCGGCGGCACCGGTCAAATGACAGGCACCCGACCGCGCCGCCTGCGCGTATGATCGCCGCGCGGGCGGGCCGGCCGCCCATGGGGAGATTGCCGAGATGATTCGAGTTGTGTTGGCCGCCATCGTCGGCGGCGTGCTGCTGTTCGTCTGGGGTTTTGTCGCGCACATGCTGCTGCCGTTCTCGAAGGACGCAGTGAAGCAGATGCCGAACGAACAAGTGGTGCTGTCGACGCTGCAGACGAATCTGCCCGAGCGCGGCATGTACTTCTTTCCGGGCATGGACACGAGCAGGCAGCCGACGCCGGAGGAGCAGAAAGCGTGGGACGCGAAAATCGCCAGCGGCCCTTCCGGCCTGCTGGTCTATCGCCCGAGCGGCGGCGCCGGCATGACGGCGCGCACGCTGGTCGCGGAATTCTTCTCGAACGTGCTCGCGGCGCTGGTCGCCGCGATGGTCCTGCTCAATGTGCGCGGCAGTTACGGTGCGCGCGTGTTCACGGTGGCTGCCTTGGGCATCGTCGCGTGGTTATCCGTATCCGTGTCCCAATGGATCTGGTACGGCTTCACGACTCCGTTCCTGTTTGCCGATTTCGTCGACCAGTTCGGTGGCTGGCTGCTCGCCGGCTTCGGCATTGCCGCGATGTTGAAACCAAAGCGCACGCGCGGCTTCTAGTTGGTGGTCGGTGCCGCGGGGCGTGTCCGCGGTCCCATTGAGCGTTGTGTCCACAAGTGGAGGAACGGCAATGAGCATCGGCAAGCGTCTAGGCGCGGAATTTTTCGGTACGTTCTGGCTGGTCATGGGCGGATGCGGCAGCGCGGTGCTCGCGGCTGCGTTCCCCGGTCTCGGCATCGGCTTCGTCGGCGTCGCACTCGCGTTCGGCCTGACCGTGCTGACGATGGCCTTCGCGGTCGGGCATATTTCCGGCGGGCACTTCAATCCGGCGGTGACGGTCGGCCTGTTTGCCGGCGGCCGTTTTCCGGCCAGCGATCTGATTCCATACATCGTTGCGCAGGTCGTCGGCGCAGTCGCCGCGGGCGGCGTGCTCTACCTGATTGCGAGCGGCAAAGCCGGTTTCGATGCGTCCGCGGGCTTTGCCTCGAACGGCTACGGCGAACATTCGCCCGGCGGCTACTCGCTGCAGGCGGCGCTGATCTGCGAACTGGTGATGACGTTCTTCTTCGTGCTGATCATCATGGGCGCGACCGACGGCCGTGCACCGGCGGGTTTCGCGCCGATCGCGATTGGCTTCGCGCTGACGCTGATCCATCTCATCAGCATCCCGGTCACCAACACCTCGGTGAACCCGGCGCGCTCGAGCGGTGTCGCGGTGTTCCAGGGCAGCTGGGCGCTGTCGCAGCTGTGGCTGTTCTGGCTGGCGCCGATCATCGGCGGTGCCGTCGGTGGCTTCGTCTACCGCGCGCTGTTCGGCGATACCACCAAACGATAGCGTGGGCCTTGGCCCACCGCGTTTACGTCGATGTCGGTGGGCCAAGGCCCACCCTATGCGCGGCGGTGTATGACTTCCGGCACCGTGTCGTGCGTCACCCAACGCACGGCACGCGCGCCGCTTAAACCCAACGGGCATCTTCCGCATCGAAGCCTCGGCAACCCGATCGGAGGATTCCCATGAAAGCAAAGCTTCTGGCTCTCGTGCTCGGCGCGGCCATCGCGACGCCGGCCATTGCGCATATGCATGTCGGCGATTGCGGGCTGCACAGCGACTATTCGCTTTCGATCAAGTCCGACCGCCTCGTCTTCAAGCGCAAGTCCGGCACGCCCGCCGAAGTCGAGATCGCGGACGGCACGTTGCGCGTGGACGGCAGGCTGATCGCGACCGACGCCGCCGACGAGCGCCGCCTGCGCGAGGCCGAGCGCGAAGTCCGCTCGATCGTTCCGGAAGTGAGGTCGATCGCCCGCGATGCAATCGCGATCGCCTTCAACGCGATCGGCCAGGTTTCCGCGGCCTTCGCCCGCGACGGTGACGCGGCACGCGCCAGCGCCGAACGCATCGCCCGCGCCGGCCGCGAGATCGATCGCAGGCTCGCCGATACCGACAGCTTCGAGCATTGGCAGGATGCCGACATCGACGCGCTCGTGGAGAGCACGATCGAGGCCCTGATCCCGGAACTGGTCGGCAACGTGACCGCGCAGGCTTTGAAGGTCGCCTTCAGCGGCGACGCCGCCGCTGCAGCCGAACTCGAGGCGCGCGCGAACGGCATCGAGAAAAGCGTCGAACGGGCGGTCGAGAAGCAGGCCGCCGATCTCGAGCGCCGTGCGATGAATATCTGTCCGCGCTTGCGCGCGCTCGACAGTGCGGAATCCGAGCTGCAGCTGCGGCTTGCCGATGGCAGCCGGCTGGATCTCGTGCGCGTCGATTGACGCGCGCGTCTTTAGCCCTCCCCTTCAAGGGGAGGGTTGGGTGGGGATGGTTCTCTTCTCATCTCGGCGAACACGCACACGTCGTCATCCCGGCGAAGGCCGGGATCCAGTTTGATCTTCTGCTCTTCGCGAAAACCGTCTCACGTCCCTGTGTTTTTCGCTCGCCATCCATGGCGAGCGAGTCACTTTCTCTTGCTTGCCCAAGAGAAAGTAACCAAAGAGAAGGGCACCCCGGGTGGGACGCCCGCAGCTGCGCTGCGGGTTCGCTACGGGCGGCCGGGTTCCGCTGACGGCACATCCTG
>Ga0193717_1000495_pt1 | contig 26356 bp, 28 predicted proteins | sample U2c2metaG_FD_145900 | JGI IMG/M metagenome (GOLD analysis project Ga0193717, IMG submission 145900) | Soil microbial communities from a riparian zone of the East river system, Colorado, United States - U2c2 | ecosystem: Environmental > Terrestrial > Soil > Riparian zone | place: USA: East River...
GGTGATGTCGGCCAGGCCGATCAGCGAGACGTTGGCCGTGGTCTTCAGGATCTCGATCGTCTCGTTGCCGGCGATCGGGACGATCTTGCGCAAGGCCTGCGGCAGCTCGACCAGGAACAGGATCTGGTTGCGCGTCAGGCCGAGCGACCGTCCGGCCTCGACCTGGCCCTCGCTGAGCGAGGCCAGGGCCGAGCGCACCGCCTGCGATCCATAGGCGCCGATGTTGCAGCCGATCACCAGGGCGCTGACGGTGTAGCCGCTCAGGCGCAGGCCGAAGGCCGGGCAGACATAGTAGAAGAAGAACAGCAGGATGATGACCGACGAGCTGCGCCAGAACTCGATGAAGCCGGTGATCGCAAAGCGCGCTTTGCCGCGGAAGCGGAACTGCAGGACACCGAAGATCAGCGCGAAGGGCACGGCGATCGCCAGCGAAAAGCCGGCGACCGTGAGGGTCACCCCCGCGCCCTTCAGCATCCAGACGATCAGATCGGCGAAGCTCACCGGGTGGAGGCCTCCGCCGCGCGGCCTACGATGCCTGGCAAAGCAGCTCCGCCGTGGCGCCGGTCGGCAGGTCGGCCTCGGAGAAGCCATAGCGCTTGAGGATCACCGCCAGCGAGCCGTCCTGCATCATGCGGGCGAGGCCTTCGTCGAACACCTTCTTCAGGTCGTTGTCCCCGGTGCGGAAGGCGAAGGCCGCGAAGCCCAGTTTCTCCTGGCCGTTGGGGTAGACATAGCCGGTGAAAGGGTTGGCGCGCTGCAGCCCCTTCACGTTGGGGTCCTCCAGCAGGCTGATCGCCAGGCCCAGGGAGAACGAGCCGGCATCGAGGCGGCCGCTCAGCAGGGCGCTGAGAACCCCCTGCGCGTCCGGAAGAAGCAGTTGCTTCGAAGGCGTGATCCCGGCGAGCTCGGCGTTCTGCGCGTTGATGCTGCCGCGCACCGTGCCCAGGCGCAGGTTCGGGCGGTCGACGAAATCCTTGTAGCTCTTGATGTTCTCCGGATTGCCCGCCTTCACGAGCAGGCCGTCGGACACCCGGAGGTAGGGGTTGCTGAAGGCGACCAGCTTGCATCGTTGCGGGGTGATATACAGCCCGCCGTTCGACATGTCGAAGCGCTGGGCCTGCAGGCCCGGGATCAGACCGTTGAACTCGGTGCTGGCGGGTTCGATGGTCGTCACGCCCAGCGGTCCCAGGATTGCGCGGATGATGTCGGCTTCGATGCCGACGATGGTGCCGGAGGCGTCGCGGTACGACCAGGGCTTGTTGTTCACGAAGCCCACCGTCACCTTCTTGCCCGCAAGGATCCGGTCTTTCGTACTCTCGGCCCAGGCCGGCGTGACGACGACGGCCGTGATGCCGCCCAGGGCCAGGCCCAGCTGTCGTCTGGACAGGCCCAGCCTCATCGTGGCGCGTGTTGCGAGGTCGTGCGACGGCCGGCGGCGAGGCGTCATGGCAGGGTCCTTCTCTTCAAGTCCGGCGGACGGCCGGGATTCAAACGGCAAAGAGCTTTCGCGGATAGCGCGTGATGAAGTCGCAACCGTCCGCGGTCACCGCGATGGTGTCGCTGAACCCGAGCCCGTTGGCTGACTGGATCATGTGGAACACCATCCCGTCTTCGAGCGTGAAGTCGGCCGTGGGCGTGAACTCGCGGAAAAACTCGCCCGGGCTCGGCCGGAAGTTGAGGCCGAGCGCGTAGCCCACCCGGTTGGTGTAGGTCGCGCGGTCCTTCAGACCGGCTTCGATCAGCGGCGCACGGCAGAGCGCGTCGATCTCGCGCGCCGACACGCCGGGCCGGATGGCGTCGAAACCCGCCTGTTGCGCGGCCAGGAGCACCTCGGCGGTCCGCACCTGCTCCTTCGTCGGCTCGCCCAGGACGCCGCTGCGCAGCATGCGGGCCCAATAGTGGTTCCGGATGCCGTGGAACTCGTAATAGAGCTGGTCACCAGGCCTCACCTTGCGGTCGGTCCAGGGACCGTGGCTCTGGAGCGTCCGTTCGCCCGTCGTCAGCACGCCGTCGACCGGCAGGTCGCTGCCGGCCTTGAGGCGCGCATAGGCCATGGCCGCCGCGATCTCGCGCTCCGTCGCGCCTTCGTGGGTCGCGTCGATGGCGGCCTGCAAGCCGGCCTCGACGATCCGGGCGGCGTCGCGCAGCGTTGCGATCTCCAGAGGGGATTTCCTCACGCGCAAGCCGTCGACCAGCCGCTGGTCGTGCACGATAGTGGTGTCGGGGAGGGCTGCGAGGAGCTGCTCGTAGCGCTCGGCGGTCAAATACCAGGAATGCTTGTCGACGCCGATCCGCGCGCGGGAGAATCCCCGGCCCTCGACGACTTTCCGGGTCAGCGCGATCGGATCCTCGTCGTCCCGGTAGCAGTGCAGGTCGCTTATCCAGGACGTCGAGCTGGCGGCCGGCGTCTCCATGGAGCGCAGCACCAGGAAGGGCTCGCCGGAGAGAGGGATGCCGAGCGCGGCATAGGCGAAGTACCCCGGTGTGTAGAAGCCCGACGTCCAGCAGACCGCCTCCTGACCGAACTGGAGCAGCAGGTCGAGCCCCTGCCGCGCCATCTCAGCGCGCACGGCCGCGATGCGTCGCTCATACTCGTCGATAGGGAAATACATTGCCCGCCGCGCCTCAGGATCCAGGTTGGATAGTCAGCGTCAGATCCGCGAAGGCATATAGCGGACTGCACAGGTGTTCATTATTTTGCATATACGGCAGACCGTCAAGCGGTCGTGTGGCATACAGGGTGGATTCAAGGATTGCTGGGGAGGCGATCCAGGAGGAGGGAGGAAGGAATTGAACGGAGTTTCTGGCGTTTCCAGGGAGACATCCCGGCTGACCGTCCGGATCGGCGGGCGTATCCGCGCGCTGCGGCTCGCGCGCAACATGAGCCTCAACAACCTGGCGGCGGCAGCGGGCGTCTCGGCAGGCATCGTGAGCCAGATCGAGCGCGAGCGGGCGAACCCGTCCTTGAACACGATCGAGAAGATCTGCGTGGCGCTGGGCGTGCTTCCCGACGCCGTCCTCGGAACCGAAGTAACGGACGCGGAGCCGGCTTTCGTGTGCCGCTCGGCCAGCCGTCGACGAATCCTGGTCGGCAAGGCGCCGATCGTGAAGGAGATGATCTCGCCGCCGGGCAGCGAGGGCTTGCGGATGATGATCATCTCGCTGCCGCCGCGGTCGGAGAACCTCGATGTCATCGTCGGTCCGGGGCAAAAGGCGGGCCTGGTGCTGGAAGGCCAGATCCGCATCACCCTGGGCGACCGCAAGGCCATCCTTCATCCGGGCGACAGCTTCCAGTTTCCGAGCGCCCAGCCGCACAGCCTGCACAACGACACCGACACGGCATCGAAGGTGATGTGGATCATTGCCGAGACGCCGGTGAGCGGCACTTTCTAGTGAGCGTCACTTTCTAGTGAGCGTCACTTTCTAGACGGGGCGCTTTACACGGTGCGGCGCACCGATGCCTCGACCGTCATCTTGGCGTCGCCCGGCCCGATGCGCCGGCCGCTCACGGGGGCTGCATCGCGATAGTCGAGGCCGACGGCGACGCGAAGGTGATCGCCGCGCGGGCTGATGCGGTTGGCGGGATCGAAGCCCACCCATTCGAGCTCGGGTATCCAGGCCTCGGCCCAGGAGTGGCTGGTGCGGCCGGCCAGCAGCTCGGAATCGTCGTTGCGCAGATAGCCGCTGACATAGCGCGCGGGAATGCCGAGGCGGCGGCAGCAGCCGATGAAGGCGTGGGCATGGTCCTGCGCCACGCCGGCGCCGCGCTCCAGGGCCTCGGCGGCCGTCGTATCGACGGTCGACACGCCGGCCTTGTAGGCGATGCGCTCCTCGACGCGCGCCATCACCTCATGCAGCACGCCGACGCGGCGCGAGACGTCGGCCGCGCGCCCGGCCAGGTCGGCGACGATCGGATCGAAGCTCGCGTCGTGGCGGGCGAGGCCGGTGTTGCGCAGCCAGAAGGGCGCGGGCAGGGTCGGCGTCTCGGCGTAACGCAGCCATTGGTCGGCGCCGCTGAACTCGTAGACACCCTCGACCACGATCTCGACGCGGTCGTGCGGCCGCACGATGGAAAATGTCGTCACCACATTGCCGTGGCCGTCCGTCCATTCCGAACGCTTGCCCGGCCCGTCGATGCGCCACGACAGCACGCGCTGGCCGTTGGCCGGCTTGGGCGTGAGCCGCACGTCGTGGATCGAATAACCGGACGACTGGTCGAAGGCGAAGGAAGTGACATGGTCGACCGCGAGGCGCATCGCTGGCTCCTTCAGTCTAGCAGGAACTGTCGGCCGATCTCGTCCGACAGCGCGGCGATGTCGCCCTGCACGTCGCCGATGAACCTGCCGAGGCCGACGTTGAAGATCCGGTCGATGCGGGCATAGCGCAGCCGTGCGTGCAGTTCGCCCGCCATGCGGTCGGCCTCGCCGCGCGCGCCATAGGCCTCGGCCAGCTCGCGCATGTTGAGATCGACGATCCACAGGCAGTGATGCACCGAGCGCGGCACGTCGCGGCGCAGCAGCATCAGCTCGGCCACCTTCATCGGATCGAGTCCGGTGCGGTAGATGCGCCGGTAGGTGCGCACGGCGCCGATGCAGGCCAGCACCTCGGTCCAGGCATAGTAATCGAGTTCGCGCGCATGCGGTTCGCCCTCGGGCCGCAGCAGGTGGAATTTGACGTCGAGCACGCGGGCGGTGTTGTCGGCGCGTTCGAGGAAGGCGCCGACCTGCAGGAAGTTGTAGGCCTCGTCGCGCAGCAGCGTGACCTGGGCGGCGCCGAAGATCATCACCGCCTGCTTCTTCGCCGCTTCGATCAGCGCGCCGCGGTCGAGCGTGGCACGGTTCTCGCGCAGCCGGCCGCTCAGTTCGAGCCACAGGCCGTTGAGGCTCTCCCACACGTCGACCGTGATGTTGTTGCGCTCTTCGCGGGCATTCATGCGCGCTGCGCCGATCGAGCTCACGATCGAGGAGGGGTTGGAATCGTCGAGCGCCAGGAAGTCGATCAGATCGGCGAGCGTTCCCTGCGGATGTTTTTTGCGAAAGTCCTCGTCGAGCCCGAAGATCGCGGCGACACCCGTCGTCGTCTCTCCGCCCGATTGCAGCGCCATGCGCTGGGTGGCCTCGATCAGCCGGGCCACGGTCTTGGCCCGCTGCAGATAGCGGCCCATCCAGTAAAGATTTTTGGCGGTGCTGCTCAGCATGTCAGGACGCCGTGCTGCCCTGGGTCTGCGCCATCGCTTTGTCGGGTGCCCCATTGGGAGCCGGGGCGCCCGCGCCGTTCGGTGCCAATACCCATGTGTCCTTCGTGCCGCCGCCCTGGCTGGAATTGACCACCAGCGAGCCTTCCTTCAGGGCCACGCGGGTGAGGCCGCCAGGCACGATGGTGATCTCCTTGCCCGACAGCACGAAGGGCCGCAAATCGACATGGCGCGGCGCCACGCCCTGGTTGACGAAAGTGGGGCAGGTGGAGAGCGCCAGGGTCGGCTGGGCGATGTAGTTGCCGGGCCGGGCCCGCAGCAGGGCGGCAAACTCGGCGATCTCGGACTGGCTCGAGGTCGGCCCGACCAGCATGCCCTTGCCGCCGGAGCCATGGACCTCTTTCACCACCAGCTCGGGCAGGCGATCGAGCATGTATTTGAATTCGTCGGGGCGGTCGCCGCGAAAGGTCGGCACATTGGCGAGGATCGGCTCCTCGCCGAGATAGAAGCGGATCATCTCCGGCACATAGGTGTAGGTCGACTTGTCGTCGGCCACGCCGTTGCCGAGGGCATTCACGATATTGACGCGGCCCGAGCGCAGCGACCCCAAAAGGCCCGCGACGCCGAGCCAGGAATCCGCCCGCATCGCCAGCGGATCGAGGAAACTGTCATCGAGCCGGCGGTAGATGACATCGACGCGCTGCGGTCCACGCGGCGTGCGCATATAGACGCGGCCCTCGTCGACGAACAGGTCCGAGCCTTTCACCAATTCAATGCCCATCTCGTCGGCGAGAAAGGCATGCTCGAAATAGGCGCTATTGTAGTGGCCCGGCGTCAGCAGCACGACGTTGGGCTCGGCGTCGTCGCTGAACGACACCGAGCGCAGGGTGGCGAGCAGCTCCTCGGTGTAGTTGGCGACGGGCAGCACGCTCATCGCAGAAAACAGCTCGGGCGCCAGCCGCATCATGACTTCGCGGTTCTCCAGCACATAGGACACGCCCGACGGCGTGCGCACATTGTCCTCGAGGACGTAGAAGTCCTTTTCGCCGACCCGCACCAGGTCGATGCCGGCGATGTGGGCATGCACGCCACGGGGCAGAGCGAGTCCCTGTGCCATCGCCACGAACTCGGCATTGAGCAGGACCTGCTCCTCTGGCACGATGCCGGCGCGGCAGATCTCGCGTGTGCTGTAGGCGTCGGCCAGGAAAGCGTTCAGCGCTGTCACCCGCTGTACCAGCCCCTTGCGCAGGAACTCCCATTCGTCCCAGGCGATGACGCGCGGAATGATGTCGAAGGGGATCGTGGTCTCGGCCCCGTCGGCCGCGCCATAGGCGCCGAAGGTGATGCCTTGGCGGCGATAGAAGGCGTCGACGTCGCGCCGGGTCGCAGCGAGGCGCTCGGGCGATGTCCGTTCGAGCCAGCGGGCCACCCCGCGATACGGCGTCCGTATCGCACCGTCTGCGCCGGATCTCATCTCGTCGAATGCCTGGGGTGCCATCCGGCGTTTCACTCCCTCTCAAATCACCATATAAGCAATCGTCGGGCCAACAAAGCGACAGGTGCGAGCATGAAGAAAGTGTTGATAGACCGCTACGGTCCGCCCTGGGAAGTCGCACGTTGCGCCGAGGTCGAGGATGTCGGCGCGCCCGGCCCGGACGAGGTGGTCTTCGACGTGCTCGCCTTCCCGATCAATCCGGCCGACATGTCCTTTTGCCGCGGCGGTTATCGGTTGAGGCCGCCTTTGCCGGCGACGCCGGGTGCGGAATGCATCGGCCGCGTGGCCGCCGTGGGCGATGGCGTCAGCCACGTGAAGGCCGGCGATCTGGTCATCAATCTGCAGCGCGAGAACTGGGTGCAGCGTCGTCGCGTGGCGGGCGACGATGCCATTCCGCTGCCGGCGAACATCGACCTCAAGCAGGCGGCGATGGTGCGAATCAATCCGCCGACCGCGCTCCTGCTGCTGACCGAGATCGTGCCGGTCGCCAAAGGGGAGTGGGTGATCCAGGACGTCGCCAACTCGGCCGTCGGCAGGCTGCTGATCGTGCTCGCCAGGCAGCGCGGCGTCCGCACGGTCAATGTCGTGCGCCGCGCCGGGCTGGCCGACGAGTTGAAGGCGCTCGGCGCCGATGTCGTGATCGTCGATGGCGACGATCTGCCGACCCGGGTGCGCGAGGCCACCAGCGGCGGCACCATAAGGCTCGCCATCGACGCCGTAGGTGGTGTCGTGACGGCGCGTCTGGCCGAGTGCGTCGCCAATGACGGCACCGTCGTGCACTACGGCTCGATGTCGGGCGAGGATCCGCAGATGCCGCGGGCGGTCCTCGTCTATCGCGGCGTCAACGTCACCGGTTTCATGCTGGGGCGTGGCCTTGCCAAGCACAGCGCCGCCGAGATCCGCGCGATCTATGCCGATCTCGCAGCTCAGGTCGCGGCCGGCACGCTGGCCGCGCCGATCGACACGATCTATCCGATCGAGAAGATCAAGGACGCGCTGGCCCATGCCGACAAAGGCGGGCGCAACGGCAAGATCCTGGTGACGCCGAACGGACCGATCTGAACGGAGGAGAAGACAGATGAATTCCGATGTGGCGGAAGTCGAAAAGGTGCTGCAGGTCTATTTCGACGGCGTGCACGAGGGCGATACCAAGAAGCTCGGCCAGGCCTTCCATCCGGCCTCGCATCTCTACAGCGTCGCCGGCGACGGCAAGGTCGCCGATCTGCCGCGCAGCGACTGGTTCAAATGGATGGAAAGCAATCCGTCAGCCAAGTCGAAAGGCAGCGCCCGTGCCGACCGCATCGTGTCGATCGATTTCTCCGGCCCCGGCACCGCCTTCGCCAAGGTCGAGTGCCAGCTGCCGCCACGTTATTTCACCGACTATCTGACGCTGCTCAAGGTCGGCGGCAAATGGCAGGTCATCGCCAAGGCCTTCCACACGGTGACACGCGAGGCCTGAGCGCTGGGAATAAAAAACTCTCCCCTGCGTGGCAGGGGAGAGTTCATAAGCTGTGCGAAACGGGCTTATTCTTTGACGTCGGCCGCCACCTGGACCTTGATCATCTTGTCGGGGTTGGTGACGGTGCCGGATTGGCCGGCGCCCTTCTTGATCTTGTCGACGAACTCCATGCCGGACGTGACCTTGCCCCAGATGGTGTACTGGCCGTCGAGGAAGTTGCTGTCCTTGAAGCAAATGAAGAACTGGCTGCGGGCGCTGTTGGGATCGCTGGTCCGTGCCATCGACACCGTGCCGCGGGTGTGTTTCTCGCGGCTGAACTCGGCCTTCAGCAACTCGCCCATGCCACCGCTGCCCGTGCCGGCGGGGTCGCCGGTCTGCGCCATGAAGCCGTCGATCACGCGATGGAAGACGATGCCGTCATACTTGCCTTCGCGCGCCAGCTTCTTGATCTGCGCCACATGGTTGGGCGCAAGATCGGGTCTCATCTCGATGACGACGCGGCCATCCTTCAGATCGATGTAGAGTGTGTTTTCCTTGTCCATGGCGGCCGCAGCTCCTGCGCAGGTGAGGAGCGCCGCGAGGAGAAAGGGTAGAAATCCCAGACGCATCGCTTGTCCCCGAATAGATGCCACGGTGGATCGTGGCGACAGCGGACCTTAATGCGCGAGGTTCGAAAGACAAGCGGGAACTTGATTTCCAACATTAAGAAGAACCCCAATCACGTTGAAAGCGCGTTGATCGTGAATGGAGTTTGCCGGCAACCGCTGGGGCTGCTCTTTTGCATGGTGCAAACGTGTCATGCGCCGGTGCGCGACCCACGAAATTTCGAAAGTGCGTCGGCAGGGCTCATGATCTGCATTGCACCGGACATAGGCCAGCCCTGCTGACTTCGAAGCGCCCGGAGAAGGTCCTCGGGAACATGATTCACCAACCACTGCGACGGGCCGCCACATACCGAGCAGGGACGAATATCCGTTACCTGCCTTTCCCATATCTGGTACTAACCGCAATGAAATGCGGGGGATTTTGCGGGTCGGAACCCTTCCGGTTCCGGTAACTGCCGAGGGGACGATGCATGGTTGGGTCGCGTAGGTCAGGCGCTTTTGGAATTCTCGCGGCGATCGTCGGGTTCGGCGCCGGACTGTGCGCCGCTGGCGGCGCCTGGGCGCAGACGCCGCCATCGCCACCGGTCATCGGTCAGCCGATGCCTTGGCAGGTCGGTTTCCCGCCCCCCTTTACACCACTGATGGACAAGGTCGATTCGCTGAACGACCTGTTGTTCGTGATCATCAGCCTGATCTGCGCCTTCGTGCTCGGGCTGCTGGTCTACGTGGTGTGGCGTTTCCGCGCTTCGCGCCATCCCGTGGCAACCGCCGTCACGCACAACACCCTGCTCGAGGTCGCCTGGACCGTCGTGCCGATCCTCATCCTCGTGGTGATCGCGATTCCCTCCTTTCGCCTGCTTTATTACGGCGACAAGGCGGTGGATGCGGCCTTCACCATCAAGGTCGTGGGACACCAGTGGTACTGGGAATACGATTATCCCGACCAGGGCAATTTCACCGTTGAAAGCCGCATCCTGCCCGAGGCCGACCGCCTGAAGCTGAAGCCGACCAATCCGCGCATGCTGGCGGTGGACCAGGAGATGGTGATCCCCGCCAACACCACCATCCGCATCATCGGCACCGGCGCCGACACCATGCATGGCTGGACGGTGTGGGGCTTCGGCCTGAAGAAGACCGTGATCCCCGGCCGTCTCAACGAAGGCTGGATCAACGTCCGCGAGGAAGGGCTCTATTTCGGTCAGTGCTCGCAGATCTGCGGCAACGGCCACGCTTACATGCCGATCGCGGTGAACGTGGTCTCCAAGGCCAATTTCGATGCCTGGGTTGCGGAGAAGAAGAAGTCGGCCGGGCTCGCGCCCAAGTCCGACGTCGCTTCCGCCGCCATCCCCGCCAACCGTTAATCTCTAGCGCTTCTCCCCAGGAGACACCCATGGCCACCGCGCACGGCGCTTCTCACGACGACAGCCATCACGACGCACACGATCATCCGACCGGCTGGCGTCGCTATGTCTACAGCACGAATCACAAGGACATCGGCACGATGTACTTGATATTCGCGATCACGGCCGCCTTCATCGGCGCTGCCTTTTCGGTCTTGATGCGGCTCGAGCTGATGCATCCCGGCGTGCACTATTTCATGGCGGCCGATGGCACGACCGACGGACATTTGTGGAACTCCATCGTCACCGCGCACGGCCTGACGATGGTGTTCTTCGTCGTCATGCCGGCGCTGATCGGCGGATTCGGCAACTGGTTCGTGCCGCTGATGATCGGCGCGCCGGACATGGCGTTCCCGCGCATGAACAATGTCAGTTTCTGGCTGCTGCCGCCGGCCTTCATCCTGTTGCTGCTCTCGGCCCTGATCGGCGGCGGCGTCGGCACCGGCTGGACGATCTATCCGCCGCTGACCATCCAGCAGGGCGCGGGCATGGACCTCGCCATCTTCTCGCTGCATCTGGCCGGCGCATCGTCGATCCTGGGCGCCATCAACTTCATCACCACGATCTTCAACATGCGCGCCCCGGGCATGACCTTGCACCGCATGCCGCTGTTTGCCTGGTCGATCCTGGTGACGGCGTTCCTGCTGCTGCTGGCGCTGCCGGTTCTCGCCGGCGCCATCACCATGCTGCTGACCGACCGTAACTTCGGAACCCACTTCTTCGATCCAGCCGGCGGCGGCGACCCGACGCTGTTCCTCCATCTGTTCTGGTTCTTCGGCCACCCCGAAGTCTACATCATGATCCTGCCGGCCTTCGGCATCGTCAGCCACATCGTCTCGACCTTCTCGAACAAGCCGGTGTTCGGCTATCTCGGCATGGCCTACGCCATGGTGGCGATCGGCGTGGTCGGTTTCGTGGTGTGGGCGCACCACATGTTCACGGTCGGCATGGATGTCGACACGCGCGCCTACTTCGTGGCGGCCACGATGGTCATCGCGGTGCCGACGGGTGTGAAGATATTCAGCTGGATCGCCACCATGTGGGACGGCTCGATCAGGCTCGAAGTGCCGATGCTGTGGGCGATCGGCTTCATCTTCCTGTTCACGGTGGGCGGCGTCACCGGCGTCGTCCTGGCCAATGCCGGCGTCGATTATGCGCTGCACAACACCTACTACGTGATCGCGCACTTCCACTACGTGCTGTCGCTCGGCGCGCTGTTCGGCCTGTTCGCCGGCTTCTACTACTGGATCGGCAAGATGAGCGGCCGGCAGTATCCCGAGTGGGCGGCGCAGATCCATTTCTGGACCACCTTCATCGGCGTGAACCTGACCTTCTTCCCGATGCATTTCGCAGGCCTCGCCGGCATGCCGCGCCACTATCCCGACTATCCCGACGCGATGGCCGGCTGGAACTACATCTCGTCGCTGGGCGCCCTGATCTCCTTCGGCTCGGCGATCTTCTGGCTGATCTTCGTGGTGTTCGGCACCCTGATGTACGGCCGCAAGGTCGGCGCGAATTACTGGGGCGTGGGCGCCACGACGCTGGAATGGACGGTGTCCTCGCCGCCGCCGTTCCACACCTTCGAAGAGCTGCCGGTGATTTCGCCCGCAGCGCACCACTGATCTCAAGGAGCAGAGGCACCGCGGCGGTGCCTCTGTCATGAGGACGATGAGCGACGCGACACAGATCTTTACGGCGGAAGCGATCGGCACGACGGCGGCCGGGCCGACGCGCGTGCGCGATTATTTCGAGCTGTTGAAGCCGCGCGTGATGTCGCTCGTGGTGTTCACGGGCCTGATCGGCGTGGTCATCGCACCGGGCCATATCCATCCGTTCATGGCGGCCCTCGCGGTGCTGGCGATCGCATTGGGTTCGGGGGCGGCCGGCTGCATCAACATGTGGTACGAGCGCGACCTCGATGCGCTGATGACCCGTACGCGCAACCGTCCGCTGCCGAGCGGCCGGGTCGAGCCGGACGACGCGCTGGGGCTGGGCGTGCTGCTGTCGATCTTCTCGGTCGCGCTGATGGCGGTCGCCACCAATTTCGTCGCGGCAGCCCTGCTGGCCGCGGCGATCCTGTTCTATGTCTTCGTCTACACCGTCTGGCTCAAGCGCCGGACGCCGCAGAACATCGTGATCGGCGGCGCTGCCGGCGCCTTCCCGCCGATGATCGGCTGGGCCGCGGTGACCGGCGATGTGTCGGCCGTGGGCATAGCCTTGTTCCTGCTGATCTTCCTGTGGACGCCGCCGCACTTCTGGGCACTCTCGCTCTATCGCAGCGACGACTATCGTCGCGCCGGCGTGCCGATGCTGCCGGTCGTCGCCGGCCCGCGCGAGACCAAGCGTCAGATGCTGCTCTACACGCTGGTTCTGGCGCCGGTCGCCCTCGCGCCGACCCTGCTGGGCGCCGTCGGCTGGCTCTATGGCAGCGTGGCCCTGGCGTTGAGCGTGGCCTTCATCGGCCATGCCATCGTCGTCTGGCGCTCGCCGGACGATGCATCGGGCGACCGCGTTGCCAAGCGCATGTTCCTGTTTTCCCTGTTCTATCTTGCGGCGCTGTTCGCGGCCTTGCCGCTCGACAGGGCTCTGGTTGGATGAGCGCCGTCATGGTGAAGTCGCCCCGCCCCGGGGACGCCGATCTGCCCCGCCGTCCCGGCGACACGGACCTGCATCGCCGTCAGCGCGCCAAGAACCTTGTCACGGTCGGTCTGCTGCTGCTGCTGGCCGCGATGTTCTTTGCGCTCACCATGGTGCGCATGGGCGACAAGCTATGAGCCAGCCGCAATACAACAAGAGCAACGGGCGCGTTGCGTTCTGGCTGGTCACGGCGGTGTTCGGCATGGTCTGCCTGGCCTACGCTGCCTCGCCGCTCTACGACCTGTTCTGCCGCACCACCGGTTTCGCCGGCACGCCGATCCGGGCCGAGGAAGGCGACCGGCCGGTGCTCGCCCGGACCGTCAACGTGCGTTTCGACTCCACCGTCGATCCCAATCTGGCGTGGTACTTCGAGCCGCTCGAGCGTGAAGTCAAAGTGCATCTGGGCGAGGAGAAGCTCGTCTTCTTCCGCGCGACCAACAAATCGCAGCGGCCGATCGTCGGCACGGCGGTCTACAACGTGACGCCCGAGCCCGCCGGTCCGTGGTTCAACAAGGTGCAATGCTTCTGCTTCACCGAGCAGCTTTTGCGGCCGGGCCAGTCGGTCGACCTGCCCGTGACATTCTTCGTCGATCCCGACATGGACAAGGATCGGCGCTACGACAATGTCCGCACCATCACGCTGTCGTACACTTTCTACGAGGCGAAGACGGAGCGGGCGAAGACCTTGCTGGGCGAATTGCTCAGCGGACCTAATAGCGAACGTAATGGAAAGGGTGGATGATCATGGCTGGCGGCACACCGAAGCATCCCTATCATCTGGTCGACCCGAGCCCGTGGCCGGCTCTGGGCGCGGTCGGCGCCTTCATCCTGGCGATGAGCGCAGTGGTCGGCATGCATCCGGACATTTTCGGCCAGGGGTTCGAGACCTTCGCCAAGTCGATCCACTGGTGGATAGTCATACCGGGCTTCATCGTCGTCCTCGCCACCATGTGGTGGTGGTGGAGCGACGTCATCGTGGAGTCGCGCAAGTATCACAACGCCGTGGTGTCGATCGGCCTGCGCTACGGCATGATCCTGTTCATCGCCTCCGAGGTGTTGTTCTTCGCGGCGTTCTTCTGGGCCTTCTTCGACGCCGCGCTCTACCCCGGGTCGCCGGAGATGCCGGGCCGCACCGAGGCGACCGGCGGCATCTGGCCGCCCAAGGGCGTCCACGTCATCGCGCCCTTCGACCTGCCGTTCATGAACACCCTGATCCTGCTGCTCTCGGGCACCACGGTCACCTGGGCGCATCATTCGATCCTCGAGGGCAACAAGCGCGACGCGGTGCGTGGCCTGCTGCTGACGGTCCTCCTGGGAGCGTGCTTCACCGGCATTCAGCTCTTCGAATACATGCACGCGCCGTTCGGCTTCGCCGACAACATCTACACATCGACCTTTTTCATGGCGACCGGCTTCCACGGTTTCCATGTCTTCATCGGCACGACCTTCCTGCTGGTTTGCCTGTTCCGCGCCATGAAAGGCCAGTTCTCGCCCAAGCAGCATTTCGGCTTCGAGGCGGCGGCCTGGTATTGGCATTTCGTCGACGTGGTATGGCTGTTCCTGTTCTTCTGCATCTACTGGTGGGGCTCTGGCCATGCACCGATCGGCGAACACTGACGCCTCGCTCCGGTCACGAAGCGGGCTATGATCGGGACCGCCGGGCGATTGCCCGGCGGTTCGTCTTTTGGGAGGACGCGATGTCCGAATGGCCGCCGCAATCGCCCTTGGATGTCGCCGTGCGCTGCGCTTGTCCGCGCTGCGGCAGGGGCAGGCTGTTCCGTGGCGTTCTCACGGTGGTCGACCGTTGCGCCGTTTGCGACCTCGATCTGCGCGCCAACGATTCCGGCGATGGGCCGGCGGTCTTCGTCATCCTGGGCCTCGGCGCCTTGATGATGATTCTGGTCTTCTGGGTCGAGTTTCGCTTCCAGCCGCCGGTCTGGGTCTATGTGGTGGTGTTCGGGCCGCTGACTTTCGGGATCGCGATCGGACTGCTGAGATTTCTGAAGGCGCTGCTGGTAGCGCAGCAATACACCCACCGCTCGACGGCGCTCGACGGGGAGAAGGACATACGATGATCAGGCTGAGGCCCGCTCTTTGGCCCACCCTCGTGACGCTGCCGATGATGGCGCTCTGCCTCGGTCTCGGCATCTGGCAACTGGAGCGCCGAGAGTGGAAGCGCGACATTCTCGATCGCATCGCCACCAACCAGGCGGCACAGCCGATGACCATCGACGAATTGCTGCATGGCGATCCGCTGCGGATGGAATACGGCCGGGTGAAGCTCGCCGGCACCTTCCTGCACGATCACGAATTCTATCTCGCCGCCCGCAGCCGCGGCGACACGGTGGGGCTTCAGGTGGTGACCCCGCTCAAGCTGGATGACGGCCGCATCGTGCTGTTCGACCGTGGCTGGATTCCGTCGGAGCGGCGGGACCCGGCAAAGCGCATCCAGGGCCAGCTGACCGGTTCCGTCGCGCTGACCGGTGTCGTGCGCCGCGCCCAGCTTCAGCGCGGCTTCGCGCCGGCGAACTCGCCCGAACGCAACGTCTGGTTCCATGTCGACGTCCCGGCCATGCGCGCGCTCGCCGGCGCAACACCCGACGCGGAGCTCGACCGCTTCTTCGTAGAGGCCGACGCGACGCCCAACCCCGGCGGCGTGCCGATGGGCGGTCAGACCCAGCTGGATATCCCCAACGACCATCTGCAGTATTCCATCACTTGGTTCCTGCTCGCGCTGTCGCTGGCCGGCGTCTATCTCGCCTATCACTGGGAGCATGGCCGGCTCACCCTCAACGGCCGCACCAAGCAGAAGTCGCCGGAAGCCGACAGGATCTCTACCCGATGATCGCCAACGATCCCTACGCCGAGCTCGAGAAGCGCTTCGCCCGCATGAGCGCCATCAACCGCGCCGGCGCGATTCTCAACTGGGACCGGTCGACCATGATGCCGCCGGGCGCCTCGGCCGATCGCGCCGAGCAATTGGCGACGCTCGCCGTGCTCGGGCACGAGGCCATCGTGGCACCCGACATGTCCGATCTGCTGGCGCGTGCGGGCGAGGGGCGGGCGGCACTCGATCCGTGGCAGCAGGCCAACCTGCGCGAGATGCATCGCGCCTGGGTGCACGAGAATGCGCTGCCTGCCGATCTGGTCGAAGCGCGCACCAAGGCGGCCTCGGCCTGCGAGATGGCGTGGCGCGAGGCACGGCGGAATGCCGACTACAAGTCGCTGATCCCGACGCTCGCCGAGGTGCTGGTGGTCACGCGCCGCACCGGCGAGGCCAAGGGCGCCGCGCTCGGCGTGTCGCTCTACGACGCCTTGCTCGACGAGTTCGAGCCCGCCGGCCGCGCGGCGCGCGTCGATGAACTGTTCGCTGAATTGCGCGGCTTCCTGCCCGACCTGCTGGGCCGGGTGCTGGAGCGCCAGCGCAAGGCGCCGGCGGCACTGCCGCTCGAAGGGCCGTTCCCGATCGAGGCGCAGCGGCGACTGGGCGAGGGGTTGATCCGCGCCATCGGCTTCGACTTCGACCATGGCCGGCTCGATATCTCGGCCCATCCCTTCACCGGCGGTACGCCCGACGATGTGCGCATCACCACGCGCTACGACGAGGCCGATTTCGCCCGCGCGCTCATGGGCGTGCTGCACGAGACCGGCCATGCGCTCTACGAGGCGGGCCTGCCCAAGACTTGGGGACACCAGCCGGTCGGCCATGCGCGCGGCATGGTCCTGCATGAGAGCCAGTCGCTGCTGCTCGAGATGCAGGCCTGCCGCGGCCGCGCCTTCATCGATTTCGCCGCGCCCCATATGCGCGCGGCCTTCGGCCGGAGCGGACCGGCCTGGGAGGCCGACAACATCGCCCGGCTCTATACGCGGGTCGAACCCGGCTTCATCCGCGTCGATGCGGATGAGGTCACCTATCCGTTGCACATCATGCTGCGCTACCGGCTCGAGCGGGCGATGCTGATGGGCGACCTGGCGTTGGCCGACCTGCCGGGCGCCTGGAATGACGGTATGCGTGAGTTGTTGGGTATCGTGCCGCCCGACGACACCGTGGGCTGCCTGCAGGACATCCATTGGCCCGACGGCGGGTGGGGTTATTTCCCGACCTATACGCTGGGCGCACTGGCGGCGGCACAGCTCTTCGCGGCTGCCCGCAAAGCCGAACCGGGCCTGCTCGAATCCATCGGAAAGGGCGATTTCGCGCCGCTTTTACGCTGGCTGCGCGGCAATGTGCACGGCAAGGGCTCATTTGCCGCCACCGACGAGATCCTGACCGAGGCGACCGGCGCGCCGCTCGGCGTCTCGGCCTTCAAAGCCCATCTGGAAAGCCGCTATTTGTCGGCGTAAGAGAGGCCCCATGCTCGACCTCCGTCCCAACTGCGAATGCTGCGACAAGGACCTGCCCAACGGCGCGTCCGATGCGCTGATCTGCACTTTCGAGTGCACCTTTTGCGCCGACTGCGCGCGCACCCATTTCGACGGCCGCTGCCCCAATTGCACCGGCGACCTGGTGAAGCGCCCGACCCGGCCCGAGCGCGCGTTGGCCAAATTCCCGCCCTCGACCAAGCGCGTGCTCAAGCAACACGCCGCCTGCCGCCAACTGGCCTAGCCGGAGCAATATCTTGCGTTACATCAGTACCCGCCACGGCTCGCAGGGGACGCCTGCGCCGGTCGGCTTCGAAGACATCATGCTGGCCGGCCTGGCGCGTGACGGCGGACTCTATCTGCCGATGGAATGGCCGCAATTCTCCAAGGCCGAGATCGCGGCCATGCGCGGCCAACCCTACACCGAGATCGCCTATCGGGTGATGAAGCCGTTCATCGGCGAGGCCTTCGACGAGACGACCTTCCGCCAGCTGATCGCCGAGGCCTATGCCACCTTCGACGCGGCCGATGTGCTGCCGCTGAAGGCACTGAAGCCGCGTGGCAACAGCGGCCTGTATCTGCTGGAACTGTTCCACGGCCCGACGCTCGCCTTCAAGGATGTGGCGCTGCAGCTGCTCGGCCGCATGCTCGACGCCAAGCTGGTCGCCCGCAAGCAGCACGCCACCATCATTGGCGCCACCTCGGGCGATACCGGCTCGGCCGCGATCGCGGCGGTGCGCGACCGCAAGTCGATCGACATCTTCATGCTCTATCCGCAGGACCGGGTGAGCGAGGTGCAGCGCCGGCAGATGACGACAGTGCTGGCACCCAACGTCCATAACATCGCCATCACCGGCACTTTCGACGATTGCCAGGACCTCGCCAAGGCCTGCTTCAACGATCTGGCTTTCCGCGACCGTCACGCGTTGACGGCAGTGAATTCGATCAACTTCGCCCGGGTGATGGCGCAGATCGTCTATTACTTCTACGCCGCCGTGCGGTTGGGGGCGCCCGAGCGTCCGGTGGCCTTCACCGTGCCGACCGGCAATTTCGGCAATGTCTATGCGGGCTATGCCGCGTTACGCATGGGTTTGCCGGTGTCGCATTTCGTCGTCGCCGCCAACAGCAACGACATCCTCGCGCGCTTCTTCGAGACCGGCGCCATGACCATGACGGGCGTGACGCCGACGCTCAGTCCCAGCATGGACATCCAGATCTCGAGCAATTTCGAGCGCCTGCTGTTCGATCTGTTCGACCGCGACGGTGCGGCGCTGGCGAAGGCCATGGCCGAGTTCCGCCGCACCGGCACGCTCGGCGTCTCGGCCGAGGCGCACGCCTTGGTACGCCGCCTGTTCGATGCCGGCCGGGTCGACGATGAGGGTACGATCGCGGCCATCGCCGATTGCCACCGCCGCTACGGCGAGACGATCGATCCGCACACCGCCGTCGGCTATGCCGTGGCCGAGGCCAACCGTCGCGACCCCGCCATTCCCATGGTCGTGCTGGCCACCGCCCATCCCGCCAAGTTTCCCGACGCCGTCGCGCGCGCCACGGGCCAGCGCCCGGCCTTGCCCGCGCGACTCGCCGACCTGATGCAGCGCCCTGAACGGGTCGAGCGGCTGGGCAATGACATCGAAGCATTGAAGGGCCTGATCGACGAGCGAATGTCCGCGGCGCAACCGACACAAAAGGCAATGGCACGATGAGCAATGTCAAAGTGACAACCCTGGCAAACGGCCTGCGCGTGGCCGTCGACGAGATGCCGGAGGTCGAATCGGCGGCGCTCGGCGTCTGGGTCGGCTGCGGTACGCGCCACGAGAGCGCCGAACTCAACGGCATGGCGCATCTCCTGGAGCATATGGCCTTCAAGGGCACCAGGACGCGCAGCGCGCGCGCCATCGCCGAGCAGATCGAGGATGTGGGCGGCAGCCTCAATGCCTATACCGGCCGCGAGATCACCGCCTACCACGCCTCGGTGCTGAAGGAGGACGTGGCCCTCGGCATCGAGATGGTGTCCGACATCCTCCGCAATTCGGTGTTCGATCCCGACGAGCTGCAGCGCGAGCGCGGCGTGATCCTGCAGGAGATCGGCCAGGCGCTCGACACGCCCGACGATCTCGTCTTCGACCAGTTCCAGGAAACCGCTCTGCCCGGCCAGCCGCTCGGCCGGCCGGTGCTCGGCACCGCCGATTCGGTGGAAGCGATCGGCCGCGACGATCTGTTCGCCTATCTCGCCCGCCACTACACCGCCTCCAACATGGTGCTGTCGGCTGCGGGCCGCGTCCAACACGAGCACATCGTGGAATTGGCCGAGAAGCATTTCGGCTCGGTGCCGCGCACGCCCGCCAACGCCCCGGAGCCGGAGCGGCTGCGCTATGTCGGCGGCGACGGCCGCGAGGAGCGCGTGCTCGAGCAGGCGCATGTCGTGCTGGGCTGCGAGGGCATCGGCTATCGCGACCCCGACTATTTCGCGCTTGCCGTCTATTCGACCCTGTTCGGCGGCGGCATGTCCTCGCGCCTGTTCCAGCGCATCCGCGAGGAGCGGGGGCTGGTCTACGGCATCCACTCCTTCAATGCCGCCTATGCCGATGGTGGCCTGTTCGGCATCTATGCCGGCACGGGCGAAGACGACCTGGCGGAGCTGATCCCCGCCGTCTGCGAGGAGTTCGTCACCGTGGCCGACACGCTGGTCGAGCAGGAGATCGTGCGCGCCCGCAACCAGATCAAGGCCGGCACGCTGATGGCGCTGGAATCGAGTTCGGCGCGCTGCGAGCAGGCGGCGCGTCATCTGTTGATCCATGGCCGGCCGATTCCGTACGCCGAGATCGTGGCCCGTATCGAAGCGGTCGATCAGGACGCGGTACGCCGCGTCGCCCGTCGTTTGCTGCGGGGCAAGCTCACGCTGGCGGCACTGGGACCGATCGGCGGCCTGGAGTCGTTACAGGAGATCGCGGCGCGCCTGGCAGCGTAGCGCGAGTCGTCCTCAGGCGTAGCCGAAGGACCTGACGCCTGCTACGCGCGCGCTATCTGACGTCCGTGTCTAATCGGCCTGCGAGGTCCTTCGCTTCGCTCAGGACGACAGGTCTTGCTCACGCCGCTTCGGCGTATTCCCTCTCGCGCTTGGGCACGCCGATGGCGGCGCGCTCGGCGATCTTCTTCACCTCGGTGCTGTGGCGGACGAGGTTGTAGCGCAGCGCGGTGTAGAGATTGACCGGAAACGGCATGTCGGCGTTGAAATCGATGATCAGCACCACGCGCGTCTCGTCGGTCTCGTTTTTGACCCAATGCTCGCGCGTGTCATCAAACACCAGCGGCTCGCCTTCCTGCCAGAAGAAGTGGTGGCCACCGATCTCGATCCAGCATTTCTCCGGCTCTTTCGGCACGATCAGCGGATAGTGAAAGCGAATGACGCCGGCCGCCGAGCCGCGATGGGGCTCGATCTCGGCGCGGCCGTGCAGGATGCTGAAGAGCGCCGTATGGACGCCCGGGATGCGGTTGATGGCCGCGATCGTATCGGGCACCGCTTGCGTGTTCTCGGTGATCTCGTGGCCCCAGATCTTGAGCATGAAAGTGCGCCAGGCGCGGCCCGCGACATAAAGATCGCGCGGATGGACTTCATGCAGCGCCGGGATTTCCTCATGATGGGACAGCAGGTAATTGAGGTCGGCTTTGATCTTGTCGTGGCTTTTCGTCAGTTCGGCCAGGACCGGAAACTGAGCCAAGGCGTCGGCGCCGCCCAAGGGCAATTTGGGCATGCGACGCAGGATCATGTCCGACATCTTGAGATTGAATTTTTCCAGCGGCTCCTGCGGCAGCCAGATATTCTTGGTCAGGTAAAAGCGGCCTTTCTGACCGACATTGTCCGTTTCCATGACTTACAGGCCCCAAGGCGGTGTTAACTCAGCTATGATTTCGCCCTCCTGCGACGTGTTTTCAAGGTTTTTTTATCCTTTTGTACGCGGCTGACAGTCTCAATGACCCTCTTTAAGCCTCGGAGAACATGAAACATTTTGTAACCTGAGGTACAGTGCACCAGATATGTTCCGCTTCGCCGACGTGCCTTTGTCCCTGACCGGTATGACCCGCATCGCGGGAGATCGGGTCTTTTTACGCGCTCCCTCGATGGACGATTGGTCGGAGTGGGCGGAGCTGCGCGCCCGCAGCCGATCTTTCCTCACGCCCTGGGAACCAACTTGGCCGGATGACTCGCTGGGCCGGGATCATTTCCGGCGGCGCCTGCGCCAGCAGACGCGCGAATGGCGGGCCGGCGAGGCCTACGGCTTTTTCGTGTTTCTCAATGACGGCCGCCGGCTGGTGGGTGGCATCAACCTCAGCAACGTCCGCCGCGGCGTCGCTCAAACCGTCTCGCTGGGCTACTGGATGGGCCAACCCTTTGCCGGCCTCGGTCTGATGACCGAGGCCCTTGCGGCGACGCTGCCTTTCGTGTTCGACGAGCTGCGCCTGCATCGCCTGGAGGCCGCCTGCCTGCCGCACAACGAGCCGTCCAAGGCGGTCCTGGCCAAAGTGGGTTTCCATGAAGAGGGCCTCGCCCGCCAATATCTGCGGATCAATGGTCAGTGGGCCGATCACCTGTTGTTCGCGCTCCTGCGCGCCGACTACGACACGATGATGCGCGCCACGCGATAGGATTCTCATGCGCAATCTCACGCCTCAGACGATCACCCAGGCTTTTGCCGACTATGCCAAGAATGCACCCTCGGCGCGCACCCGCACCTTGCTGGTCGGGCTGGCCGACCATCTCCATCGCTTCGTGCGCGAACACCAGGTGACGCCGGCGGAGTGGGATGCCGCCATCGGCGCGCTCACCCGCGCAACCGCTTTCACCGACGACAAGCGCAACGAATACATCCTCTTTTCCGATCTGCTGGGGGTTTCATCGCTGATCGACATGGTGAACGCGGCCAAGACCGGCACGCCGTCCTCGGTGCTGGGCCCCTTCCATATCGAAGGGTCGCCGGAGCTGGCCAATGGCGGCGACCTGTGGCGCGGTCAGGTCGGCGAGCCGCTGGTGGTGAGCGGCCGCGTGACCGACGGGGCGGGCGCGCCACTCGAGGGCACCGTCCTCGCGCTGTGGCAGAATGCCGGCAACGGCCTCTACGCCCAGCAGGACAAGGACCAGGACCCGACCAATTATCACGCCCGTCTCACCGTCGCGCCCGACGGTACCTTTGCCTTCTCGACCGTGCGTCCGGTTTCCTACACGGTGCCGGACGACGGGCCGGCCGGCGATATGCTGCGCGCCCTGGGCCGCCACGCCTGGCGTCCCGCCCATCTGCACATGATCATCAAGGCGCCTGGCCGCGCGCCGCTGATCACCGAATTCTTTCCCGACGACGATGTCTATCTCGATCAGGATGCCGTGTTCGGCGTGCGCACCAATCTGGTGCTGCCGTTTCGCCGAACCACCGATCGCGCGGCGCTGCCGGCCAATCTGGCCGCGCGCGACAGCTTGCCGATGCCGGTCTGGTCGGCGGATCTGCAACTCGCCCTGCCGGATGCCTGACCTCGTCCGCCTGCGCGGGGTCTCGAAAGTCTTTGCCAATGGCGTTCAGGCGCTGGCCGATGTCTCGCTCGACGTGCGGACGGCTGAGTTTCTGAGCGTGCTCGGCCCCTCCGGCTGCGGAAAATCCACGCTCTTGCGCCTCATCAGCGGCCTCGCCACGCCTAGTGGTGGCACCATCGAAGGACCGGGAGGCGGGCGCACGGCGAGCGACCACGAACTCGGTTTCGTCTTCCAGGAGCCCACTTTGCTACCGTGGGCGACGGCGCTCGCCAACGTCATGTTGCCGTTCAAATTGCAGGGCATGGCCAAGTCGGAAAGCGAGGGCCGCGCGGCCGAGGCGCTGCGCCTGGTCGGCCTCGGCGGTTTCGAACAAGCCTATCCGCGCGAGCTGTCCGGCGGCATGAAGATGCGGGTGTCGATCGCGCGCGCCTTGGTGACGGCGCCGCGTCTGCTGCTGATGGATGAGCCTTTCGCCGCGCTCGATGAGATCACACGCCACCGCCTCAACGCGGATCTGCTCGCGCTCTGGGAAAGCCAGCGCTTTACCGTGGTCTTCGTCACCCATTCGGTGTTCGAGTCGGTCTTCCTGTCGCAGCGCATCGCCGTCATGGCGGCCCGGCCCGGCCGTGTCCTGTCCGAACTTGTCATCGATGCACCCTATCCGCGGTCCGAGTCCTTTCGCACCTCGGCCGAGTACGCGGCTCTATGCCGGCTCGCCTCGGCGCGGCTGGGCGAGGCGATGGCGGCATGAGCGCGCGCGTGTTCGCACCACGGGTGATCGCGCCGCTCGTCGTCGGCGTGGTCGCGCTGGTGCTTTGGGAAGCCGCCGTTCGGCTGGGCGGGGTGCCGAGCTATATCCTGCCCGGGCCGATCCTGATCGCCAAAACCCTGGTGACGGACTGGAGCACGCTGTGGCCATCCTTGCTGGTCACTCTGTCGGTGACGCTGGAGGCGCTGGCGGCGGCGGTGGTCGGCGGCGGCCTGCTGGCGGTGCTGTTCGTGCAGTCCAAATGGATCGAACTATCGTTTCTGCCCTACGCCATCATCCTGCAGGTGACGCCGATCGTGGCGATCGCGCCCTTGATCATCGTGTGGGCCAACAACGTCGATCTTTCGTTGCTGATCTGCGCCTGGATCGTCGCTTTCTTTCCGATCCTCTCGAGCACGATCCTGGGCCTCACCTCGGTCGACCATAATCTGCTGAGCCTGTTCGAGCTCTATGGCGCCGGTCGCTGGCGCACGCTGCTCCATCTGCGGCTGCCGGCGTCGCTGCCCTATTTTCTGAGCGGCCTGCGCATTTCGGGCGGCTTGGCGCTGATCGGCGCGGTGGTGGCGGAGTTCGTGGCTGGCGCCGGTGGCGCCGAGTCCGGTCTCGCCTACCGCATCCTCGAATCGGGCTATCAACTCAAGGTGCCTCGCATGTTCGCAGCCCTCACGCTGATTTCGGCGACCGGCATCGTGATCTTCCTGGTGGTGTCGCTGCTGTCGCATTTGCTGCTGCGCAAATGGCACGAAAGTGCGCTCAACCGCGAGAGCTAGGGCATACATTTTGTAGCAGGGACGGCGCAGATACACCAAATGAGGTGCCAAACTGGCGTGATTCATGCATGATATCCGCTGGGGAGATATCATGCCGTCACTGACTATCCGGCACGTCACGACCTACCGTTATCGCCAGCCTGTCGCCTTCGGCGAGCATCGGATGATGCTGCGTCCACGCGACTCGCACGATCAAAGGGTGGTCGAGGCTAGTCTCGCGATCACGCCGGAGCCCAGCAGCCTCCGCTTTGCCCAGGACGCTTTCGGCAATCATGTGGCGATCGCGCGGTTTGACGGCGTTTCGACGGAGCTGAGCTTCGAGAGCACCGTCCGCCTCGAGCATTCGCCGGTCCATCCCGCCGATCTCTCGATCGAGGAGATCGCCCAGACCTTTCCCGTCAACTACAGCGCCGACGAGCTGCCCGACCTCGCCCAGTGCATCCAGCGTCACCAGCCCGATCCGGAAAACAAGATCGCAAACTGGGCGCGCCGGTTTCTGCCCGCGAGCGGGTCGGTCGGCACGCTTGAGCTTCTGACGCGGCTCTCGCAGGGCATCAACCAGGGTTTCCTCTATCGGCGGCGCGAAGCCAAGGGCATCCAGCAGCCGCTCGAGACGCTGCGGCTCGGCCACGGCAGTTGCCGCGACTTTGCCATGCTGATGATCGAGGCGGCGCGCTCCTTCGGCTTTGCCGCGCGATTCGCGTCGGGTTATCTCGCCAGCGCGCTGGATGCGCCGCTCGGCGGCTCGGCGCACGGCGCAACTCATGCCTGGGCGCAGATCTATCTGCCAGGCGCCGGCTGGGTCGACTTCGACCCGACGAGCGGCAGCGTCGGCAAGAGCGGCCTCGTCACCGTCGCGGTCGTGCGCGATCCCGACCACGCGCTCCCGCTTCACGGCACCTTCATCGGCAGGGCGTCGGATCCGCTCGGCATGGAAGTTCAGGTGAGCGTCACGTCCCGGACACGGCCAAACGGCCTGATCGACTCGGAACCCAGCTCAAGGCCCCGCGTTGCTGATGCGATGGCTGGAGCTGCCAGCCACTAGGTGATCCCGAAGGAATTCCTCGGATGAAGATTCGTGTCGGCTACGAACTGATCTACGATTTCCCACAGCCGACACCCGTCATCATGGTCCTGGGCACGCATCTCACCCGGGCGTCAGACGTCGTCACCCCCGATTATCTGATCGTCACGCCGTCCGTGCCGATCTCGCCTTACCGCGACGCCTACGGCAACTGGTGCAGCCGCATCCTGGCGCCCGCCGGTCGCATGCGCCTGGCCGCCGAGGGCGTCGTGCGGGACACTGGCCTGCCGGATCCGGTCGTCCCTTCTGCCATCCAGCATCCTGTGGAGGATCTGCCAGCCGAGACGCTGGTCTATCTTCTCGGCAGCCGCTATTGCGAGACAGATCGCCTGACCAAGACGGCGTGGGACCTTTTCGCAAACACGCTGCCGGGCTGGGCGCGCGTCCAGGCGATCTGCGATTACGTCCATAATCACATTGCGTTCAATTATGAGGATGCCAACCCGACACGGACGGCGTCGGAAGCGTTCTACGAGCGGCGCGGCGTCTGCCGCGATTTCACCCATCTGGCGATCGCGTTCTGCCGTTCACTGAACATTCCGGCGCGCTATTGCACCGGCTATCTCAGCGACCTCGGCACGCCGAAGCCCTGGGCGGTCGGCGACTTCGCCGCCTGGTTCGAGGCCTATATCGGCGGGCGCTGGCAGATGTTCGATCCGCGCAACAACACGCCGCGGCTTGGGCGGGTGCTGATGGCGCGTGGCCGCGACGCCATCGACGTCGCGATCACCACGACCTTCGGGCCGAATACGTTGGTCAGCTTCAAGGTGGTGACCGATGAGACGCGCGCCAGCGCGGCGAAATCCGCCGCGAGCTGACGTCGCTCAGTCCTTCTCTTCCGCGAAGGTGTCGCGGAACGGATGCGCCGGATAGACGCCGAGGATGGTCAGTTCCTTGGAAAAGAACGCGAGTTCTTCCAGCGCGAACACCAGTGAACTGTCGTCGGGGTGGCCTTCGACGTCGGCATAGAACTGCGTGGCGAAGAAATTTCCGCCGACCATGTAGCTCTCGAGCTTGGTCATGTTGACGCCGTTGGTGGCGAAGCCGCCCATCGCCT
>Ga0193717_1000496_pt1 | contig 26325 bp, 25 predicted proteins | sample U2c2metaG_FD_145900 | JGI IMG/M metagenome (GOLD analysis project Ga0193717, IMG submission 145900) | Soil microbial communities from a riparian zone of the East river system, Colorado, United States - U2c2 | ecosystem: Environmental > Terrestrial > Soil > Riparian zone | place: USA: East River...
GAGCAGCTATGCCCCTCCGAACGCAATGGGCACTGTTTGGTTACGCGAGATATCGCTGAAACATTACGCCAAATAATTCTGAAAACGACAAACTTGGGGAATGCTAAGAGGCATCCCCCAAGCAGTTAATCGATGAAGGTTGGATTAGACGGACAGCTTGCGACGAACTGCACCGACGAGCCCCAGCACGCCGGTCGAGAGCATGAGCAGAGAGGATGGCTCCGGTATTTCGGACGATGTGATTTCCAAAGTGAAGTCCGAGGAGAAGGTATTATTCGGGCCGAAGTTATAGTTAGTGAGGCTGAATGTGCCGAGAGAGAATGTCGGGATAGCTTCAGAACCGGTGAAGAGCTGCGGTCCTGACTGATTGAGTATATTTCCGCCAAGGCAGCTAGTGTCGACTGGGTCGATGCATAGGCCGCCACCAGTGAGTTCGTTGAAGAAAGATATGAAGTAATTTGCCGGTGTGCCGTTCACATCGACGGCAACATTATTCATAGTGAATTGGAGGGCGTCATCGTTCTGAATTACCTGATCTGGTGTGGGGCTGGAAGGAAGTGAGAAGGCAAAGACGTTTGTGCCATCAGATAATTTGAAGTTATCGATGGGACTAGCGAAGGATACCGCGGCTGTCGAGCAACTAAAGGCGGTGACAAGCAGAAAAGTGCGCAATTTCATTGATGCCTCCTGGATAGATGCATTCAGAATTGAGCCGAGATCTCCTGCGGTATGCGATGTCAGGAGAGCAATGGAATATAGGAGCAATTCCATTGCCACTTAGTGGATATTGCTTTCAATGAGATACAGGGCTCGAGCAGACTGTGTTTGCACGATCTTGCCGGCAAATGAGCGAACGGTTTTCACAACAGTAAGGATCACTGCTTCCGGGATGGTTACGCCAGATATCGCTGAAACATTACGCCAAATAACTCCCAAAACAACAGCCTAGGCCCTGCGCTCCCCACCGAAGGGTAGAACAGGCAATGGCAAGAAGGACGGGGGAGGTTGGAAAGGCTCGGGCTGCTGGGATTAAATCAAGACCTTCGGGATCCTTCGCTCCGCTCAGGATGACGGCTAAAACAAACAACGGCAACTGCAAAGACAAACTGCAACGGCAATGGCAGTGATGGTGTGGCTGAGGGAGCCCTTGAGGTGGAATCAGGCGGAGTGGAGGGCGGCTTCTATGCCTGCGTTCACTTCTGCCTGGGCGAACTCGGCGGCTACGCGGATGCCGTTCATGATCGCCTTCTCGTTGGAGGAGCCGTGGCCCACGATGCAGACGCCGCGGACGCCGAGCAGGGGGGCTCCGCCGTACTCGGAGTAGTCGAGCCGCCTCTTGAAGTCGCTAATGGCTTTGCGGGAGAGGAGCGCGCCCACTTGCGAGGTGACGGTGGATTTGAGCGACTCCCGAAGAGCCCCACCGAAGAGTTTGGCGGCTCCCTCCGTGGTCTTGAGGGCTACGTTGCCTACGAAGCCGTCGCAGACAGAGACGTCGGCGTGACCGTTGAAGAGGTCGCGGCCTTCGACGTTGCCGATGAAGTTGATGCCTTGCAGGGCGCGGAGGAGAGGGAGGGTATCGCGGGTGAGGGAGTTGCCCTTGGAGTCCTCTTCGCCGATGGAGAGGAGGCCGACGCGGGGGTTGTGGATCTTGAGGACGTCCTTAGCGTACATGTGGCCCATGACGGCGAACTGGACGAGGTTGTCGGGGTCGCTGTCGACGTTGGCGCCTACGTCAAGGAGCAGGGAAGGGACGCCGCGAACGGTGGGGAGGATGGTGGCGAGGGCTGGGCGGTCGACGCCGGACAACATGCCGAGGACCATCTTGGCGGTGGCCATGGCGGCCCCGGTGTTGCCGGCAGTGAAGAAGCCGGCGGCACGGCCTGGACCTGAGGGACCCTTATGACCGTGGCCAGAGGCGAGGCCTTCGCGGACCATCTTGAGGCCGACGCGCATGGTGGAGTCGCGCTTGGTGCGGACGGCCTGCGCAGCCTTGTCCTGCATGGTGATCCACTCGGTGGCGGGGACGATGAAGACTGGCAGGTGGTGGTGGCCGCGGAGGTGTTGGCGGAGGATCGGGCGTAAGACATCCTCGGGCCCGACGAGGTGGACCCGGACGTCGTACTGACGCGCAGCGAGAATGGCCCCGCGAATCTCTGGTTCGGGGGCCTTATCTGAACCCATTGCGTCAACGACGATGTCAATCGGCATCAGGAAAAGATAGCAGTGTTTTGATGCCGAGCGTTAGCTTGCTTCTTTGACAGCAAGGACTTCGCGGCCCTTGTACGTACCGCACTTGCGGCAGGCACGATGGGGGAGCTTGCGCTCGTGGCAGTTGGGGCACTCGGAGAGACCGGTGGGGGTGAGGAAGTCATGGCTGCGGCGCTTGGCAGTCCGTTGCTTGGAGTGGCGCCGTTTCGGATTAGGCATTGCGGTGTCCCTTTCAATCGCGCTGCGCGGCCATGCGTAGGGCGCAGGCGACGAAGCAAAACTTGGTTTAGTGCTTTACCTCGATCTTGTCAGCCAGACTTGCCAGCGCATTCCAACGTGGATCCACGGGACCCTTATCGCAGGAGCATTGTGCAAGATTCAGATTCTGACCACAGCGGGGGCAAAGCCCTTGGCAGTCCGCTTTGCAGAGGGTACGACCTGGCAGGGAGAGCAACACCTGCTCACGCACCACATCCTCAAGCAAAAGACCGCTCTCCTGATAATACCCTATTTCGGTCTCGTCTTCGGTAATTGCGTGCTCGCCGGAGACGGCATCTGCCCCTTCGGGGCGGAAGATGAGGTCGAAGTTGCCGGATAAGGGGGTAGAGACGGGCTCGACGCAGCGGGCGCAGAGGATCTCGAAGTTGCCGCTGTATTGGGCGCGGAGGCGGATGTCGTGGACGTGAGAGTTGGAACTGCGGTGTTCGACGAGGAGGTCGGCCTCGCCTTTGACGGGCAGAGAGCCTACCTGATGGATGTCGGGGGCGTAGTCCAGGGTACCGGGGGCGATGGATTCATCGAAGTGAAGAGGCTCATCGACGAGTTGAAGCGGGGTGATCAGCACGTCTTTAAGGGTAGCAGGTTGGGGGTGGAGGTCAAATTCGGGTCACAGGCTGGAGCGTTAGACGTTTGTGCTCGATTCGTCGGTGGTCTGGATGCCGCCGGTGACACTGACAATTTCAATCTTCTGGAAGGTGAAGGAGATCTCCTGCAGCTCGCGCGGGTCGGCGAGGGAGCCGGCGGGCTGATTGTTGGGCAGCGTCTGGCGGACGGCGATGATGGAGGCGTTGGTCAGCTTGATGGTGTGATCGACCTGCTGGGTTCCGTCGCGGCTGGTGGTGAAAAACTCGAAGAGGACTGAGGTGAGGGTTTCATTGGTAAAGGCAGCCTGATAGAACTGCGGCGACGAGGCTCCCCACTCCTTGGTGAAGACGATGGGTTGGTGTTGCCGCTTGCCAGTGGCCTGGCCTGCGCCTGGGGAGACGGCGTGGGGAGAGAGGACTCCGTAGCTGAAGGCTACGCCGAGGATCTTGCCCTCGCGGCCCTTTTGTGTGGTCTCGCCCTTGAAGGCTCCCTGCTTTGCCCCGGTGACGGTTGCATAGAATTGAGTCGCCATCGACTGTCTCCCTCTTTAGTTGTGGAATGTCGGAGGCCCGGTTACGAGAGCAACATCGTAGCAGGTTGGATCTGGTTAGGGGACTAGCCAGGAGCGACCCTATTCGCCAGGCACCAGCGCGATTCCATCCAAGGCTACAATGATGCCGATGGACAGGGGGTGCCGTAGGCAGATGAGAGAGATTCTATGCATATTGGTGCTGCTGGGCGGGGCGGTTCTTCCGATGCGGGCGCAGGGTGGGCTGCGTGCTGCGGTGAGGCCAAACCTGAATGGGACATGGAAGCTGAATGCGGCGCAGAGCGACTTCGGGCAGGTTCCGCCGCCGATACGGCAGAGCGAGGTGGTGACGCAGGCGGGCGATGAGTTCGCGATTGCCATCACGCTCGAGAGGGAGCAGGGCAAGCAGAGCTACACGCTGCGGTTTCAGGCTGGCGGAGCGGAGATGCCGATGGCGCAGGGGTCGTTTGCCGACGATGCACCGTTCCGGATTCTGAGCGTGAAGGGAGAGTGGCAGGGGGCGGTGCTGGTGGTTATGGAGAAGGTGAGCTTTCAGGGCGAGGAGGGGGCGCTGAAGGCCAGTTATTCACTGTCTGCAGGAGGCAAGGTGTTGCGGAAGATGACGCATGTTGCGATGAATGCGGGTGAGTTCGATACGACGACGGTCTATGACAGGCAATGATGGGACAGGCAATGAGGAGTCTTCGGCTTGTCTGGAGTTGTGCTTGTCATCTACGCGGACCTGGTCTAGATTTCGTGGAGGCACGTAGCTCTCGCTGGAGGATCTCCGAATGAATCTGAAGATGACCGAACTGTTCCTGAATGAGTTGAAGCATGAGGCGGTGGGCACGCGCAAGGCACTGGAGCGGGTGCCGGAGGGGCACTACGATTGGAGGCCGCATCCGAAGTCGATGCCGTTTGGTTATCTGGCTTCGCTGGTGGCGACGATGCCGGTGTGGATCGAGCACATGATCAAGCTGGATGAGCTGGACTTCGCGCCGGTGGGTAGCAACGAGAACAAACCGCCTGAGCTGAGGACGGCGGCGGAGCTGGTGAAGGCTCTCGATGAGAATGTGGAACGGGCACGGGCGGCCTTGGAGGGGACGACGGACGAACACCTGATGACGACGTGGAAGCTGAAGGCGGGCGGGTACCTGGTGAGCGAGGATCCGCGTTATCTGACGATTCGCAACGGAGTGATGAATCACCTGGCGCATCATCGTGGACAACTGACGGTGTATCTGAGGCTGAATGAGGCTCTGGTGCCGGCGTTGTATGGGCCTTCGGCGGATGAGAGGGGCTTCTAGGGTGGAGGGGACGGCTCATCCGTCGTCTGCGTTTGCGTGTTCGCACCGAAGCGAGGTTAGATGCCGGGGTTATGGAAGAGGCGGATGCCGGCTATGCCTGCTGCTCCGGCTTCGAGACAGGCGTGTGTGTTTTCCGGGGTGACGCCACCGAGGGCGTAGACGGGGACGGGCGCGGCGGCGGCGCAGGCTTCGCGCAGGCGGTCGAGGCCGATGCCGGCGTGAATGGTCTGGCCTGCGACGAATTTTTCGAAGACCGGGGCGAAGAGGACGGCGTCGGTGTGCTGGCTTCGGGCTTGTTCGACTTCGGCTATGGAATGGCAGGAGACGGTGATCAGGGGCTGCCGGAGACGGGCTTTGGAGTAGAGATGACGAAGCTGGAGGGGGTTTAGTTCACCGGGGGTAGAGGTGAGGTGGACTCCGTGGGCGCAGGTGGCCATGGCTACGTCAAAGCGGGTGTTGATGAGGAGTTGGGTGTGGGTGCCTTCGATGGCGCGAAGGATATTTCGGGCGAGGATGGCTAGTTGTGTGGTGGGGAGATCTTTTTCGCGTAGTTGGATGATGTCGATTCCGTTGGCGGCCCAGAGGGCGGTCTGGCGCACCAGGGCGGCCTGCTGTTCGACTTCGGTGCCGGGAAAGAGGGCGCGGCTCGTGATGGCGTAACGGATCACGACGATAAGTTTAGTAGCATTGAGCGCTCTTGGGCATAGGTAGCAGGATTGTGTCTCCCTGTGGTGGGGGTGAAAGAGGGGGGAGAGGGTGGCATTGTGGTAGTTTTTAGGCAGTAGAGGCTTATTTACCTCATCGCCAAGACTGGCCCCCGAGGCCGCCGAGCACGGGCCACAAACCGGATCAACAACGACGCTACGGCGCAAAGAGTATGAGTTTATGAGCAGTGTGTACGATCTGATCGTTATCGGATCCGGCCCGGCCGGACAGCGTGCGGCAATTTATGCCTCCAAGCTGGGCAAGAAGGTCGCGCTGGTGGAGATGCGCGAGGTGGTAGGCGGGGCCTGCATCAGCACGGGCACGATTCCCTCGAAGACCATGCGGGAGGCGGTGCTCCACCTCTCGGGCTATAACTACAAGTCCATCTATGGGATGAACTACCGGGTGAAGGAACGCATTACTATGGCGGACCTCGCCTTCCGGGTGCAGCACGTCATCAAGACCGAGATCGACGTGACCGAGGCGCAGCTCTCGCGGAACAACATCGAGATGCTGGTGGGGGTGGCGAGCTTTGAAGATCCGACGCATGTGAAGGTGACGAACTCGCGGGGCGCGACCGTATACGAGGCGCAGAACGTCCTGATCGCCACGGGAACGAAGCCGGCTTCGTCGCCGAAGGTGCCGATCAACGGGCGCAGCATCATCAACAGCGACCTGGTGCTGGATCTGGTGAATCTGCCGAAGACGCTGATCGTGGTGGGCGGCGGCGTGATCGGGGTGGAGTACACCTGTATGTTCTCGGCCCTTGGGGTGCGGGTGACGCTGATTGAGCGGAGGCCGCGGCTGCTGGAGTTTGCCGATCAGGAGATCATTGAAGCGCTGAGCTATCACCTGCGGGACTCGCGGGTGACGATGCGGCTGAACGAAGAGGTGGAGAGCGTCGAGGAGATGCCGGACGGCACGGTCGTCGCTAACCTCGAGAGCAAGAAGAAGGTGCAGGGCGACGCGCTCCTGTATGCCGTCGGGCGGCAGGGCAATGTCGACGAGCTGAACCTGGCGGCAGTGGGAGTCGAGTCGGACTCGCGTGGGCGTATCCCGGTGGACAAGGACTTCAGGACGAAGGTGCCGACGATCTTTGCGGTGGGCGACGTGATCGGTTTTCCGTCGCTGGCTTCGGTGTCGATGGAGCAGGGCCGGGTTGCTGCAGCGCGGGCGTTCGGGGATGAGGATATTCTGTCGAATCCCGGGCTGTATCCGTACGGCATCTATACGATTCCGGAGATCAGCTTTATCGGCAAGACGGAGGAGCAGCTGACCGAGGAGGATGTTCCCTACGAGGTCGGCGTGGCGTACTACCGGGAGATTGCGCGAGGACAGATTCGCGGGGATACGACGGGAAGACTGAAGATAATCTTCCACCGGATGACGCATGCGATTCTGGGGGTTCATATCATCGGCGAGGGTGCGAGCGAGTTGTTGCACATCGGCCAGGCAGTGATGGCGCTGGGCGGAAAGCTGGATTATTTTGTGGATACGGTCTTCAACTATCCAACTCTTGCGGAATGTTATAAAGTTGCGGCTTTCAACGGGTTGAATCGCGTCAGTAAGTTTGAGTAAAGAACGCGGGCTCCAGGTAGAGGCGGGAAGAGGCATGGCAAAGACAATTGGCGTCATTTTATCGGAGCGCATCTCGGCTGGACTGGTCGTGGACCACAAGCTGGACGGGGCGTTGCGAAGCTTTCCTGAGAGTGAGGAAGACAGGGACGCTCTGGTGGAGCTGCACACGGATGCGCTGATTCAGACGATCAGCGAGCAGATCGTGCTGGCGGCGAACGGCGCGAACGACATTGCTGCGGTCGGGGTTGCGGTTCCTGGGCTGGTGAAGAGAGGGGTAGTGGAAGAGTCTCCGAATCTGCCGCAGCTCAAAGGCGCACGGATGCGGGAGCTGCTGACGACGCAGCTTCGGAGCCACGATCTCGACACAGCGGTGACGATTGTGAATGACGCGGATGGAATGGCGGCGGGGCTGGCTTCGACACATGGGAAGCTGGACAGCATGATTCGCGTGTGGACGCTGGGCGTTGGGATTGGGTATGGGCGATATCCATTTACTCCTGGAACCTGGGAGGGAGGGCACTCGGTGGTGACGCTCGATGACAAGGAGCGGTACTGCGGGTGCGGTGGATTCGGACACATGGAAGGCGTCATGGGGCATCGGGCAATGCGGCTGCGGTTTCTGGATATGGAGCCGGAGGAGGTCTTCGAGGCTGCGAAGAAGGGCGAGGCCCGGTGTGTGGAGTTCAAGCGGCTCTGGCACAAGGCGCTGGCGGCGGCTACGGCGACGTCGGTGCATATGGCGGGGCCGGGCAAGTTCTTCCTGACCGGCTTCAATGTGCGATTTATCGATATGTCGATGCTGAAGGACTACATGCAGCAGATGGTGAAGATGAGTCCGCTTCAGAGCTACGCGCTGGAGATCGTGGAAGACAAGCCGGAGGTTCGGGTGATTGGAGCGGCGGTGTCGGCGGAGCAGGCTGCGGCGCTGTAGCTGCGGAGCCTTAAAATCTGCGAGTCAGCCGGTTAGTGAGACAGCGGCTACTTTTGGCATGTAGGGCAGAAGTGCGTGCTCCGGCCGCCTACGACGACGCGTTTGATGGGGGTCTTGCAGATGCGGCAGGGTTGGCCTGTGCGGCTGTAGACGTGGTGGTGGAGTTGGAAGAAGCCGGCTACTCCGTCGGCGTCTACGTAGTCGGAGACCGAGGAACCGCCTAGCTTGATGGCGTCGCGGAGGACCTTCTGGAGGGCGGTGCGGAGGCGGGTGAGTTCGGCACGGGTGAGGCGACCGGCTTGGCGAAGGGGGCGGATGCCGGAGTGGAAGAGCGCCTCGTCGGCGTAGATGTTGCCGACACCGTGGAGCAGGCTCTGGTTGAGCAGCGCGGCCTTGATGGGGGTCTTGCGGTTGCGGAAGAGGGCGATGAAGTCTTCGAGCGGGATGGTGAGGGGCTCTTTGCCGGGACCTGCGTATTTTGTCTCGGCGTCGGCTGAGGCGACTACGGAGAGGCGGCCGAAGCGGCGGGCGTCTACGAAGCGCAGCTCTTTATTACCAGAGGCAGCATCGGGTCGGCTGCTGAGTGTGAGGATAGCGTGGGTGTGGGGTGGGATCGGGGTGTCCGGGGTGGAGACGAGGAGCCGGCCGGTCATGCCGAGGTGGACGAGAAACTGGGCGGATTTTTTGCTGCGAGTGAGATCGATGACGATGGTCTTGCCTACGCGGTAGACGCGGTCGATGCGACTCTTCGTGAGGACTTCGACGATCTCATCCGGGGGTGATTTGAAGGTCTGGGGCTTGTTGCTGGTCCAGACGGACTGGATGGTCTGGCCGTGGACGCGCTCGTGGACGCCGTTGGCGATGGTTTCGACTTCGGGGAGTTCGGGCATGGCCTTTGCAGTATATGGGTGAATTGGGTGGTGTGGTTGATCGCAGTATTGGTGGCTGCGAAATAGTTGGAGACTACGGGAGTTTTGTGCGGCTATACTTGTCCTCCTTATGAAGAATTCAATCCTTTTGCGTTCGACGGTAGTGTGTGCGGCTATGAGTGTTGCCGCGGGTCTCGGTTATGCGCAAGGCCATGCCAAAGCTGGCCTGCTGCTGACCATCAATCAGAAAGATGCCACCATGAGCCTTGTCGATGTTGCCGCGGGCAAGGTTGTTGCGTCCGTACCGGTGGGTGGCGTGACCGGACATGAGGTAGCGGTGTCTCCGGATGGCAAGCTGGCTTATGTCCCCATCTATGGCAACGCCGGCGTGAGCAGGGCAGGGACGAACGGCAGCGAGATGGCTGTGATCGATATCGCCAGCCGCAAGGTTGTGAACAAGGTGGACTTTGGGCATGGGGTACGGCCACATTGTGCGGTCTACGACAAGAACAGCGGAATGCTGTATGTGACGACGGAGCTGGATAAGTCGGTGAGCATCATCGACCCGAAGACGCTGAAGATCGTCGGTTCGGTGCCTACGGGGCAGGAGCAGTCGCATATGCTGGCGCTGTCGCACGATGGGCTGCGTGGCTATACGGCAAATGTCGGTCCGGGGACGGTGTCGGTGCTGGACATGAAGGCGCGGAAGACGGTTGCGATTATCCCGATCTCGGGGAATACGCAGCGGATCGCGGTCTCGCGGGACGACAGCATGGTGTTTACTGCGGATCAGAAGGAGCCTCGGCTGGCGGTGATCGATACGGCGACGAACAAGGTGAAGACGTGGGTTCCGCTGCCGGCTAAGGCTTACGGCACGGCTCCGACTGTCGATGGGCGATGGCTGCTGGTCACGCTGCGGGATGTGAAGCAGGTGGCGGTGGTCGATCTGAAGACGATGAAGGTGGCGCAGACGATCGATGTCCCGAGTGGACCGTCGGAGGTGATTGTAAGCGACGATGGGAAGTCGGCCTATGTGGCGTGCAACTTTGCCGATCAGGTGGCGATGATCGATCTGAAGTCGATGAAGGTGGCGCGGCTGATCGATGCTGGCAAGTTTACGGATGGGCTGGGTTGGGCACACTGATCGCGGTGAGGTTAGTAGTGGCCTGTCAGTCGAAGAACGGGTAGAAGGCTGGAGTAGTCGTCGGTCCAAGCTCGGAGCCCGGGGATGGCGGGCACCGGCAAGGCTATGGATACGATGTCGGGGCGATTGAAGAAGTCGGCGTTGGTGCTTACCAGAACCCAGGCGGATCGGTAGGCTCCGCGCGACTCAGTTGAAGGGCTATCGACGATTCTCGCCAGCATGCCCGCAGCGGCGGCCAGCTGGGCTATCTCGGGTGCGAGATCCACATATTGATTGGAGACGTGGAAGGCGAGGATGCCGTTCGCGGCGAGATGTCTGCGATAGAGCGCGAGAGCCTCTGCCGTGAGCAGGTGCAGGGGGATGGCGTCGCCGGAGAAGGCGTCGACGACGAGAACGTCGAAGTGCTGTGGGGCTTCCTGGGTGAGCGAGGCGCGGGCGTCGCCCTCCGCGAAGGTGATCTGGGCGGCGGAGTTGCGGAGGTAGGTGAAGAGGTTTTCCGCGATGGGCCGGACGAGAGGGTTGATCTCGTAGAAGCGGATGCGGTCGGCCGGGGTGCCGTAGGCGGCCAGGGTTCCCGCGCCGAGGCCTATGACTCCTATGTTGCGTCCTGCATTGCTGCGTCCTGTATGGCCGGGGCGGTCTTCGCAGCAGTGAAGCAGGGCCAGGCCGACGCCTGAGTCTTCGGCATAGTAGGTGGTCGGGATCTTGCTTTTGCCGGGGGCGAAGAGTTGCGTTCCGTGCTGGATGGCGCCGTTCAGAAGCATTCGCACTGGCGCGTTCTGTGGTGGGGTGAAGCTTTGTTTCACGCGCAGTGCGCCGTAGAAGTTCCGCACCTGGATTAGGGCCTCGCGCGCGTTGGCGGTGTGCAGTAATACCACCAGAGCCAGCAACAGTGCGCTTCCGGTGGACCAGAGGAGGCGCTGGCCCCATCCATCGCTCCATGTGACAAAGAGTGCGAGGACGGCAATCATCAGGAACGAGATGGCGATATCGTAGTTCGCGGTGAAGAGGAGCGGGCTGGCGATGCCGATGAAGAAGGTCCCTGCCGCTCCGCCAGCGGCGACGAGGAGATAGAAGAGAGTGGTCTCGGAGACGCGCTGGGGACGCAGAGCGTAGGCCTCTGCATGACAGAAGAGGCAGGCGAGGAAGAGTTCGACCAGGAAGAACAGGATGCCGATACCGATGGGCAGGTCGGTGTCGATCTTCGAGAGGGCGTAGCCCAGGCTTGCGAGCATCAGGACGAGGAGGCGGACGATGACTCCTCGACGGTAGAGGCTGGGGTACTCGAAGGCGAGGATGAAGGTGAGCAGGTAGACGGCTAGCGGAAGTATCCAGAGGAGCGGGATGGCCGCGATGTTGACGGTGAGGTGGCTGGTGACCGCGCTCAACTGCATGGCGGCGGCCATGGGAAGGAGGAACCAGAGCCACTTCTTCGCGGCGGAGGAGGGCGGCGTGTCCGGCGGCGGTTCTTGCCTGAGGCTCGGCTGACTTATCGATCGCACCTGACGGGAGAGGATGGCGCACAGGATGGCATAGGCGACGAAGCCCAACGACCAGAGGATGCGCTGGAGTTTAAGCGAGAGATGCGGCTCGACGAGGGTGGGGTAGAGGACTAGCGCCAGCAGCGAGCCTGCGTTGGAGAGTGCGAAGAGGCGATACCAGATCCTGCCTTCTTCGCTGCGGGAGAGCCAGACCTGCAGGAGTGGGCTGGTGGATCCGAGCAGGAGGAACGGCAGGCCGATGGTTGCGGCAAGGGTGACGAAGATCGTCGTGACGGGATGGGTCGTGCCGTGGCTCAGGTTGAGATGAAAGAGAGAGGCTATGGCTGAAAGGACGATCGCCAGTGCGAGCAGGGCAAGATGCAGGCTCTGCCGCTGGCGGGTGAACGGGGTACGGTTCAGCCAGTGAGCGTAGAGGTAGCCGAGCAGTAGCGTGAGCTGGAAGAAGACCAGACAGGTAAGCCACACCGCGGAGGAGCCACCCAGCACGGGGAGCAGCTGTTTCGCCGCCATGGGCTCAACCAGGAAGAGGAGAAACGCCGAGAGAAAGACAGCACTGCAGTACAGCAACCGGGATGAGGTCATAGAAAAAGAACACCGAAAGATGAGCCAGTTTATGCTATCTGCCCGCTGTGTATTTCGGAGGGCTGACATTGAAGGGCCATTTGAACCAAGGGGCCTTAGCCGATTTCGGGGGCTGCAGCCAGTGAATTCAAGAGCAAGAAACGGAGTGTGGGACCCGATAGGCAGCGCTAGCCTTGACTCTGGTCGTCAAGCATCATGGCGCGCAACGACCAAAACTGAGGTCGAGGCAGAACTTGAGATGAGAAAGCCAAAAGATATTCACGCGATAGTGGTTTGGGAGGTTGCGCAGTTTCTGGTGACGAGTGATCGAGGTGCATCCTGGGCTACATCGCCTGCTGTTCGCAAGGTGATGCAGGGGAACAAGTCTCGGGACACCCAGCCAGAGGTCGCAGTACGGTGCGCGGTGCATGCGATGGGGATGGCTATCGCGTGGCAGAACGGCCTGTCGCAGCACTACGGCGAACCGCAGATATGGTGTTTTCTCGTGCGCGCATCGCAGTCTTCGTCGACGGATGCTTCTGGCATGGATGTCCCGCGCATCATTCGCCGCCAAAGTCCAACGCCGACTATTGGGCTGCGAAGATTGCAACGAACAAGGCTCGCGATACGCACACGACCGCATCGTTTGAAGAAGCGGGGTGGACGGTGATGCGCTTCTGGGCGCACGAAGAACCACGCGGCGTAGCTGCGCAAATCGCAGCAGAGGTGCGCTGTAGGCTAGCACCAGGGATGATGCAGAGGGCAAAGAGTCGGCGAAGCGTATCCGCTGACAAGAGGAGATTGGGATGCCGATAAAAGAACATTTCTTCATGGATTCGCCGTTGGGGCCTTTGACTCTGGTGCACACCGACGGCATTCTCAGCGGTATCTACATGCCCAGCCACCTGCGCGGACCCAATGTGGAGACACTCGGCTCACGCGCTCGGTCTGGCTTCGAGGCTGTGGTGGAGCAGCTGCACGAGTATTTCGACAGGAAGCGTACCGAGTTCACATTTCCCAGCGCAGCAACCGGAACGGGGTTCCAACAGCGTATATGGGAGCTTTTGAGAGAGATTCCTTATGGGGAGACCCGCACATATGCGCAGCTCGCCGACGCGTTCGGCAACAGGGCTGCGATCCGGGCCGTAGGTCTGGCCAATGGCCGGAACCCTATCAGTATTGTCGTACCATGTCATCGCGTGGTGGGGAGCGACGGGAGTCTGACCGGGTATGCCGGCGGTCTCGATCGCAAACGATTCCTGCTGGAGTTGGAGAATGCGCCTATGGCGCGCCAAGCCAGACTTCTCTGACAGACAAGCACTTCCGGAACGTAGGACACGATATGATGGGAGAGGCGCGTTTCGCCTTTGCGATTTGCGCCGATCCAGCCAAACCAATCCTTTGGAGAACACATTCGTCGTGAATCAACGCAAATCAGCGGTAGTTTTGGGTGCCCAGTGGGGTGATGAGGGTAAAGGCAAGATCGTCGACGTGCTGTCGGAGCGGTTCTCCGTGGTGGCGCGTTTCGCGGGAGGCCATAACGCCGGACATACAGTCATCATCAAGGGCAAGAAGTTTGTGCTACAGCTGATTCCGTGCGGTGTTCTGCGGCCGGAGTGCAAGGGTGTGATTGGAAATGGCGTTGTGTTGGATCCGATGGCCTTCCTGAGTGAGGTGAAGAAGCTGAAGGACGCCGGTCTGCCGGTGGATGGCCAGCTGTTCGTGTCGAACCGGGCGCAGGTGATTCTCCCCTATCACCGGATGATCGAGCTGGCGGCCGAGACGGCTCCAGGACGGACGAAGATTGGGACGACGCGGCGGGGTATCGGACCGGCGTATGAGGACAAGATCCATCGCAATGGGTTGCGGGTGGTAGACCTGCTGAACTCGGCTCTGCTGCGGACGCACATCAAGAACGCCTGCGATGAGAAGAACACGATCGCGCATGCGCTGTTTGGCACGGAGCCTCTGGATCCAAAGGGGATGTATGAGGAGTACTCGCGGGCAGCCGAGCAGATTGCCCCGTTTGTGACGGATACGGCCGTCATGCTGAATGAGGCGATTCGGAACGGCGAGAAGGTGATGTTCGAGGGGGCGCAGGGTGCGCTGCTCGATATCGACCATGGGACGTATCCGTTTGTGACATCCTCGTCGGCTACGGCGGGGGGGGCAGTTACCGGGACGGGCGTCGGGCCGACGCAGATCGGCACAGTGATCGGTGTGACCAAGGCTTATGTGACGCGTGTCGGCGAGGGGCCGTTTCCGACGGAGATTCACGACAACTCCGCCGATCTGCTCCGAGCGCGTGGGCAGGAGTATGGTGCGGTGACGGGTCGCCCGCGGCGCTGTGGCTGGCTGGATCTGCCGTTGCTGCGCTATAGCAACATGATCAACGGCACGGAGTGGCTGGTGGTCACCAAGATGGACGTGATGGACGAGTGTGCGGAGATTCCAGTCTGCACTGGCTACAAGATTGACGGAAAGATCACAGATGTGATCCCTGCCGATATGCGCGGGTTTGAGTCGATTCAGCCGATCTACACGACGCTGAAGGGCTGGAAGACGTCGACCGAGGGCATCACCGAATTCGACAAGCTGCCACAGTTGGCACAGGATTATCTGCGGTTCCTGGAGAAGGAGTCGGGTGCGAAGATTGGAATGGTTTCTACCGGGCCAGATCGTGACCAGACGATGACGCTGCCGGAGTTCGCCGAGACGCTGGAAGCTTGAGCTTATGGCGGGACCGAGGTCCCGCCCGCTTCAAAACGATGACTTGTCGGCAGCCGTTCAAGAGAGAAAAGGGCAGACTATGTTGAGTTTTATCGTACGGATGAGGTTTGAGCAGGAGGATTGCGAGCAGGTCGCCGAGTGGCTGCGGCTCCTGACGTCCGCTTCGCGACAGGAGCCCGGATGTGTGAGCTATATTCCTCACTTTGTCGAAGGGGACCCCTGCACGGTGCTGATCTACGAGCAGTATGTGGATGAGGCTGCGCTGGAGCATCACCGCAACGCCCCGCACTTCCATCAATACGCGGTTGGGGGCCTCTATCAGAGGATGCGTGATCGACAGCTTGAAAATCTGACTGCTGTCTGTTGATCTATTGAGGCTTGTTGCCTTTCCGCGGCACCGCAACACAACGGTACAACTAAGCGGCTTTGACTCTGGGCGGCGAACCGGTCTAACATCCGGTACGTCTATGCCTCGGCCTGTCCAATTATTTCGCCCCTCTCTGTTAGCTGCTGTGGCTTTGCTGACATGTTTCGCCGCGGGGGGTGAGGCACGGCCTGTTTTGGCGGGTGGCACTCATTCCGAGAAGAAGCACGATGTCAAACGGCAGGTAGAGTTGCTGGAGGAACAGTGGCGGACAGCTCAGCTGGCGAGCGATGCTGCCACTATGGACAAGTTGCTTTCAGACGACTTTATCGGCATCTCCATGTCGGGTCAGGTGAGCACCAAGGCGCAGCAACTCGACCGGGTACGCGAGCATAAGCTGACGCTCAGCAAGATAGAGCTAAGCGATAGGAAGATAAAACTGATCGGTGGCATTGCGATTGTGACGTCGCGGGCAGAGGTCGAAGGGATCAATGAAAACGGCTCCGTGAAGGGGACGTTCCGGTATACAAGGGTGTATCAGCGCCTGCCTTCAGGCGGATGGAAGATTACGAGCTTTGAGGCAACGCGGATTCCATCGCCGAAGACATCCTCCAATGAACAGCGAGCGGCAAAGCCGACGCCCGTTGCCGGCACATCGAGCTCCGATCCAAGATTCAACTAAGCATAGAATTATCAGGAAGATGTACCAATTAGAAGACCCTGCCGATTGGGGCAGGGTCTTTTCCAGCTCGGGTAGAGCAGCTTGCGGACCGGTCAAGCGATCTTCGAATCGGTAAAGGTTGAGACGGAGAGCGTTTTTATGCGACCTAAGTTTCCAGCAATGTTCAACCCGAGGACTCTGCGATAGAGAGAGCGAGTGGAGCCGGTAAGGCATGCATCTTCCGACTCATGAGGGAAGAGCGGGAGATAGCGGCTCTCGGCTTTTCCAAAACGGCGACGTTGTGCTGTGACCAAGTAGGGATGTGGACGAACTGCGACACTACCGTAGTTCGCTCGTGACGCGGACGAACCAGATTTGTCCGATGCGGGGGGATACTTGGAGAGGATTGCCATTGGGATCCCTCGATACGGCGAGGATTTCGCCTTCAGATGATAAGTTAGATGGTCCCTATGTTACCGGCGTTGTATTAAGTTTGAACGCTTCATGAAGCTTTGTCCACGTAATATCCAATGTCTCCGGCAGGACCCGGGTTTCGCCGGTGACGGTCATGAAGTTGGTGTCGCCACTCCATCGCGGGAGTGCGTGCAGATGGATATGTTCCGCGATGCCGGCACCCGCGGCTTCTCCCAGATTCATGCCGAGGTTTAGACCGTCGGGTCGATAGACATGGCGAAGTGAGACTTCGGCACGCCGGGTGATGAGCATCATCTCCTGCGCGGCGTCCGTGGGCAGCGCCGCCAGGGAATCGAGATGAAGGTACGGGACGATCAGGACATGGCCGGTCGAGTAAGGATAGGCGTTGAGGCAGACGAAGCAGTGGGTGCCACGGCAGACGATGCGGGCGGCCTGCTCGGCAAGCTCCGGCTGCTTGCCGTGGGCAATGGCGTAGTCAGTGGCCGCGATCATGTTGCAAAAGACACAGTGTCTATCCTCGGCGGCAGGCCAATCTGAGAGGGCGGGGGGCACACCGGTTCGAGCCTGCGCGTCCGCGCGGGTGACGTAGCTGTAGCGCCAGGGGGTCCAGAGGCGATCCATATAAGGGCGAGTATAGCGGGCAGGCGGGCGATAAAGGCACATGAGGCAAGATGGCGACGAAAAGGAGAGGCTCTTTCGACGATCACCATGACATGGTGATTAAAATGCCGTGTTGAGGGGTAGTTTGGTTGACGTACGTCCTCCAAAGTTCTATGCTTTTAGGTGAGCCACTGCGTGTGGGATCCAAGTGCAGCCGCTCCTCTGCTAGAAGTGATTCATTCCTGCCTGCCGAGCTTCAACGGGATGGAAAACCAGCCAGCGCTCTTCCAGGACTGCTGATGGTTCCCGGAGCAGCGTCGCCCGAGAGGGAACGAATTCTTGGATCCCGGAGTCCGCATTCACCATGGTAGACAACCATAATCCTGACCAAACCGAGAGCAAACCCCTGACCACCGAATTGGAAGTCCTATCGCACGAAGCGACAGCGGCTAACGCCGACCTGTCTTCTGAATCCACCTCAACCCAACAGCATGAGACCGCACAAGACACGTCCACCGGCGCAACTGGCGAAGCGCAGGGCGACGTCGCAACTGCGACAGCCGTTCATGACGAGCCGGACTACGATGCAGCCGATTTTGCAGCTGCATTGGCCAATTTTGACCGCGAACAGGCCGCTGAGACGGCTGCTGCCCAGAACCTGACCACAGAAGAGGTCATCGTTACAGGCACCGTCGTCAAGATTACGGACAAGCACGTCGTTGTCGATATTGGTCTCAAGTCTGAGGGCCTCATTCCGCTCGAGCAGGTTTTGGACACCAATGGCGTGTCCAAGTTCCAGGCGGGCGATTCGGTCGAGGTTGTGGTTGAGCGTGAAGAGCCTGAAGGTGGCTACCTTGTCAGCTATGACAAGGCTCTCCGTCATAAGGTCTGGGACAAGCTCGAGCAGGCTGCCAACGACAAGGTTCCCGTCAAGGGCATGGTCCTCAGCCGCGTCAAGGGCGGTCTGACCGTCGACATCGGCATCAAGGCCTTTCTGCCGGGTTCTCAGGTCGAGGTTCGCCCTGTCCGTAATCTGGACGGTTACATCGGCACCGAGATCGAAGTTCGCGTCATCAAGCTGAACAAAAAGCGCGGCAACGTCGTCATCAGCCGTAAGGAACTTCTGGAAGAAGACCAGAACGCCAAGAAGGCCGTCACGCTTTCGACTCTGGAAGAGGGCAGCATCCTGACCGGAACCGTAAAGAACCTGACCGACTACGGCGCCTTCGTCGATATGGGCGGCCTCGATGGTCTGCTGCACATCACCGACATGAGCTGGGGCCGGTTGACGCATCCCCGCGACTTGGTCAACGTCGGCGACGAGATCCAGGTGAAGGTGCTGAAGTTTGACAAGGACAAGCAGCGCGTCTCGCTCGGCTTCAAGCAGCTGACTCCTGACCCGTGGCTCGATGCCACCGAGCGCTACCCGATCGGTGCGCAGGTTCGCGGTCGCGTCCTCTCGGTCACTGACTATGGCGCGTTCGTTGAGCTGGAGCAGGGTATCGAAGGACTTGTTCACGTCTCCGAGATGACCTGGTCGAAGCGGATGAAGCACCCATCGAAGATGGTCAAGCCTGGCGATGAGGTCGATACCATCATCCTGAGCGTGAACCCGAACGACCGCCGCATCTCGCTGGGCATGAAGCAGCTTCAGGACAACCCCTGGGAGCAGCTTGAGGACAAGTACCCCACCGGTGCAATCATCGAGGGCCGTGTTCGCAACCTGACCGACTTCGGCGCCTTCATCGAGATCGAGGATGGCATCGATGGCCTGGTACATGTCTCGAACCTGAGCTGGACCAAGCGCATCAAGCATCCCTCGGAGGTCCTGAAGAAGGGTGAGAAGGTCAAGGCGATCGTTCTCGGCGTCGAGCCGGAGAATCGCCGCCTGTCGCTTGGCGTCAAGCAGCTGCAGCCGGATGTCTGGGATACGTTCTTCGCCCAGCACCGTGTTGGCGATGTCATCAAGGGCAAGATTCTGCGTACAGCGCAGTTTGGCGCCTTCGTTGAGATCGCTGAAGGAGTCGAGGGTCTGTGCCACGTCTCCGAGGCTGTCGATGCGAATCACCAGCCTGTGCAGATGGATGTTGACTCCGAGCACGAGTTCAAGATCGTCAAGATGAATCAGGAAGAGAAGAAGGTTGGTCTCAGCATCCGTGCCGTCGGCGAAGAGGCCAGTCGTGCAGAGGTCGAGAGCTACAAGGAGCGCGAGAAGTCTCCCAAGGGATCCTCGAGTTCTTCTTCCTCTTCAAGCAACAGCAGCAGCACAACTCTGGGCGATCTGATCAACTGGAAGCGCTCTGAGCGTGAATAGCCTCAAACGTAGCAAGTAATAAAAGGGCCGTCTCAAGTGGGACGGCCCTTTTATTTGATCTGCAAGGAAGCGACTTCATCAACGAGTCAAGAACCAGACGCAAGAAAGCCGTTCCCTGTGGAACGGCTTTCTTGTTGTGTATGGCTTTCTTTATGCGGAGATGGAGCGCAGAGCAGCCGGAGAATCAATGCTGACTGGCATCTTGGCAGAGGCACGCCGCATGACTTCAAGTTCGGCTGGAGCAAAGAGCTCCGGTGGAATGCCGCCGACAGCGACATAACCAGGCTCGTCGCCCAAGGCAAGCGATATCTGATTCCAGCGCAGGAACGGTGAGGTCGTGGGCAGCACGATCAGGCGACGCTTCGGCTCTGGGATGGCGAAGTAAGCCGACCAGATGAGGAATGTCAGGCAGACCGCGAGACCACTCACGATATTCACGACGGAGTACACTTGCGAACTATGCGATAGCCAAGCTGAACGAACCAGATCCGTCGCTGCCAGGAAGCCCAAACCGAAGCTGATGCCGAAGATGCGGCTGCGATAGCTCAGACCCATCGGGCGGATGGCGAAGCAGACAAACAGCAACAGGCAGAGCGTAAGGATGCTCGATGTCTGCTGGAGCTGGGTGACCATGGCCACCATGAACTTTAAGCCGGAGAGGTGTGGAGTAAACGCTACTCCAAGTGCGACCGCGATTGATATCGCTGCTACCCAGCGGAACACCAGCATGCCCAAGGTCTGCAAACCCTTGAGAGGCTCCATTGCAAGCTTGAAGATGCTGTAGATGACGAGAAGCGAGAGAATCGCTTCCATGGCATAAGAAAGCCAGTAGACGTAAAAGTACATCTGGTACGCGAGGTGCCGCTCAATGCCTCGTGAGGAAAGATCGATAAGAGACAAGCAGGCTAATCCGGAGATGAGCTTCAAGCTCAGCAGCGAAGTCAAAAAGATGAACTTACGCGCCGCTCCAGAACGCACAATAGACGCCAAAACTACGGCGCAAAAAAGTGGCTCAAGGTAAGATAGTAATCCTACGAACAGGCTTTGAGACATGGACCGCCCCCAAATGACTACTCTCAGCGTAGCCTAACTTCGAGGCAGTTACAATAAATATCTCAGTCTATTGCTTGATAAATCATTGCGAACTGGCGATTAGCGGAAGCCACACGCATTGGGATCGTCAGGGGCGCACATGGGGGTGGGCATAGCGCTGGTCTTGGCGACAGCATTCTTGGTCTGGGAGGAGGCAGAGGCAATCTGGGTGGAGGCTGCTGCACCGGTGAGGGCGAGGACGACGACGAAAGCGCGGACAATGTTTTTCATGGAATTTACCTTTGTATTCTTATGCTTAGCTAAACTTTTGAAGATTCTGTTGATAACGGACTCGAACTAGCGTCTAGCGAAAGCCGCAAGCATTGGGATCGTCGGGAGCGCACATGGGGGTGGGCATAGCGCTGGACTTGGCAACTGAGACCTTGGTCTGGGCGGAGGCTGAGGCGATCTGGGTGGAGGCTGCTGCACCGGTGATGGCGAGGACGACGACGAAAGCGCGGACGATGTTTTTCATGATGGAACTACCTCGAAAGTGGAATTTACTTTTAAAGAATTCTCTGGACAAATCAGCTAAAACAACAATAGGATAGAGGACAGTATAAGTCCAATAGAATGAGTTATATACCGCAATATTAAACAGTGAGAATTACTGAAGTAATGTGGCCCATTCGAAACATGCAATATCTTGCATGTCGATCGCATTCGGTTGAGCAAAGTTGTTCTACTTTGGGCGATAGAAAGGCAAAAATCAGGCATCCCTGTGAGCGCTGTGCTATTTCATTGACCCTGGCAGCGACAGGTCACACGGATGGCTCTTTTTGAGGATTTGATAGAGACTGTGGAATTGGACTCTACACAGTCAGGTAGGGATTAGGCAGAAAAAAGCACCTCCGCCGCACCTCAAAAAGCTGAGGGCAAGCAGAAGTGCTCTTTCGTCAGGCTTAAACGATCAGGCTTGAGTAATAGGTGGAGCTGTGGTCTCGACGGCAGATGTTGCGGACGGCACAACAGCAGGCTTCTTGGGGGGGGCTTCGATCTTCTTCGATGGCGCAAGGATGGCGTGTAGCGTAGTGCCTTCCATGCGGGGCATGAATTCGACGAGGCCGGCGTCCCCGATATCGAGGATCAGGCGATTGATAATCTTGTAGCCAAGGTCGCGGTGGGCCATCTGGCGGCCTTTGAAACGGAGCGAAGCTTTTACCTTATCGCCATCGCCCAGGAACCGCACGGCCTGATTCTTCTTTGTCTGATAGTCGTGTTCGTCGACTGTGACAGAGAATTTGACCTCTTTGACGACGATGACCTTCTGCTTCTTGCGGGCTGCTCGCTCGCTCTTGTCCTTCTCGTAAAGGAACTTGCCGTAGTCCTGGATCTTGCACACGGGAGGCACGGCATTCGGAGAGATCTCTACAAGGTCTAGGGCGCGTTCGCGGGCCATCTTGAGGGCGTCGAAGGGGGCCATGACGCCGAGCTGCTCACCATTCTCGTCAATGACGCGGATTTCGCGTGCGCGGATGCGTTCGTTGGTGCGGATAAAAGACTTGGCGGAACGTTTATCAATCGGTGGAATAGGTCGCCTCCACAGCGGGCCATCAAGCCTCGCCATGCATTGTTTTTGGGTTAGGCGCACGTTACATAAAGCTGCGCTGGAACAAGAAGTATAACACTCTATAACAGAACAGCCTGTGTTTACCAGTGGTCAACGGACAGGAGATCGGAAGGCACAGGATCTGGAGAATTCAGTATTGTTAGACTTGCTTCGCTGACGTCAGTATCTGTATACCCAAGTGACTTAGAACCAGGAGAGAATTTGAATGAAACGTCGCATTCTGCTTGTAGATGATGAAGTAGCCGTGCTGTTAACCATGAAAGCCATACTGGAGATCAGCGGGTTTGAGGTTGATACAGCGGCATCGGGGCGTGAGGGCAAGTCGAAGCTCCACACTCGCGAGTACAACATGGTCATCACTGACATGCGGATGGAGAACGACGCTGCTGGCGTCGAGGTGATCGAAGCGGCCCGCTCTGCCCCCTATCATCCAGCGGTGGCTCTGTTGACCGCCTTTCCCATCGCCGACGAGGATTGGCAGGAGATGGGTGCCGACAAGATGTTGGTAAAGCCCATGCACGTTCGGGATTTGCTCGTACAGATTGAAAGACTTCTTGTCACCCATGAGAGCAAGCCGGGCAGTGAGAAGTCCGCAGCAGCAAAGAGGCCAGCGAAGGCTCCGGCAAAGAAGGCTGTTGCGGCCAGAAAATCAGGCAAAAAGGCCTCGGTCAAGCAGACGACGAAGGTTGCTACACTAAAGAAGGGTGCAAAGAAAGCAGCCAAAAAGCCGGTTGCCAAGTCGCCGGCAAAGAAGACTCTGGCGAAACGAACGTAGCTTCTCTAGCTGGGGCTATGCGCCTTGATGTAGGTGCGCAGTGCGAGATTGATATCCATCGCCTTCTCTACGCCGTTGTCCATCATGCGCAGCCAGTCACGGGCGGGCTCTTTCATCTCTGTTGTGTGCAACAGATAGCTTGTCTGCACAATGATCTCTAGAGCATTGCTGAGCTCGTGGGCCAGTTTGCGTATCTCAAGGGCGACATCTTCGGGAATGTTATCGGAGTCAGGTGCGGACACGGGCCTTGTATTCGTTGGTTCAGTCATAACGGGGAGATGATGCCTCTGCACATAGGACGTTCCTGATTCGAAATTAGTCTACGAAAGGCTGGGTCGAATTGACAGGGAAGCCGGTGTTTGTAAGACTAAAAGCTCGCGGTTAGCGTGTTCCTCCCATCTGGGCGGGACGATCACACCGTGCCGTAGTGGCGGAATTGGCAGACGCGCATGGTTCAGGTCCATGTACTCGCAAGGGTGTGGGGGTTCGAGTCCCCCCTTCGGCACCAAAAGCTTCAGAGTTGAAGATCTCATTGAGTGAGCACCCTGCGGGGTGCTCATCTTCGTGTTGCGGGAAGACACCCTAAAATAGGAACTATGTCGACACAGCTAGACCAGATTCTTGCCAACACGCAGTCGGAGGTGAACGCCCGCAAGGCAGCAGCCGACTACGATCTGCTGGAGCGCAGGGCCGCAGCCCACACGCCGCGAGGCTTTACAGCCAGGCTGCGGGAGGTCGGCAACAAAGGCCCTGCGATTATCTCGGAGATCAAGAAGGCCTCGCCATCGAAGGGCCTCATCCGCAGCGACTTCCACCCGGTGACGCTGGCCAGAACCTTTGAGTCCGCTGGTGCCGCCGCACTCTCCGTGCTGACCGACAGCAAGTTCTTCCAGGGCTCCCTCGACGATCTCGCGGCAGCCTCCGCAGCCGTACAAATCCCCTGCCTCCGCAAGGACTTCATCCTCGATCCCTTCCAGATACTCGAAGCCCGCGCCGCTGGTGCTGACGCCATCCTCCTGATCGTCTCGGCCCACACCGATACGGCTCTCAGCGATTTGCGCGACGAAGCCCACCGCATGGGCCTCGACGTTCTCTGCGAGACCCACGACCGCGAGGAGTTGGATCGCGCCGTCCAGTTGGGCTTCGACCTCATCGGCGTCAACAGCCGCGACCTGCGCACCTTCACGGTTAGCATCGAGCCCCTGCTGGAGCTCGCGCAGTGGATACCCGCAGCAACCGTCAAGGTAGCCGAGAGCGGCATCCGTACCGCAGCCGACATCGCACAGCTGCGTGCCGCCGGATACGGTGCCTTCCTGATTGGCGAGGCCCTCATGCGAGAGCTCGATCCCGCCGCAGCGCTCGCCCTCCTGCTCGATCGCGAATACTCCTCCGAGCGCTAATCATGTGGATTAAAATCTGCGCCAATACCAACCTCGACGATGCACAGCTAGCCGTCGAACTCGGCGCCGATGCCCTGGGTTTTGTCTTCGCTCCCAGCAAACGTCAGGTCACTGCAGCCGAGATAGCGCGTATCACCCCGCATCTCCCTCAGACAATCGAGCGCGTCGGAGTCTTCAACACACAGAACGCCGACGACATCGCGGGCATCGCACTGGAGGCGGGCCTCACAGCGGTGCAGCTTCATGACGGAGTCAACCACGCATTGGCGGCAGAGTTGAACGAACGATTCGAAGGCCGACTGAGCCTCATCCAGACGCTGCACTGGCAGGTGGACGCTGACGAAGACAGCATTGCAACAGTCAGTCGGCAGCTAGCGGAGATCGCCGCCGCCGGTGTAGTCGAGCGTGTCCTGATCGACTCCAGGGTAGGCCAGGCTGGAGGTGGAACCGGCAGAACCTTCAACTGGGAGAGAGCGAAGGCTGTCCTCGCCGAAGCAGCCGGTCACCTGCAGCTGATCGTCGCCGGAGGTCTGCGCCCGGACAACGTGGCGGAGGCGATTCGCGGCCTCAATCCCTGGGGTGTCGATGTGGCCAGCGGCGTAGAGGCTCACCCGGGCCGGAAAGACCCGGAAAAACTGGCCGCATTTATCACCAACGCCCGACAGCCAAGAGCCGTTTAGCGCGGCGCCTTAATGATTTGTGTGTGTGGGCGCGCTTTGGGGGCGCGGTCGCGGACTAGCTGTGGGCGCATACCTCCACCCGTCAGCCTCGGTCGAGCAGAGGCCGCGACAGGAGCGAGAACCAACAGCAGCGCAAAATATGCTTTCAATCTCATAAGAATCCTTCTGCTACATCTATAGGACGCGCAGAACCAGTCGTCGGATTCAGAGGATTCAGAGTCGAGCACCCTCGGATGCACGAGAGAGCAACCTCGTCCTATCCCACGAAAGCAGTCTTCCAGCAGTATCAAAGAAAAATCGGGCCCAGGTCATATTAATTCGCCTCAATCTCGCTCCACGAAGCTACATCGTCACTCCTTTACGATCAGGGCCGCGACACCTGCATCTTCAGCTCTCTCACCAGAAAGGCAAACTGGTCGACCGCTAACTCCACCCGCTTGCTCAACGGCATTCCGCCGCCATGCCCAGCCCTCGTCTCGATGCGGATCAGCACCGGATTCGGCCCCGCCTGCGCCGCCTGCATGGCTGCCGCAAACTTGAAGCTGTGCGCCGGAAACACCCGGTCGTCGTGGTCTGCCGTCGTAATCAGCGTCGGCGGATAGGCCACCCCCGGCTTCACGTTATGCAGCGGCGAATACTTGTAGATCGCCTCAAACTCCGCCGCATTCTCCGACGGCGCGCCGTAGTCCGCCTTCCACGCCCACCCAATCGTGAACTTATCGAAGCGCAGCATATCCATCACGCTCACTGCGGCCAGCGCCGCGCCAAACAGCTCCGGCCTCTGAATCTCGCACGCCCCCACCAGCAGCCCGCCGTTGCTCCCACCCGAGATCGCCAGCTTCGGCGTCGACGTGTATTTATTCGCGATCAGCCACTCCGCCGCGCCGATAAAGTCGTCGAAGACATTCTGCTTCTTCAGCATCGTGCCTGCCTCGTGCCACGCCTCGCCGTACTCGCCGCCGCCGCGCAGGCTGGGTTGCGCGTAGATGCCGCCCATCTCCATCCACAGCACATGAATGGCGGAGAACTCAGGCATCAACGAGACGTTGAAGCCGCCATAGCCATACAGCAGCGTAGGCGTATTGCCGTCCAGCTTCAGCCCCTTCCTGTAGCTCAGGAACATGGGCACGCGAGTCCCATCCTTGCTCGTATAGAACACCTGTTTTGTCTCATACTGCGCCGGATCGAACTGCAGCTTGGGCTGGCGGTATAGCGCAGTCTTGCGCGTCTTCATGTCCAGCCGGTAGATCGTGCCCGGCGTAGTGAAGTTGGTGAACCGGAAGAAGGTCTCCTCGTCGTGACGCTTGCCGCCAAAGCCCGTCGCCGTGCCGATCGCCGGCAACGTCAGCCGCTCGATCAACTTGCCGTCGCGCGTGTGAAACTCCACCAGGCTCTGTGCATCGGCCAGATAGTTTGCGATCAGCGTGTCGTGCACCATCGTGACACCGTCCAGACTGTTCTTGCTCTCCGGAATCACCGTCTTCCAACTCGTCCGCTCAGGATGGT